>FUFK010056858.1_pt1 | contig 45179 bp, 44 predicted proteins | sample 1021851 | NCBI WGS metagenome assembly FUFK01 (sample SAMEA51879418, study PRJEB19060) | metagenome
TAAGATAAGCATCAAGAGTTGAATTAGTTGAGCCCCATTCGAGTAAATACGAATCTAGAGTTACATTTGTAGAATCCCAACCTGAAACTAAATCCGCTATGATTGAGCTCGCTTGAGACAAAAGAGACTGATTTTCAGCAAGTGAGTTTTGAAGTTCTAGAATCGTATTGTTTGAGGTTTCAAGCAAGGCTTCTAACTCTGCATTTGAATTGTTTGAAGATTCTAGCATCAATATCAATGAATTACGATATGCTTCTTCTTGAATCATACCTTCTTCGAGGTTAGAAATGTAGTCCGCCGCATCTGAAATTGCATCTTCAAGACCATCAATAGTTGCCTCATAAGAAGACATCTGAGTTTGCATCGACTCAATGGTTGAATTCTTTTCATCAAGTTGCTTTTCTAGATCGGCGATTTGAGTTTCGTATTCAGAATTGTCGTCTTCTTCTGAACTCAAACAGCCAGCAAGTGAACCTGTAATAATCAACAGAGCGAATACAATGGACTGTATCCCTTTCATGTTTATCGAATAATGGCATGGTCGTTAAACAAATCGCTGAAATATGCCCATTTCAAAATAATCGAGTTAATAAGAAACCGTTCAACCGATAAATTGCTCCGGTAACGGAGCGAGCGTTTTCCGGGGTGGGCGAGGGGTCGCCCGTTTGTACACGCTCGTTCCACTCATTGTGAATTAACCCACTCNGTGTAACNTNGGGAGGCATCGCACTCATGGATTACAATTTGAGGTACATCATAGGGATGTTCTTCTTCAATCTTGGAAATCACTGATTTTTTATTGGAATGCGAGACCTTGATTTGCAAAGCCCATTCTGTATCTGATTGGATTTTTTCTTCCCACTTGTATGTCGATGATACCTTATGGTGTTGCACACATGCAGCTCCAGACTCTACCAATGTCTGAGCAAATGAAGTGACTTCAAATTCTCTCCATGAATCTGGAAGAGTTGTCTTTACTAGCCACAATGTGTTGCCCATGTCACCTCGATTATGCAGGATTTCAAGAACATTATGTTAACACAAATTGAAATGTGAGAAGCCTGAGAATCTATCATGGGCCAACTATCAGACCTCAATTGGCTCACTCGATTCTTGTCTGAAACACCTGGTGATGAACAGGTAGGTGGACCTAGCCGCCAAGTACCAAACGCTTGCTGGTCACGCGTTCTGCCAACTCCAGCGCCAAACCCAAAACTCCGTTTGTGGTCTGAAGAGATTGGCTCGCTCCTAGGATTAGATAGAGGCGAAGCAGATGTTCTAGGCGGCGGAAAACCAGTCACAGGCATGGATACCTACGCTCAGAGATATGGTGGCCATCAATTTGGAAACTGGGCTGGGCAATTGGGAGACGGACGGGCAATTACTCTAGGTGAAGTCGANACTGGTTCTGATGTTTGGGAGTTGCAACTCAAGGGCTCAGGGGAGACTCCTTATTCTCGTCATTCTGATGGTAAGGCTGTTCTTAGATCCTCAATTCGAGAGTTCCTATGTAGTGAAGCCATGTTCCACCTTGGAGTTCCAACGACTCGAGCCCTATCGCTTGTTACAACTGGAGAGAAAGTCATGCGTGACATGCTGTATAACGGCAACAAACAATTGGAGCCAGGGGCTGTTGTTTGTAGAGTGGCACCTAGTTTCATCAGATTGGGAAGTTTTCAAATCCATGCAATGATGGGTGACAAAGAAACGTTGGAGGCTATTGTTGAACACACACTAAAGCATCATTTCCCCGATTGTAGTTTCGATGAAGACGGAATCATTGAGTGGGCAAGAATTGTCGCAAAAACGACAGCTGAAATGATCGCTCACTGGATGCGAGTTGGATTCGTTCATGGTGTAATGAATACAGACAATATGTCAATTCATGGATTAACAATAGATTACGGCCCTTACGGTTGGCTGGAGGATTACAACCCGGGTTGGACACCTAACACAACTGACGCTGGGCGCAGGAGATATCGCTATGGTGCTCAGCCACAGATTGGGGCTTGGAATTTAGCACGATTCCTCGAAGCAATTTCTCCTTTAGTTGAAAATACAGATAGATTAACTGAAGTTTTAGAATTCTATATATCGAGTTATGAAGATTCAATAAACCAAATGTGGTCTGACAAATTAGGGCTTTCACAGTTTAGGGAAAGCGATTCTGAATTGATCAATGAAATCAACGAACTACTGCAAAAAGTTGAGACTGATATGACAATTTTTTTCAGAGAATTAGGCGCAGTACAGGAACCAAATGTTGAGTCGCTAAAATTCGCATTCTATGATGAATCCTCAATCCCCAAAGAGGAATGGAATGCTTGGTTAGAAAAATGGTGGGAGAGAGTTGATTCTAATCCTGACAGAGAGACAATGATGAAAACGAATCCAAAGTATGTGCTAAGAAATTGGATGGCTCAATTAGCAATCGATGCTGCAGAGAAGGAGGATTACTCTGTGTGTGAAGAATTGCATCAATTGTTGAAGGCACCATATGATGAGCAGATAGTTTTCGAAAGCAATTGGTATCAAAAGCGGCCTGAGTGGGCAAGGAACAGAGTAGGATGCTCAATGTTGTCGTGTTCGAGCTAATTTCTATTGGCTGAAACAGGGGTTAATATCCAGACCTACTATGTATATGCTATGGAGCAAGTAAAATTTGCAGAGACCCTGAAGGAAACCAACGCTAAGACCGCAGCGACCTTTACGATAATGATGGCCTTGATATTCGTGGTGACATTCATCGTAACTGTCTTCCCAATAGCGCCGACGTTAATCATTTTGGCAGCACCTGCCATTTTGATGAACCTCGGTTGGCTAGTGTTTGCTAGGGCTGTTTGAAAATCAGTCAGAGTTATGCACTTCGACCATGACACATGGTTATGGTCGAAAATCAGTTGTTGTGGTTCTTCGGACTCGGGGCTTGGGCTTTTGTCACTGTAATGGCAATCAAACCCCTGCATGCCTACATGATGTCGAAGGGCTGTGAGAATATGGTTGCGGTTTATTACAACCGCAAGGTCGCTCACATGGTAGCTGGTGGTGTTCCACTAATTTTGTGTCCAATTGTGTTCACGGACCCAATTTACCCACTTCTTGGAGGCGTTCTAGGAGCAATAGGCCTAGCTTCTACTCACTTGATGGATAAGCGACTATGGTGGATGCAAACTGAGCAAAACATGAATGATGCAACATTTGCATTCATGCTAGGAATTTCAGTCTACGCACTATGGCATTATTTGGACGATGCTTGGCTCGCCATTCTTCCTGCACTCTTCATGGCATATGGAGATGGAGTGACGGGAATTATTCGCAACAAGATGTTCGCCAAGCGAACAAAGAGTGCCTGGGGAAATCTGGGCATGGCAATTCTATGTATTCCACTTGGATATTTAATCGGAAATAATGCAGATCCATCAATCCCAATTTGGGGTGCAATCTCAGGAGCAGTAGCATCATTCGTTGAGAGGTACGAATTTGGGCCAATAGACGACAATGTTCTCATCGTAATCGCTTCATCGCTAATTATCGCTTTAGGAGTCCATTTAGGACCACTAATGTGATTACTCTTCTTCACTGCTGAACTTCTTCAACTCCAAGCGAAGTATCCTCAATACATCCTCAGGGTCTGTAGTCTCAAGGATTTCTTGACGTAAATCCAAGTCTCCAAATAGCAATGCAGAAACTGCAAAAATAGATTCAGGACTGTTATCTATCAATTCCATTACCGGAGATTTATCAATCCATTCTGCAAAGTGGTCATCATCTACATTCAAGATCAGAGCTACGTGTTGCAAGATGCTCCTAACAATCTGTTCTAGTTCACCGCTTTGCAATTCGTTCATTTCTTCGACCACATCCAAGAACTCTACATCCGCGCTGATGTATAATTTGGAATTAGTGACATCATCTGGAATTTCTGCAATGAGGGTTTCGAGGTTCGGATAAATGCCGTCGTCCTCCATGAATTTGCTCATAGAAGGATGATTGAATGGAGGGAGAGCGGGCTGGTGGACTTTCTTTACGACAAACTTTCTGCGACCTATAATTTGCAAGAAGTGGTTGCTGCCTTTGGTCTCGTGATGGATAATCTCCGCTTCACAGCCGTATTCCATAGGGCCATCCCAGTGATTGACTTCCGAGAGGAAATCACTACGCACTAATCCGAAATTCTTACCGTCCAAAAGACAATCATCCAGCATCTGTTTGTAGCGAGGCTCGAAAACTCGCAGTTCCTGAATCTCCCCCGGCAGCAAAACCATAGGAAGTACGAACAATGGCAAGTTTTCCATACATTGCAAACTTGGGATTTTCTTATCAAGATATGTTTCTAAGACATGATTTCGTCTTGTTCTGCATCTTCCATGAGAACGAACTCATAATCTCCAGTTGCGCTGTCATAGTCAATGCTTGAGAATAATGCCTTCATTTGTCGGTCCTCAAACGGGTCATGGAAGAATGGTTGGTCTGTTCTGAAAATTCGAAGAACTTCCTTGTACTTCTCCATATCCATGTTTCCAGTAATGGTGTAAATTGCAGACTCTGCACCTTCATCTAGTAGGTCATCGCCTTCATTGCCTCGAATAACAGTTCTTTGCAAGCGTCGCTTGACGTTCATGTGAACATTGCAATTCTCGATTCTTACCCAATCTTCACCTGCTGTAGTGATGAAGCACTCGTTAATCTCCATGTGCAGACCTAATGGCCCGACAATATTAGTGATTGTGCCTGCATTAATTTGCAAGTTGGTTCAGCATATCCTCGATTGTTTCAGGATTAGCTTCTTTGTTCTTGTTAGAAATGCAATTTCGGCCTAGTACGATACATCCTAGGAAAGAGAACATCTGCCTCATAGCCATGATTACATGCGCTCCTCCCCCACCGCTATGGGTTGCAAGGCCAACTTTACGACGGTTGAATAGAGCACGGAAATCTTGCCATTCTGTACTTAGCCAAGCAACTGCGTTATTCAATGTAGGAGGCATTGAACCATTGTACTCAGGAGCGATAATCATCCAAGAATCTGCACCAGACATTGCTGACTTTAATTCCGCCATTCCAGGAACTGTATCCAATTCCTTAGAGCGAGCAACACTGAACATTGGCATATCCAATTCGACCAGATCGATAATGTCAGCTTCATGACCCATCTCTCGGGCAGCAGCAGCGAATTTGTCGGCTAGGGCACGATTGTTATCGGAGGTTGCAGTTATCATCAGAATCTTGGCCATGAACCCCCCCAAGTGGTTTAGGTTCTCAAAGGTGTGCATGCAATAAAGGTCGAGATTGATATACAACTTCGCTGATTTCACTACATGGAGGAAGCGATTCAGTTTGAGCCACTTCCTGCTGAAAGAGTAGAGTATTCGCCACCTCTTCAACCAGAAGCAAAAGACAGAGGATGGTTAGGAATCGCATTGATTCGTTTGCTATCACTTGTAATTGTAGGCGCTGCAGTTTATTATTCGACCGAAGGTTTAGTGGCAATGTTTGTACTGTTTATTTTGGTAGTACCAGTAGAGAAAATATTCCCAAGACATAGGGGTCAGAAAGTTAGACGGCCACTGTATAAATTAGACATGAGCTATGCGATGTCTTCTCCATTACTCAATCTCATCGGATTGATTGCTGCGGCGATTGTTGCAATCATTTCGTTTGCTTGGGTACCAGGCCTATTGATGAGACCTCTAGTAGCACAAATCCCAACAGAATGGCTCCCTGTAGTTGGTTTTTTGTTATTTGATTTCGTTAGTTATTGGACTCACAGATTCTACCATGAGATTCCAATTCTATGGAAATTTCATGCGATTCACCATTCAACAGAACACCTTGATTGGGTTAGTGGATTTAGAGCACACCCGTTTGATGGAACACTAATCGCACCCGCATTTGCATTCTTAATCGCAGCAGGATTCAGTCCCGAGATTACAGGCCTATTCGCTATTTTCCAGATTGTTCTAGGATTACTATTGCATGCAAATGTCAAATTCAGACTACGCTGGCTACATCCATTCCTAGGAACTCCAGAGATGCACCACTGGCATCATAGCAACGAGGAAGAGGCTATCTGGACCAACTACGGTGCTGCAATCCCATTGTGGGACCAAGTCTTTGGAACTTACTACATGCCCAAGGATAAGCGGCCATCGGTTTACGGGGTCGATGAATACATTGAACCCAATATGGTTGACCAACTAATGTATCCATTGAAAGGTATTGGAAACCCATTCAATATTATTCGACATCCGTTCAGATCTATGAAAATTGGAATCAAATTTTATTGGAATCTGATGAAGCAGATGAAGTGGGTAATTTTCCGCCCAAGAGGTATGAAGCCCCCTATGTAAGCACATGACTACTTACGCTGGAAAATTGTAGAAATATACGGCCTTTCACCACCAAAAGGATTGATGTGCGTATGCCTAATCGAATCTACCAATAACCAATTATCTCCTAACAAATCAACTAGCATCTCTTCGTCAAAAGTGTGCAAATCTAGGCCACAGCACATTTTTGCACCATCGATTGAAAAGGTTTCAATCACAGCAAAACCTCCGCTGTTAATACAAGATTCTAGGTTTGAAACATATTGCTCTCTGTCATCTTGGTTCAGCAAGAAATGCAATACTGCACGGTCATGCCAAATCTCATAATCTCCTAGTTCTAAGGCGTTTGATAAATCGCCTTTGATGTATTTCAAATTCTCTCCATGTCGATTTGAGAGTATACGTAAAGCCTCAGAAGAGATGTCCAGAACTGTAACAACATAGCCATTTTCAACCAAGGTATCGATTAATGTGGTAGCACCTGCGCCAACATCAATAATTCTCTTTCTATTGCAAGAAGAAATTAGATCCATGGACACTGCATGCTCTTTTTGGTACCAACCTAATTTAGTTGTATCAGCATCGATATATGCCTTATCCCAATGATTTGCATCGCTTGGAATAATCTCACCTCATTGGAATGTTACATCGACTTCCATTGATTCACTAACTGAGACGCATACTGGACAATTACAACCTTCAGTAATCAGCCAAGCTCTGTCTTCAATATTCAACCCTTGTGGAAGATTAACCACAACTTCGAGTTTAGCAACTCTTCGAGGACCTGAAGCCATTGTTTTCTCAACGCTACCAGTCATCCCTGAAACATCGATTTGCCTGGAATCTGCTCTTATCGCAACGATTGTCATAATGCATGTTAGCATCGAAGTAGCCAACAAATCGGTAGGAGAGAACGACTCACCCTTGCCCATATTGTCAACAGGTGCATCGCTAATCAATTGCTTTCCAGAAGGACCGTGTGTTGCAGTGCATCTCAGATTTCCATCGTAAGTGGCATCTATTCTGACCATTCATTCACCGTCCAAATCAATTTGATGACCCATCCTTTCTGCCTTCGTTTGCAAATAGTCGCGATTCTCGTTTACGACACCTACAATCAGGGGCTTCCGTTCTGCGACATTAATTCCATATTCTTCTAGTTGTTTGGCCTTATCCGGATTATTGGATAAGAGGCAAACCTCAGACACTCCCAAAGCATCAAGCATAGTGCTTGCAATTCTATAATTACGTGCATCAGCCGGCAATCCAAGCATTAAATTTGCATCTAATGTATCTGCACCTTGATCCTGTAAATGATAAGCCTGGATTTTCGCATGAAGGCCAATTCCTCTGCCTTCTTGACGTAGGTAAACAACAACTCCCCAGCCTTTCTCGGCAATGGCCTTCAGGGCAGCATCTAATTGCGGACCACAATCACAGCGTAGTGAACCAAAAGCATCACCAGTTAGGCACTCTGAATGAACACGCATCAAAACAGGATCTGGCCCGCTCATATCACCCATTGTAAGTGCAACATGGTCTAGTCCTGTATCCGATTCATGAAACACTCTGATATTGAATTCGCCGTGCTTAGTTGGCAGTCTTGCCTCGCTTGGAACTTCATCTATACTCATGAACANACCTCGATAATAAATTGAAANTCACCAGCAGAATGCTGAATGTCCACTAGCCTGTGACCAAGTCTTGCTACAAGTACTGGCATATCATGCATTGTTTCCGGGTCATCTGCAATAACCATCAGAACATCACCTTCNCCAAGTTTAGTCAACGCCTTTCTAGCNTTAGAAACCGGTACGGGACAGTAATGCCCTAACACATCCANNTTATGTGTCGGCTCCACGATTTGTCCGAAGGGATAGCCAACTTGAACCCTCCCACAAGTGAGAGTTCTTGAATGAAGTGAGTTATTCGCGTCCATGGCCGGAGAGGGCAAGCCACTTCGAGAGGAGGTCGAGGACCTTTCTTGGGGAGAAGTTGCCAAGCTAAGCAAGGGATATCTCAAGATACCATTTGCTCTCCTGCTGGTTGAAATCTTCTACTGGTTTATCACTCAGCCCACAAACACTCTTGGATTAATTCAAGAATCCGAAGCATGGATTTGGTATCATTTGACCGAATTGATTTACGGACCTGGTGCTGCTACTCTTTCAGAATACAACGGATGGACTACACTTGTAACGTTTAGACACCCTGATTTTTGGGGAGACCAAATTCGACTTTATGTCTCGGATGAGTGCGCTGGTGTGCACGAGATGATTTTCATCTCGGTACTGATTATGATGACTGCAGGGGTCCCACAAAGACTGAGAATCAAGAGTGCAGCTATTGCTTGTGGGATCGTATATGTCCTGAATATCGTTAGACTACTGGTCTTGTATCCTCTAGCACTTTCTGGTTGTGCTGAGAATCCCAACATGATGGGATGTGAACAACCGATGCATGACTTCCACGCATTTGTCTACCAATGGGGATTCCTAATCGTGTTGGTATTGATGTGGTTGGTTTGGTTCAAGTGGGTCAATGCTGGTGACTTGATTCGCAAAGAACAATCCGCAAGTAAAGGAAAGTGGAAATTCATCTATCGCAAAAACTGGACAAATTTGCACAAATCTGTATTGGCCATCTCCATATTGCTAGTCCTAGGTGCTTTTGCCAACGTGTGGATGGATGAGGCCGCAATGGAGGCAAAGGAAACCGTAGACATGTGTGAGTTCTATTCCAGCGTTACTGGGGAATGTGGTGATGCGAGGGATGCTTGGTCACAAGAAATTCAATCTTCGTGGTCTCTAGCAACTTTAGGAATGCTAGGTTTTGCTACTACCGTAATAGCAATCGACAAGCCTAGACAAGACGAAGAAGAATGATCACGCTTCGATTATTGATGCTGCGATATCATTGGCATTTAGAGACTTCAATGCCATTGATGCGTGCTTGTTATGCACTTCTACAACTGTGTGGTCGTCTTTGATGACAATATCTCCGACTGCTAACTCAGAGCACTTTAGAGAGGTTGTGATTTGGTCAACTATGGCGAACTTCGAGAGAGATATTGTCTCCAACTTAATCGGGACCATGCCGAAAACATCAGCTGCTTCTGCATTGTCCTCTTGCTTCCTTACAGGGTCTCTATCTGTACCTTCAGGTAAATCTGGAGCGTCTGATTCTACAATTTCCAAGGAATGAGTTGCGCTGATTTTGTTTAATTGTGGGATATCATCCCTGCCGACCAAAACCCATGCTTCTCCCTTGCGACCAATCCTACCTGTTCGGCCGATTCTGTGAACGTAGTTGTCCACATCATCAGGTACATCGTAGTTGATAACTAAGGTTATTCCATCGACATCAATCCCTCTTGCAGCAACATCTGTTGCAATAACAACCTTCGAATTACCGTTCTTGAAGTTTGAAATAATTTTTTCACGTTGATTTTGTGACATGTCTCCGTGAATACCTTCGACTTGGAATCGGTGCTTCTTCAGGCGCTGAACTAGCAAGTCAACCATTCGCTTTGTATTTGTGAAAATTATTGTTTGGTCATCTTCATCCATTCTTGCAAGGAGACGGCCAACAACCCACAACTTGTTTGCACGACCAATTCTAACGCTATATTGGTCGATTGGAGGTATGTCCAACTTCTCAGTATTTGTTAGAACAAATTCTGGTTCATTCATGAACTCGTTTGCTGCATCGATAATTTCCTGAGGGAAAGTTGCAGAAAATAGGAGGGTTTGCTCTCGGTTAGTCATTCTCTCGATGACCCACATGATGTCGGGGAAGAATCCCATATCCAGCATTCTATCTGCTTCATCAAGAACAAAGAAGGTAGGTTTTTCCAAATTGATGAATCCTCTTTCTGTCATATCCATGACTCTTCCAGGAGTTCCTACGATGATGTCAACCCCTGCTTGCAAGTTCTTTGCTTGCTTTTCTAAGTCAGTCCCACCATATACGGTTTGGATGTTTAGCCCAGTATCTCCCTGAATGTTCGACAACTCTTCAGCCACTTGATTTGCTAGTTCTCTGGTCGGAGCTAAAATTAGTGCTTGCAATTCACCAGTTGGTTGACATGCATTCATTGTCGGTAAACCAAAAGCAGCAGTTTTTCCAGAACCAGTTCTTGCTTGCCCAATAACGTCATTTCCTGAAAGTGCAAGTGGAATTGTCTCTTTTTGGACTTGAGTTGCAAACTCCCATCCAATGCTATCTAGACCTGCTTTCAGGTCATCATTCAAATCCCATACAGAAAATGGAGTTTTTGTAAACATTCTGTCACCTCAGTCCGTCCCTTCCCAATATGGGCCACCGGGACGGGGGTGACCCCCGTGTCACGATCAGAAGTTCTCGCTATCCTTAGCTTCAGCCTTGAGTTCACCCACCCAATACTTGAATGCGTTTTCTCTGTTGAGAGGCTTCTTCATCTGGCGAACATGCTCTAGAATGTACTGGCGGAACTTCAGCGACTTGGTTCGGTTTACACCCTTTGGTGTCACACCATCCCATAGGTCGTTGAACTGCTTCTCTTTATCGTTGAATGGTTCCTCAGACATGAGTAGTACTCCTTGAGCAGTTTGCCGACCGGCGACCCCCTCTTAACCATGTCGAGGCTTGTCCTTATCTGCTTCTGGAGGTGGAAGCTCTTCCAATCCAACGATTTTACCCTGAGATTCAGCAATTTCAACATCGATTTTAGGCACCTTGGGTGCGGGCGCTAAGAATGCATTCTTTTGTTCCTCGGTACCCTCAATTTGCGCATCAAATGCCATCTCTTGTAACTCCTTACGGATTCTTTCATCCTTCTCATCACGCAGTAGAGCATTGCAGTGATTTCTCAGCACGTCGTCTCCCATCAACCGAGGAAGTATCTTGACACAAGCTAATCTCACGTTAGAGTTCTTATGAGTGCATCCAACAAGAACCAAATCTTTGGCACGGCCATGGTCGGTATCCAAGACTTCAATGCACTTGATAGCAGAAACCATAACTTGAGAATCCTCATCCAGGATTGCTCGTTCAGCCAGAAGTGTGGCTATTCTTTGCTCCTTGTGAGCTAAAGGAACTAGACATTTTGCAGCCTGACGGCGAGTCTCAACATCTTCATCATTCAAAGCCCAACCAACTAAATCCCAAGCCGCAGCACCACCTTTGGAGAGAACGCGCCGCAGCAAACCTGCTGCCTTTCTGCGCAAATCTAGTGAATCTTCTTGCAACAATTCGTCTATGTGGTCGCATGCCACTTCCGGCCATGTCTGACACAAGTNTCCTAAACCAACAAAAGCTGCATTTCTCCTCTGCNGAACGTCGTGTCTTAATTCAAATGCAAGTGTGCTATCTGTTGCAGATGGAAATGTTGGGGCTACTATCTTCAAACACTCACTTGCTGCTTTACGTACAGATGCATCTTTATCATCGAGCAATACTGAAAGGTGGTCAAACAATTCATCTGGACGTGACTCTGCAACAGACGGTAAAGCAAACAGACCTGCTACCCTGATTTTGGGGTCAGAATCCATCAAACAATCGAGCAAAATTTTGTGTCCTTCATGGGCCATCGCCCCTGCCAAGTTTGAAAGTGCTTTGATTCCATCAAGCCGTGACATGTGATGGTCCTGCTCTTTCCAACCTACTTTGTATGTCTCGATTTGACCTGTTGCAAGAGGTATTACTGCTTGAGGAGGAATTGCCATCCAAGGCCCTTCTCTTACCTCTCTTTTCTTGCTACGCCTACGACTACTTCCAACATTGATAGGGCGCCCTGTGCGGGGGTCCCGAGCGATGTATTCTCGTGACATAGCGGGGGGTGGCACGAAGCAGGGGGAAATGAACCCTCGCTTTTTCTGTAACACTTCATTCCAAAATCATCAAACCCTAATTCCGTTCACATATCCATATGCGCAGGGGTGTTTTGGCAAGTTTGATTGTCGTTTTATTCCTGCTTCAATCATTTTCAAATGCCAATTTCGGGTTGTCGGATTCATCAACATCTAATTCATACCGTGAGGATGTATTGTTCAATCAATCAGGTTTCTACGAAGATGGAGTCTACACCACACCCGATGGTGAAGTCCACATCAACCGGCCACACATCCAATGGACAGTTCCAAGCCAAGGGCTTGCTATGATTAGGACAGGGGTCTGCTCGGTAGCAATTGATTCACTGGAAGAAGTATGGCTAATGGGTGGTAGAAATGATCCTAATCCCACTCAATCGAATGACGAAACACCNACTAGTTTCATCGAAAAGATGGACAATGTGAATAAATCTTGGACGCCATCAGGAGTTGGTATGCCTTCAGCGCAACAATATTGTGAAGCAGAGTTAGTTGGCAATTTGATAGTCGTAGTTGGTGATTGGTACAGAAATTCTAATCCAACTCAACTTCCAACTGGAAGAGTTCAGATTTACAATTTAGATAATGGAACTTGGTATAACGGAACTTCGATGCCATCGTCTCAAGAAAGAGGATTAGGGGCAATGGCTGAAGCAAATGGCTACCTGTACTATGCAGGTGGAGTCAGAAGTCCAAATGCTAACGATGCTACTAACAGAACATTCCGTTACGACCCTGTTAGTGACCAATGGACGAGAATGGCAGACATGAATCATGCTAGAGCTTCATTCGAGTTAGTCAATTTCCATGGCCAACTATACGCAATGGGAGGTTTCCATGGCACACAGACATGGAACAGGCAGGCACTAGATTACGTCGAGAGATATGATCCTGCCACAGATACTTGGACAAACCTGTCAAAAATGCCTGTTGCAATGTTTGGCTGGGGAGGAACTGTTCTCAACGATGAGATTGTACTTGTAGGCGGATACAACGGTGGTGCAAAGAATACCGTGTATCACTGGAATCCGGTTGAAGACACATGGTCCCAAGGCAATAACATAGGTTCAATCGGNCACTTCGACCTAATTGTTGAAGAGATAAATGGCAGTATTGTTTGGGCGACAGGGGACATGTCATCATACCCTTACAGTTCTTGGAGCCAGTTATTCTCCGCAGATACAGAGTACCAAAATACAACTTCTGCTCATCATGCATGGGTAACCTCGCCGGTTATGGACTTACGACCGAATGTTAACGGAAGAGCAACTCCTGTTCAATTTGACCTCACAGGGACCGATACACCTGGAGGAGAGTTAGGATTCCAATACAGAGCTGCAGCAGATGCTAACTCGCTTTCATCTGAAGTATGGGCGGGTATAGATGGTACAATCAATACAACCTTCCCAACAGGAACAACCGATATCGGTCTAGGAGATTATGCAGATTTTATCCAATATCGAATCAGATTCCAAATTACTGATTTGAAAAATTGGGATGAACCCGATTTGGATTCAATGTCTGTCAGGGCTGAGCACGCTGCATTTACATCAAGCATACCTACAGTACTTCACCCACGTGCAGAAACCCTTCACATCCAGACCAGTCACGATATTTTCACCTCAGGTGATATGTACATTGAGTTTGCATCTTGTGACCAATTTGGGGCTGTTAACGGACCCTGGTCTACATTATCTCACGATGGCACATCTTTCCAAGAAAGTGACATTCAAGGCCTATTTATTCAAAGCAATGGCGTAATCAATTCCACAAGTTTGGGCGAAACGCTAATCGATTGGTCAATTGATCTAGGAGACTTGACAGGGATAGATTACCTTTGCACAAAAATTGGTTCAGCAGGTACTGCGACCACTGAATTCATTTATTCGAATCCAATTGAGATTGACAATGCCTTGGAAGTCAGAATCACTGACCTAGGCATGCTAACTTCTGGAGATGCAATTACTGGTAATGTGCCAATCAATGTGGGAATCGAACATTCATTCCCTTCTTCTGGAATGACATTATCCAGTGGCGACTTGCAATCACGTTTGAAGTTCGATATTCGAGTAAATGATGCTGCTACAAACAATTACACACAGTGGGTCAACCAAACTACTCCTTGGACAGACCTAACTGCAGGTCAGCCCAGTGCCATATCATGGACACTTCCGAATGATGTATCAGGAATTGTCAACATCACACTCGAATCACGTAGCGACCAGTCGTTCCAAATGATGAGTAATTCCAACTCATCGATGCTGATTTTGGATAATTTGAATCCATTGATTATCTCTAGCATTCCACATAACGAAGACTACCTAGACAGTGTGGAGAACAGAGAACTTTCGGTTTTAGTTGCAGACACTTCGGGATTCGTATACGAAGATATGTCAATGCAAGTTTGGGTTCAAGCAATCGATGATGCTTCAGATGGTAGCTTCCCAGACGGAATACCACAAGAAAGCGAGTACAGGGACATCAATTTCAGTCTAGAAAATAACGGCAGTTTGTGGTGGTTTAATGGAACTCAATCCGATGACCAGAATGAGGACCAACAACTTGTTTACATGAGAATAATCGGAGACGACTTGACTGGTTTTTCAACTACAAACAACACTGTATGGTGGAAAACTCGAGATGCTCAAAACGCAGTTGTAGAGAGAATTTTCAATGAAGATTCGACACAATATTGGGAAGTTTCTCGACATATATCTTGGGACATTGAGATAAGTGATGGGAATGGGATTTCAGACATAATGTCGCTGCGAATAGAACTTGGGGATGATTCTGATTTCGGAATAACATATGATGTTGCAGATTCAATATGCTCAGTAATGGATACAAGAATTGATTCCGACAGAACAACTTGCAGTCATACATATGTCGAAGACAATATGCTGGTTTCCGTCTCAATTTTCGCCGGCTGGGAAGTAGATCTTTCCGCACTGGATGAGGGGCTGGTTGAGATTTTCATCACAGACATTGATGGAACAAGCAAGACAACATTCCAGAACATGTGGATTTTCTCAGAAGATTTTGACTTCTCAATTTCACAAATCGAAGATGTTTCAGGTGCTGTTACAGGGCCGATTACTAATGCATCAATTATGATTGTAAGCGAGGAAATGAGAATTACAGGTTCAATGACTCACTCCCTTTCTGGACTACCTTACCAAGGCGATTTATCCGTTAGTTGGTGGGGACTATTGCAGGGACAGAATTGGTTTGGTTCTGCTACCGTAGAAGTCGTAGACGGCGTAATCAATGCCACTATACCTATGCCCAGCACTGGTGGAATAATCGATTTCGATGTTGCCTTCATGGACCCCTGGGAAACTAGAACATTGGGAGTTTATGATGCCCCGGTTTTCATCATTGACGATGAGGCTCCTGTAATCCTTGATTCGAGTATTGAGGATTTGTCTCGATATCATTTGGATGATATTGGCATCGGAGTGAATATAGTTGAAGATGAGACATGGACAGGAGAACTTGGCCTAACCTGTCAAATTATTTCCACAGAAGTTCAGTGGGAGCCTGTTACTATTATGCTTGAGCCATCAAATGTATTCCAAGGCAAGACATTGTTTTCATTTAACTTCGATTTATCAGATCAGGGCGACCCATCACAACTATCTCCTGAGGCACACATTGACTGCTGGGCATCTGGCATGGATGATGCAGGATGGGAATTGCAAAGATTCTCCGGAGAGTCGCTTAATGACCCTTGGTTGACTGTTCCACTATCGACAATAGGACCGAACATCGAATTAGTTGATGTCAAACTAGATGGGATGATAGAGCCAGGCAAAGAATTGAGAGCTGAGATTTCTGTAATGAACTCTGGAGAGAGCTTACAGGAATCTTTCAACATTACAGTGTACACAATCATCGACCAAGAAAAGACCCTTGTCGGGCTTTATTCACAGGGGCAAATCGCCTCAGGTCAGGGAATAATCAAGCGAGTTGCTGTCACAGTACCTGAAGGAGATTGGGAATTGTTGGTCATTGTTGATGAGGACCAACGAATTTGGGAATTAAACGAAGAGGACAATACATTTTCAAAGAAATATTCTGCTCCTGAAGAAATCAATCTGATGCTGTACTTGGGAGCAGGAGGGGGAATTCTAGTCGTTCTAGCGCTATTCATCGTTCTGCGCAAACGTTCAGGTGGAGAATTAACACAAGCCAAGAAATTACCTTCTCTCGAAGACTTACCTCGTTCTGGGCCTCCACAAAACTCCAGAAACAAATCAGGCCCACCACCTTCATCAAAGCCAAAGAGTGGTCCGCCACCAAAGCCCAAACCTGTTGAAGAAATCCCACCATCCACCAATGTAGCTGATGCTATGGCTAAATTGTCATTGAGCAATTTACCAGGACGAACAGATGCACAACCTCAAAGTGTTCCTAATTATGAATCACTACCAGGCGGTGGTGAATACGAATACCTCACGGAAGGAACATTCTACTTCGGAGAAGGCATTGGCCGATGGAAACTGGAAGATGACGGTTCATTTACTAAGNTGGAGTGATTGTGATGTCTCCTGAAACCGAAGATATCAAGAGAGTATTAGCGATATGTTTCAGAGATGGATCACGACAGACTGCGGACGACCTTGAGAGAATACTTTCCTTCGACATGGGATGGATGGATACAGAAACCGCCCATGATGCAATCAAAGCACTTGTTTTCGCCGGCTGGATTGTCGATGAAGAAGGAATGCTATCGCCAAATTGTGACATTAAGGGTATCAACGCTCCCTTGGGATGGCAACCTCGACCCTCTAGACTGACTGACCCTGCTGTAAATGGCTCGAGTCCAAAGAAGAAATTACAGCAACCTGCGGAAAAATCTGAAGTCGTAGAAAAAGTAGTGCAGACTACCAGCCAACCTGCAGACCCAAGAGCTAGAATGCAAAAGCGACTTGTCAAATATATCTCGAAGCAATCAGGAATAGGTCCTGATGAAATAACACGCAGAGCTGAAAGAAAAGTCAAGGCTCTGAGATACTGTACAATGTGGTTGGCATTATGTTTAATCAGTCGTGAGCAAAACCTCGAGATGAATGCGATTATCGATTCATTCTCCGCCAGGTGAATTGTTTTCAGACATCAAAAGTAATACCGGTAAGACCAGTATTGACAAAATCAGTGAATATGTTACAGTCAAAGCCGTGACAAGCCCAAATTGTTGAACGACAGGCATCGGTGAGAACAACAGAACAAGGAATCCTAGACCTGTAGTTCCTGCTGAAAGAACAAGAGCCACTCCTGTTGTCGAAATTGTCTCCTCCAGTGCTTCCCAGACATCGTCGCTCTTTTCCCGCTCTGATTCGAATCTACGCCACATGTGGATGACATAATCGATTCCAATACCCAAAGATAGTGCAGTCACCATCACGGTTAGAACATTCCACTTTAATGAAAGTAAAACCATTGAGCCTACAACCCAAAGTGTTGCTAAAACAACCGGTGTCAGAACAACGATTGCGGGAACAGGCCTTCTTGTCAACAACAACAAGACAACAAAGGAAACAATGAACGATATTGCCGTGGATGAAAGTTGAGAGGAATTTAGACCGTCAAGCACATTCTGTAAAGCTACCAAATCACCTGTCACGTAGACATTTGCAATTCCGGACAATTCACTACGCATTTTTCCTGAATCCTCTTCTTCTCCCAACTCATCTTCAAACCATTGTACTACACGACTTGTTTCGCTAGATGTAGAAGCATCCACTCGAACTTCGATTCTGATATGTTTGATTTTATCTCCATCTAAGTGAACTGTATTTTGAACTCTGTCAGCCCATGAATCACCGGCATATGGGTCCGCCACAGATGTGTTTTCAGATAGATTTGCAAATGCAGCACCCAAGTCAAATTGTGAATCTATTCCACGGCGTAAGTCGCCATTTGTAATCACTAAACCATAACTTTCGCCAAACAAAACATCGTTATCGACTGCATCATAGAGGACTTTGTATGGACCTTCATATGAAGGACTGGAATCAACTCCACCTCCACCAACTACGTCGTGATTATTTGCTAGGTCGAAATGCAAACCTCGCATTTCATTTAACAGTTTGAAATCATCATCGATCTCATCCTGAGTTCCAGTTGGCTCCATTAGAACGTAGACTACCTTCCAGCCTGCACTTTCATAGCTAGTGTCCAAATCTTCTCTAACTTCCATTATCTCCATTTCATCATCTAGGAAATCTGTCAAATCGAATTCGGTTTCAAGCCCCATGGCTCCAATAATTGAAAGCCCCGAAATGATCAAAGCAACAATCAGAACAAGTGCTTGTTGTGACCTTTGTAAATCAACAATTTTCTTGGAAAGTCTTGGCATTCTAATCGGTTCGGCTGGAATCTTGTCTTTGCTTGAATCAAGAACCACATGCAAGGCACCGACAACGATTGTCGCGTTAATGAAGGCAGACAAAACACCGACCGCCAAGGCAATTCCAAATGTTTCTAATGGAGGCAAGGGAGAAATGATGTTGGCCAAGAATGCTGCAACTGTAGTGATAACTGCAAGACCTAGAGGAGTGGATAATTTTCCGCATGATGCTAGCCAAGATTCTGCAGAGTCACTGATGTCTTTCTTGAATGAGTTGTACCTCCTTTGAAGGTGTATTGAGTAATCGATACCCAAACCAAGTACCAATGGAGCGACTGCTACCTCTAATGCTGTAAATCTGGTCCCGAACAGATTCAATATTCCGTAAGTCCAGATCAATGCAGATGAGAGACCAACTAGAGGGAAAACTACTCCCTTGACGCTTCTGAAAGAGACTGCTAGCAGAAGTACTACTACGATGACTGCCAAAAATATCAGAGTTGCAAGATTGTCAAAAGTACCTTCATCGATATCATGGGAAATAAGGTCGAGCGATGCAACACCATAATTCAAATCCGAATCATCACTAAGTTGTTGAAAAATATCTCGAAGTTGGTCTTGCTTCTCTTTTCGTTCTTCGCTTGGAAGGTCCGGGTCTATTTCTAGAATCCAAAGTGTAGAGGATGCTGAAACAATTGCTGAACCTTCTTCAGAATTAGTCTGAATCCAAAGACAGATGTCTGAGCCATCGAAATCTTTGTGCAACATCCCGTCTAGAATGAACTGTGCTACTTCTCTCTGCTTGGAGACATCACCGGGACAATCTGATTCATTAACATCAATAACCAAATTTAGCATCTCTTCCCAAGATTCGACTTCCGAAAGTTCAACGCCATCAGCCTCTTCATCTAATGCGAGTTGTAGGATAGAAGGGGCTGTTATCCAATCTTTGACAACACCCTGCATCATTTGACTTTCATTTTGCACTATATCGAGGTGTGAATCCATCAAATTCAGCGAAGCCATATCGAGAACATTGCCTCCGTCGTCTCTAGTCACATGCACGAACATTGGCCTAGTTTCATTGCTGAAGTGTTCACTAATTCTTTCATGAGCATCAGCTGATTCAGAATCAGGTGCAAAGTCTGCCAAATCAGTGTGGAATACTGGCGTGTCTACAAACGCTAAATCGGCAACTAAGCCAAAGGTTAGGACTGCTGAAACGATGAGTATTGGCCAGGAGAACTTGCGGAAGCGGTCTGACTGACCCCGCAGCGCATCCTCTACGGCTGGAGAACTCACATGCCGCGGGTGCGCTGTTAGGCTTAAAGCGAAACGGGTCAAAACTTCAATTTTGGATTAGTTTTTACATGCGTAGCATGTAGCGATTTGAGCATTTGGATGCCAAAGGTTCTTGAAGGCGAGTCTGAACGGCGACATCGTTCACTATGCCAGTTAAAGTTCTAGCCCGCGACGACAATGAGCTAAGAGTACGCTTTATTGGAGAGTCACACACATCTCTTCAAGTACTCCGTGAAAGACTAAACGGCGACAAGGGAGTCGACTATGCCAACTATTTCCCTGGCCATCCAGATCTTGATGAGCCTGAATTCTTCATTCGTACCAACAAGGGAGTAGACCCTGCGAAACTGTTGAAGAAACTGATTGGAGATATCCAAGGTGATTTCTCCAGCCTAAAACTTTGAGATGTGTTAGCACATGTCCTCTGAGGATGGCTTAGCCAATACTATTGGTTTGACAGGCTATGCTGTAGATTCTACTGGCATAGGTGGCGTTCTAAAAGCAAGAGTTGCAGACTTCAGGGTGGATGAAATCTCAACTAAAATTAGCCTCGACCCTAGGGGACGGTTTACTGCTGCTAACATCACACTGACAAATTGGGAAACAAATCGGTTTATCGGAAAACTAGCCAAGGCTTGTGGGATTTCACGAAATCGAATCTTCTTTGCAGGGACTAAAGACAAGCGAGCTGTTACTCGCCAGGTTTTCATCATTGATGCCCCTCAGAAGAAAGTCGCTCAAGTAGAGATTCCTGACGTAGAAATTGAGATTTTAGGTAGAACTCACCAAAAGATCGGTTTTGGAAATCACAAAGGAAACCGGTTCACAATCGTTGCACGTGGTTGTTGCCATCCAGATGGTAGTCCAATGACTAATTCTGAGGCTATGGACAAAATTGCTGAAATTGAATCTGCTATGAAAGAAAAATTAGGACCTAGTTTATTCCCTAATTGGATTGGACCTCAGAGATTCGGTGCTGGCCGACCCGTAACTCCTGTTGTAGGCCGGCATGTAATTGCTGAAGATTGGGAAGGTGCAGTAATGGCATACTTGAGCATGGAAGGCGACGAAAATGAGGATGTCTCAATCTTTAGGAAACATATTCGTGACAACGGTATTTCCAATGAAGCATTAGAAATGGCGCCGCAATGGCTGGGTTATGAGAAAGGAATGCTGAGGCATATTCTAGAGAACCCTGATGACTGGGTTGGAGCATTTAGAAAGCTACCAAACAACCTCCAATTGATGACCGTACACGCATTACAATCTGTAGTATTCAACAAGACCATTGAAGCTAGAATCGATAATGACATTTCCCTTTCAAGCCCAGTAGTAGGCGACATAGTGGGAAGAATCGATGACAATGGTCAACTCGAAACGTCCTCGATTGTTACTGTCGAGGAGAGAACACTTGAGAGAATCTCTCGTAATTGCAAACTTGGGAGACTTGCTGTTACTGCACAATTGCCTGGCTCAAAGATGGAGAAACCAAATGGAAAGTTTGGAGCAATTGAATCTGGTGTTCTAAGCGAAATGGGTCTTGCAGATACCACATGGCAAGTAGAAAGAATCTCTAGACTAACAACCAAGGGAACGCGCAGACCTACTGTAACTACTTTCAGTGATTTCCAATATGAGCCTGTTCCAGTAGCAGGCGAAGAGACGATGGGTGACAAATGGTCTCAAGGTCCAAATGACGGAGAACTTTGGAATCCAGATGGAGCCTGTATCAGATTCAGGTTCACACTACCTTCTGGAAGCTACGCAACAACATTGCTACGCGAGTTCATGCGAACTCCATTGCACCAACTGTGATGCAATCAAAGTAGTCCCATTGACAGGACTTCAATTTCACCAGTTCCACGAATTGCACGCATGTTTTCTTCGAAAACATCGGATAATCCAGAACCATCATTCATTACGACATGAACTTGAATGAATTTCAAACCGAAAGCCAATGGCTTGGTCTCACACAATTGAACATCATATGTTTCATCTTTCAGTGCCATGATTTGTTCTACCACATCATCAGCAGAAACATCATCTACATCAGAATCAGGCATGACTTTGTAAGTTAATGCAACCATTCCCATAATATCACCAATTCAATTCAAGGTCCCTGGAACCCACAAGAGGAGCAGACATATGCTACTCCTTGGTTTCTACAGCGTGGACTTCGGCCGATTGGCTCGCCACATGTAGGGCAGGGGAAAGTGGTAGATCCTTTGTCCACAAGTGGGACTCCGGAAGCGGTGCAGACGGTTGCTCTTTCAGACATAATATACACCTCAGTGCAGCACGGCCACGACCTCTCCCTCTTTATCCTTACGCGAAATCAAATGTCATCTATCCAAGACTGTTAGTCTTCCAGTTTTACCAGTTGACACAACTATCTCACCATTTCTAGAACGACACCATCCGTTCTCAATTCGTATTATGTCGCCCGTTTTTACTCGCTTTACTTGGTCAGCCCACAACACGATTCCAACGATACCTGTTTCATCTCGGCCGCATGCTGCAGCTAGTGAGCCGGTAAAATTGTCAGAGTTCACCAAACGGCGGGGATAACATCGCAAAACGACCAATTCAATTCTCTGAAACGTTTGGTTTGCGACTAATTCTGAAACTCTTTGTCTTGAAGAACATGCTTGTTCTGACTTAGATTGGTTTTTCATTTGTGAAAGGATTGACTTTTCTCTCACATCGGGCTGCTTTCTGGGCTTACTATCTTGCACCATGAAACCATCTGGATTAATTCAACCATCTTCAATGATTCCCAGAGTCTGAATGATAGTGGAAATGTTACTCCTTTGGAGTATTCTTTCTTCGAACTGTGAAAGTAGACTTTGCAGGTTCAACATCATCCAAGGGCTTTGGACCGCCTTTCCTTTCTTCAAGTGCGGTTTCAAATGCTGGTCTTATCTCCCAATCCGGACCTCTCTTTGGAGTGTGGAACTTGCAAATGAGATAAACCTCTGAAGATGAGTTACGACTTGCCATTGGTGAAAATCTCTTGACAGTCTGGAAGTGGGGGCGAACCAATTCAATCAACTCCTCAACTCCAGCGCCCTGGAATAATTTGGTCACAAAATGGCCGCCATACTTCAAAATAGGCAGTGCAAAATCAAAAACATCAGCTACTAACATTAGAGAAACCGCTTGGTCTATATCCCATTTCCCAGTTATATGAGGAGATATATCTGAAACAACTACATCGATGACTTCCGTATCTATTGCATCTAGAACCGCTTGCTGTGTGAACGGGTCAGTAATATCACCAACGATAAGATTCGCACCTTCCACAGGTACGCATGACTGTAAATCTACACCAACCACCTTACCCTTAGAACCAACCAATTCAACGGCAACTTGAGCCCATCCACCTGGATGACAACCAACATCTAGGACACTGTCTTCGTGCTGGATGATTTTATGGCGTTCCTGTATTTGCTTTAACTTGAAAGCGGAACGAGCACGATAACCACTAGCTTTGGCTTGCTTTCGCCAAGCATCTTTCTGGTGATCCTGAACCCAGCGGTCTACCAAAGCGCTCCCTCAGTCTTCGCTGACAGCATCTCCATGATAACTTCATGGACGAGATATTCTTCCAATGGTTCAATGAGGCCACTAATTGCTGCTCTCGTCATGGTGTTATGCCTGACTTCTTCAACAGCTGCAATGGCCGAAGGTACATCTGAAGAGCACTGGCTAAAGAGAACAGTACTGGTTGAAGAAAGAACTTCGATATGGTGTCCTAGTTGCGCAGAAATCGACCCCGAATTAGCAATTGTAGCCAAGTCACATGGAGCACGTACGGCCATTGTAGGCTTGCATGTTGATGATGCTTTCGAGAATGGTGCCAGTCTAGCGAGAATAGAATATCAAAAACAAATCGATGACTCACCATACGGAACCCCGACATTTTTCGTCGACGGAATAAAAACCGCAGAAGGCTATGATGCATGGGGTGATGTTCAGGAACGCATTCTCTCACAAGAAAACTCACGTGGCACTCCTGAAGAAATGGCAATGATTCTGACGGGAGGAGAAATACAACTGCCCACTCCTGACTATGGACAGATTACTCTAATGGTACTCGAACACGACAAGGAAGTTCCTGCAGGCGTCGATAATCCTGGAGATGATGTTCGTGACCGTGTTCTAATTGGAATGCAAGTGATTGATTCACAAGGAAATATATCCGATTATGGTAATTTAGAACTACCAGAATTGTGGTCTGTAATTATGGTTCACGAACCTGTCGAAGGTGGTGAGCCATACGGAGTTGTAGAAATTTCAAATCTTGAGTATGAAGAAAGTTCAGTCAATGAGCTTCTTCTAATTGTTGCATTTTGCGTTCTCTTAGGTGCAATGTTGGTATTTACTCCAGCAAAAATATCCCTAAATGCGGAAGAAGAATGAGTAATTGTGCTTATTTATTGCACCGATTGGTGTGAAAATCGTAAAAATACGGTAAAAAACCGCACATTTTACCAAACCTTTGATAAGGTTGAAGACTAATGTATAATCATGGAACCAACACACGATGCTTCTGAGGACTGGGAAAACAAGAGTGTTAAATCTTGGATGGTAGAATATACCGTTGAAGTTGGAGGAGAGACCAACCGTCACCTCTCTATGATNAGTGCAAGTGACGTTACTGATGTTCACCATCACTTGCTTAGTGAATTGAGAAAAATGTATCAAACAAGTGAGAGAGTTGATGTTACAGTACACAGAATTGAACCTGTTACTACGAACACAGATGCTCTGTACTTTGAAGGAATCTATTCGCCTTGAGGCGATGTGTAAAAGATGACAATATTCTGCTGGTCAGCTAGAATGTGATTTTCATAGTCCTGNCTGACTGTACCATTAACGGTCATCTCAACTGTTCCCCCACGATAATCAAAGATGCCGGTTTCATTGAAGTGCTTGCCCCACACGTCGAAAAATACCTCTAGGGGTACGTCTTCTTTGGTGTAGTTTTCCACATGTAATTTACCTGNATTCATCGTGNGTNTGAGTCATGTGCATGGCACTTGGGCAGGTATCTGTATCAATTCCCGCATTGGACGGAATCTGGTATTCTTCACCATCGATTATGATTGTCAGATACGGGTGAATATGCATTTGCATGGAACTATTGTGGTCGGTCAAACAATAGTTACCGAAGGGGTGCATTTCATCAGCAGTACTGCTTAGTGGTGCTTCTTCAACAGGGTTTTGTTCTTCGACTTTTTCTTCTTTATCGTCATCGAAAACATTGATCATTCCCTGATATTCCATCAAACCAAGTAGTGAAACTAGGCAGACGACCGTAAAGACTCCCCACCAGCCGTTTTCATTCAGGAATCATTCCTCCTCGGAAGCCTGTTTTGGTGCGACGTAACCGCCACGCTTTCTGCGTTCCTTAGCAGCTACATCTACGACCTTTGTGTTTCCAGCCACATTCCAATCGCTAGAACCGTACATGTTTGATAGTCTGAAGAATCCAATAGTAGCAGATATGTGTGCGATGTGTGCAACTGTACAGAATTGGCAGATTTTGCCAATCTCGTACTCAGCATACATCAAGTATAGAATTACTCCAATACCAAGGATTCCAAAGTTGGTTCCAAGTTTCAAGTTGTTCAAAACCCAGGATGCTGTTGGTTCCTTTGCCATTGAGATGATTAGCCACATGAACATTGCAAATGCCAGCATGCCAAGCAATCCCCAAGGCAATCCAAGATAGGGCATAGTGTTCCAATCATTATTGCCAATAACGCTAGCACAATCACAAACTGTTCCTGCGGAACAGAAGGAGCCACCGCCCATTTCCTGAGATTTGTTATGCATCCACAAAGTATGAGCAGATACGGTAAATCCACTGAAACAAATCAGTAGAAGACCACCAAAAGTCCTTCCCAATTTGGTTTCTAGTGAAGGCCACTTAGAGCGAAACGCCGGTAATGCCAGGCTTTCACCTAGAGGAGTAAACATTGCTACTCCAAGCGCAAATATAGCCAAGTGCGGCAATAGATTTGGGTCAAAACATTCTAGTCCAGCTACCATATTACTCACCTCTAGGGATTTTCTCTTCCATTGCGTCCCAAACAGAGTATCCTCTGTCTGCATCGAGATTCACATATTCAATGATTCCATTTGGTGCCACCAAGAAATATGTTGGAGTTCCAAATCCACCCCATGCGTCTTGGTGCGAGTTATCCTGCATGTCCATGTAAGGGAAATTATGGCCGTTGTTGTTGCGGAAATCCTGGATTACAGTTCGACCATATGACTTGCCGTCTGTATCTTCATCCCAAAGTGAAATTGATACGGCTAGGAATTCCACTGATACATTCTCTGGTGTTGAACGTTGAGGATTGTCACCCAGCCATTTGGCTTGCTCGTTTGGAATATCTTCTGCCGCTTGCTGTTGACAGTAACCACAGTTAGTATCCATGAATTCAATCATGAACCATGTTCCACCATCACCTTCAGACCACAATGGGTCGATGTGATCTTCAAGATTGTAATCTGTCCAAGTAGCTCCATCGTACACTTGTCCTTCAAGTTCTGGCACTCTGTCGCCGACACCAATTCCAGTGTAGACAGGATTAGTCGTCAAAGCGATGTAAGTAAACGCTGCAATGAACATTAAAGATACTATCATCAATCCATCTGAACGTGCTCCGGCTTCATCAGAAATATTTCTTCGAATCATAATTTCACCCCATAATCTCCTTGATTAGGACCCTTGCAGTGTGCGCCACGGCTTCTTCGCTATCATAGTTGACCTTGAAGCCGAGTTCTTTGAGCCGATTTATCGCCAACATAGCCTTTGGAATGTCGCCTGCCCAACCACGGTCTCCACCTGTGTACTCGATACTTGCATCTTCACAACCAGTTTCCCTAACCACGATAGCCGCAATATTTCTGACACTACAGGTATCGTTTGAACCTAGATTGTAAAGATTGATTCTATCATCTGTGTTATCGATAACATGTAAGATAGCGTCAACACAATCTCCGACTTCCATGTACGATTTCTCTTGAAGACCATTACCCAGTACTTCTAGGCGACTTGGATCTGCTTTCAATTTGTGAATGAAATCGAAAATGACCCCATGAGTTCCTCGCTCTCCAATGATGTTTGCGAATCTAAATATCCACGCTTGCAGGCCGAAAGTGCCAACCCATGAACCAATCAAACCTTCTCCAGCCTGTTTAGATGCACCGTAAAGAGAGATAGGAAGACAAGGCCCATGATTTTCAGGCGTTGGCATTGGAGCATTTTCTCCATATACTACCGAAGAGGATGCAAATGCAATTTTCTCCACATTTGCTAGCCTCATGGATTCCAGTACATTGTATGTCGCAATAGTTCCTTCCTTGAGGTCTGTATCGGTAATTCTAGTTCCGAGACGAATATCGGGATTCGCTGCCAAGTGGTATACCATATCGACTCCACTTAGCAACGGCTTCAGGGACTCCAAATCCTTGAGGTCAACTTGGTGAAAATCAACAGCACCTGAATCGATATGACCCTGAATAAATTCGAGTACACCAGACGATAAGTTGTCCACTACCAAGACTTCATCGCCTCGTGAAACTAATCTGTCTACTAGATGTGAACCGATGAAGCCTGCACCCCCGGTAACCAGCGCTCGCATGAACATGCGCCGTTATTCATTCGTTTTAATCCTCAGTGTCGCCGTCTAGATTTACTTTCAAGCCACCTGTGTCAGAAATTGACATGGTGTTTTGACCAAACAGTGATGGTTGTTGCGGTAGGAACGACGCAGCGAAAACAAGAAGTTCCAGGAGTTGAAAAAAATGCCAAAAGCAGAAAAAAACACAGAGCCAGAAAACGAGCAAAACACAAACAGCACCCTAGTTGGATTTGTCAGAAAGTCCAATGCAGGTCGAGCGGTTAAGCTATCGATTAACACAAGTTCTTTCCAAGACTGTGCCACATATGTGACCAGTGATGGACAGACATACGTGCAACTAATTGTAAGTTTGAACGCACTATCAGGAATCATCGATGGTTCCCGAGCAGTAACTTCGATCAATCACCTAAATGATTAATCGGAATTTAGCCAGTCCGCCCTTTACCGGGCGGGCTGGCGCTTATTTTCCCATTCATGTGATACAATGTAGCCGAATCACATATATCGGATTCAGAAGCGCGTTATTCCATGGAGAGGGCTGATGGTCAACCACTACGTGTCGTAGCAGGCCTCCCAATGTACAATGAAGAAGAAACCATTGGCACAGTAATTACCAATGTTCTAGAACATGTTGAGAAAGTAGTATGTGTTGATGATGGTTCATCAGATTCAAGCGCTAGAATTGCGGAAACATGCGGAGCTATAGTCCACAGACACAGAGTAAACCGTGGATATGGCGGCGCACTGAAATCTTTGTTTGCTAAAGCAAAGGAGATGGATGCTGATTGTTTGATTGTCTTAGATAGCGATGGGCAACATAATACTGATGACATCCCTAAAATGCTTCAGCCAATCATAGATGGTGAGGCCGATTTCGTGATTGGAAGCCGATTCGTAAACGGTGGAACTAGTGAAGACATGCCTGCATACCGCCGGTTGGGAATTAAAGTCATCAATGCCGCTTCAAATCTATCCAGTGATCTTGGCATCAAAGATACACAATCCGGATTCCGGGCATTCTCCAAATTAGCAATTGAAAGATTGAGGTTTGACTCTGAAGGAATGGAGTTATCTCTCGAAATGCTTGAAGATGCAAATGAAAAGGAGTTGAAAATTAAAGAGGTCCCTACCTTAATTCGCTATGATGTCCCGAAAGGCAGTAGCTTCACAGCACTATCTCACGGTTTCACAGTTTTAGCATGGGCAATGCTGTCACTATCTCAGAAAAAACCGCTACTGGTTCTGGGACTACCTGGTTTCGGTTTATTTGCCGCAGGAGCTGCAATGGGACTTAATGCTGTTAATGGAATATCAGATTCTGTCGATTATTTAGTTGGACCCGGACTAACCGCTGTTTGGATAGGCGTTTTAGGTCTGGCAATGATGGCTACTGGATTGGTATTACAATCAGCAAGAAATTTCTTGCGTCACTTACTGATTCGAGAATTCGGTTTGGCCTGATTTCCAATCTTATCGGCATAGCCTTCATGGGTTGAGTGCACATCCCCGTTTCATGGGAGATGCAAAAGAGAGACTTGCAGAGTACTCCCAACTCATACGTGAGAAAGTGGATTCGGGCCTTGATTCCGCATATTTCCGAGTATTATCTCAGCCGAAAACTACGTTCATTTTCTTGGCAATCATATCTTTATGGCTAGGAAATATTGGTACTAATTTCCAAGACCAAATCGTTGATGACGTCGAAGTTTTCCTTCCCGAGGGAGCAGAGTCTACCGACCTATTGCTGGAAGTAAGAGAGGAATGGTCGACTGATGTGGCTTTCATTTACATCAAAACTCCTAACGCAGAAGACCCTGACATTTTCGGAGCAGAGTACAACATCACTAGTGTCTCTGTTTTACATGAAATTTCATGGATAGAAGGCGATGATGAAAGAAGAGCTCCCGGAATAAAGCAGAACGGACTAGATTGGGACAAAGAAGACCACGGAAAGAACGATGGTGTTTTGTGGATTATTTCAATATCTCAAATTATCAAAGAGATTAATTCTAGTGATGGCCGATTTAACAGAGCAATGTGTGACAATCCCGGTGAGAGACTAACTGCAGAATTAGTGGATTGTGAAGCAGCAAGCCAAGCCCCCGGTTTTAGTGGAGGATTATACGCAATTCCAGACGAACAGCAACGAATTGATGAAATTGTGAATCAATCCAATGGTTCTCTAGAATCCTTGGCCAAGGATACCAATGGTGATGGTATTTGGGACACAACGGCTGTATTAGTTGGAATGATTTCTTCAAACCAAATTAACGAAACTGGAATGTGGAGTGATTACAAAGAGTTCTTCTCTCATATTGACGCAGTTATTGATGAAGAAAATCGTCCGACTCAGTATAGCATTAATCAGCTAAATATGACACAAACAGGTTTGTCAAAAATCCTCGAAGATGTCTCTGATGCAATCTATTTGGATTTGCTCAATATGATGCCGATTTCTCTATTCCTTACCGTTTTAATCATCACTCTATTGCACCGATCTTGGAAAGTAGTTATCATTTCAGGAACTCCAATTGTAATGGCATTAGCAGTCACATTTGGAGCAACTGTGCTGTTGGAAATGACATTAACTCCGATGATTATTGCTACATTCCCAATCCTGATTGGTTTGGGTGTTGATTATGCATTGCATATGGTCAACAGAATAGAGGAAGTACGGCGAAAGCGTATAGACTCCATGGTTGAAGAAAATGAACGAAGACGACGCAAGGGACTTGTTCCTAATGAAGTTCCTGACATGTGGGACCCAGAATTCTACAGGTCTTGTGTAATGGAAATGTCTCGAACAACAGGAGTCGCTGTTTTAGTTTCTGCAGTAACCACAATCATCGGTTTCTCAGTTCTAATTCTTCCAAACATCGTATCAATTATTCCTATTCGTTCAGTTGGTATGACTCTCGTTGCTGGAATCATGGCAACATTNGTTTTCTCGATGATTTTAGTGCCAGTTCTATCTTGGCTGCTCAGGTTCAACAAACGTTCAAACCCGCCTATGTGGGGGTCAATCTCAAGATTCCCGGTCAAGAATTTCGCTGTGGTTCTACTCTTAGCAGGAGCAATTACTCTCGCAGGAGTTAGCAACCTCGATGAATTAGACAANCCNATTACNGGTTCNGACCAAACTCCAGANAACATACCTTCAATGGAGGCCATGGTTGAATATTCGAGCACCTTCTCTGGTGGNCAAACATCCCTATTCATCTTCGATGCTTCTAAGCATGTCAATGATGAAGACATCAACAATCAAGAGATGAAGATACGTTCACTCGAAGTCCTAGATGCCATGGATGCTTTAGAAAACAAAATTGGTGAGGTCCCATACACCAACACTACGAGTTTGATCACTTTCCTTGAGGCAGTTCCAGTAGTTATTGCTGAGCCGACTACGGGCGTCACATTGTATGACGGAAGTTTGTGGGGACTTTTGCATGACGAGTGTTGGGAATCAAACAGTCCAGATTGTGCAGCTTGGATCTTACTAGATGTTACATCGAGCGACGGAGAAGGAAGGAAGCATCTGCGTAAGGATATGGTAAATGTGGCCTATGATACATTGTCTAAGGAAGTACAATGGATGCTGACCAATGTTGATGGAACTAAAGCNCTGGTCTATGTCACTCAACCTTACATGAACCTGGATAATGCCAGTATGCTTCGAGATGATATCGATGATATGCTAGTAGAGCCGATGGAAGAGCCCGGAATCAGAGTTTCACCACTCACAGGTGGATTACCAGTTAGCCTTGATATCAATGAAGGAATTCACGAAACTCAGAGTTACACAACTTTGCTTACATTACTCATCCTAACTATCGTGTTATGCTTCGTATTCAGGTCTGCCAGAATTGGAATACTAACGATGATACCAGTTGCTACAATTATTATTTGGCAGCCATTATTGATGAGTTCAGGAGATGTGAATGTGAATATATTCACTGCGATGATAGGTACGATTGTATTCGGAATTGGTGTTGATGATGCAATACACGTAATGCACCGTATTCAGGAAGAAGGTGAGACTGCAGTAGGTATGTCGCGTGCAGTCGAGAGTACCGGACAGACCATCTTCGAGACGACTGCAACCACCGTAGCAGGTCTAGGCGCCGGATTCTTCGTAGCATTCCCGGGATTGGTAAATTTCTTCATTCTGATGATGTTGCTTATCGGATTTGCTTTCCTAACAAGTGTATTCTTACTACCCGCTACTATAACATTAGAACACATTGTGCGGCGGAAAATCAAGGGTGAAGAAGGGTTCATCGATTTCGGTGAAGGCGTTGTTTTGACAGATGAAAATATGAAGGCTGTTGACGCAATCCTAGATTAGTACTAATTTAATGGAGAATGCAGGGAGTAAGCCCCTTTCTGTTACCTTTCGGCGACTGCATTCAACTTAGCATCCTACCTGTCCCTGTGCGTGCAACATTAACGGGACTGTTTGGACTTGCTCCAGCGGGGTTGCTCGTCTCATCGACAATATGGCAATCTCGTCCTTCCGGATTCATCGTACACACCACTCATCGTTCGTTTCTGCACCATTGACCGACCCATTTCTGTGTCTCGACTTGTGTCGACCGCCTGCACTAAGGAGAGGGGACTTTCCTCAGACTCGAAGTCTGTCAGCAGTCCTCCTGCATCCTCCACGCTACCGTGAAGCCTTTCACATTTCAAACCATTGTAGGTATCATGCGAACTCGCTATCCTCGAAATCTCCGAAATCCTCATCCCTAGGTTTCTTACCAGAGATCACTAAGAATCCTAACAGTCCAATCATTACGAAGGTGATTACTGCGAATCCTGTAAGCATAGCACCACTAGCACCTTCTAGACTTTCAATGACGAATGTAGACTCTCCACTTTCAACTTGTACAGGATTGGTTCTTGCGAACTTTCCATCTGGTGTTGAAATTTCAATCCAAGCTGCACCTTCATTTTCAGGAACCCATTTTGCTTCGAAAGAAGCAGATGAGTTCGCTGGAACTTCTATGTTTACGATTTCGATTAAACGTCGCTTATCTCCATCTTCAATCACTTCAACTCGAACGCTTGTCAAACCATCGACTTGACCGTAGTTATGCACAGTTACATTGACCAAAATAGCGTCTCCTGTTTTTGGATATTCGCTATCCACAACAATGTCATCTGAATCCAATCTTAGGTCAGCATCCCGGTTTGCTAGTTGCAGAATTGCCAAAGGTGAGGCCCTGCTATTGAATTGTGAAACGATTTGCTGACCTGCTAAATCTTCACCCTCTACCCAAATCCAAAGGTCCCAAGAGTTCTGTCTACTGACTTCTGGAACTATTGAATCAACATCCAAAGTTGCTGATAGCGGAATTGAGCCTCCTGCACCTGTACCAGCGATGAGCTCCATACTGACATTACCACCAAGAAGTGCTAATTCTGGTATTGCCATTCCATGTGGTACAATGAGCCAATTCATTCTCAATGAATCAAGATTGAGACCTTCGGTTTCATTCACCATCACTTCAAATCTCAAATTTTGCCAATCTCTTTCTTGGACTAAGTCAAGCGGGTCTGGCGAGACTAATTGTAGCACACTAGGCTGATTGCTGTCAACAACCATCCAAGCAACAATTTGTTCGGTATCTGTTCTATCAATTGCACCTGATGGTAAATTGATTAAATCCAGTTTTATTGGATGAATTCCGGTTGAATTAGGTGCGACTAATGTCAAATTCACGATGCCATTCTGCGATAATCCAAATTGTTCAGAGCCATCAATTGATGCAGATACATCCACAATTGTATCGACCAATTGCCCACCCTTGGTCCAAATTATATCGGCATTCAGGATACTAGTTTGACCAGGTGCTACGAATGCTGAAGATTGGATAAATCCTGCAGTGTTCAGGTCAATTTCCATTTCACTAGAATATCTCCAAACCGAATCTAGTTCACTTCGATGTGATTGTCCTGAGTCATCACTTGCAGTTATTCTGATGCTTCTTTCCAAAGATGTATCGGGGTTGAAATCCCAGTCAAGCGACATCACAACCTCAAGTGTGAAAATCGGGTCGAAATGGTGTGCATCGCCAACTATGAAGCAATCTTCGACAATAATCGAAGAAATGGATGAAGAACAACCCGATTGAGCATTCCAATCGATAACAAGATTTTCATTCGAATCTGATGCAAGGTCAATCGATACCGATTCTATATCGCCATAGCCATTTGCATCTCGAATTGGAACTTGCATACTGTAATTCTGACCCGGATGTAACCAGTTCTCGCTATGAGTCCAACCAAGCCCATCCTCCAAAATCACTGGAGCTCCATCTGGTCCAAAACTGATTATGAACATCGGATTTTCCTCAGTGCCAGAATCCGGTAATGGATGTCCTGCAGGGTCGAAAACTTCCAGCCAGCCAGACATGGAATCTCCTAACTCAGCATCGCTGATATCGATTATAGTCGAATATGTTCCTTGGAAACCATTCAGGTTTGCAGGTTGGTCTAGCAGAATGGTTTGCTCACCTTGCCAAGAGGTTTCTACATGCAATAATGAGTGACGAGGAAGTACCGGCCTATCTCCAATTTCGAAAGCTAGTTCTAGGGGCATATCTGTGCTCCTGTGATCAAGAGGTGCTACATTTGTTGAAATCAAAACTGGAGCCAAATCATCAATCAAGAATGTGGCATTCTTTGGCACTTTCCAATTCACAGTTTGGCCATATAACCCACTCACTGCAACTTGTAAATCTACTTGTGGCGCTAATGGGTTAGGAGTGAACATTAGCGTAGCAACTCCATCTGTAAGAGACTGAGTAGTATCTGTAAGCGCACCATCAACATACAAGGCGACATTGAATGTTGAAGACCGTGGAGTGTCCTCCAAATCTTCAAACGCCAACTCGACCTCAACAATTCCCGGATTTGCAGGGTCAAAGTATAGTGCATCCCATGATGACTCNGCACCATTCATGAAAGACAAATGCCAGTCTACAACATCCACGTCTTGTTCCACACCCATAGACCAACCAGCGCCAAACCTCATCTGGTTTGGTTGTGATGCAGGGCCGTTCATATCGATTGAGCTAGAAGCAATCAATGCGGATTCATCGGGCCAGATTGAAGATATCTGAATACGATGGTAGAACTCAACTTCGGAGTTAGTGAACTGATAAGAGAAGTCGTCAACGAGGATACCTTGGTCAGCATTGCAACTATTGCTAACTGTTGAACAATGAAGTGAACGAGTCCATTCACTTCCTCCCAAAGTGAAAACCGAGGACCACCCCTCATTACTGAACTGAGTTGCAGCGTCGCTAATACCTATATTGGAGAGGTCAAAGGTGCTGTTAAACTCATACCAATCATTACCTGCAACTAGTGTGTCAGTTTGATTTGTCATCGTCATTCCTGTTGGCATAGGCGAACCCAACGTCTGTAATCCATAATCCCAAATCAGTAATTTCCCAGGATTGGTCATCACAACAGGAATTGGAACTTCCTTCACTCCATTTGAGGGAGATATTTGTGATAATTGTGAATTAATTGCTGCGATTATTGGTAGAGCTGAATCACCCTCAATGTGAGCATCATATCGATAGGGGATCGATAGCCCTGAAATCTGTAAGTCTCCTCCTGTGCTTGAAGAAACTGAAATCTCAATCTTATGCGCATCCAATTCTCCAATGACATTCATTTCTGCGGTTCTAGAATCCATTTCAAGAACTAAATCTTGCATTTGACTATCACTGAGCACAATTCTAGCAGAGTTTTGGATGAATCCTAATGATTCGGTTAGTATGTCAGTCCCACCAACCGATAATGTCACATCAACATCATTCAATGGCGCACCTACAGCTGTAAATGCCACCATCATATTCCCAGTTGACTCATATGATGGATGTGACTGACCTGTTCTGATTGGATAATATACCGAAGTAACATCTGTTCCTGAAGGAGCAATTGATAATTCAACACTTTTCTCGCCATTTTCGAATACATCCTGTAGGCCCCAACCGCCGACCATTTCATTCGAGAACGACCATTCACTTACACCGTCTAGTCCTATGTCAATTCTGGCATCTAATGGAGAAGAATGACGATGCAAATCAATACTTAACGAATCTATAGAATAACTTCCTGTGCCACTCCATCTCAGATTTAGTGTTGTGCTAGGCGCATTCATCTTCAACTTGCCATCGGTAGGAATTGAAGTCCATCCCGTGGTTGAGCAGATGCTTGAATCTGTAAAGCAGGCTTCGAAGTTTCCACTTCCAGTTCCTGTCCAAGACATGTCAATTGCACTAAACGGATGGGTTAGTCTCCATTCAGGAGAATTCAACATTCCTGTACCTGTAACCTGTCCATTGCTATGCGAAGAAAATCCAGACCAACCATTTGTAGTCGGGTTTTCAGTAAATGATTCAATGATTCCTCCACCTAACTTTATCGAATGAATAATCGGAGTTTCACTAACAGATTCCATCTGAATTTTTAGCTGGACTTGAGGGTGTTTCTTGAAATCGATGATTGACAGGTCTGCCCTTAGGTCCTCAAGATCTGAAAAACCAGGAATCACGCTAGAATCATTTGCATCTATCAGGCTCCAACGCATCATAGCACCTTGAGGTATTGTGGCATCGATCGCCATCAATCCGTGCTGCATTTCCATTATCCCTGAGGCACCTGGGCCGAATGCTTGACTAGTCCAATTCGCAGAACCCGTACCCGTATTTCCTCGAGGCTCAATCAATACATCGTCAACGTTCCATCCTGTGTAGGTTACAGAGCTATCAGTAGTGCCCAAGCCAAACCTTACTTGGAATGCTGAGTTACCCGTTATATGACTACTAATGTCGTAACTAACTTGAGTGTATGAGCCATCATTTGTGGTACCATACGGGTTGGAATAGACATTGGTCCATCCACCGCTATTTGTCTTCACTGAAACATATGCTCTATCATATGAAGAAGATTCAACACCCAACCTCTTCCAAAATTTTAGGTCCCATGTGCCTGTACAGGATGAGCAATCAATAGTTGGGGAAGTAGCCCAATATGGACCACCCATGTAATTTGGATAATTTCCGTTGTATGTGTAGATTGCAGAAGTTCCTGAATGAACTCCGTTAACAGAACCTAATGTTGAATCGTATCCATGAGCCCATCCCCCTGCTGAATTCAAGGTCCAGCCTTGGACTGAACCTTCAAAATCCCACTCATGAGACATTGGTAGAATCCTCAAACCCGTAAGATTGTAATCAATACCATCCATTGAATCTCCATTCATCCAATCGGTCTGATCCTCAAGCGTGACAACGTCGTTAATCGGCCATGGTTTCTCGAATACTTTGACATCGAAATCAGTGACTATTTCGCCATCCGGCACCTCGATTGTAAATTGGTCAGACATTCCATTTGGACCTAGACCAATTACGACATCTACACTGCGATTAGGGTTGGCATTCACCATCGGCAAACAAGACATTGCACAGAACATTAACACCAGAAATAGTGCTAACCTCTGCCTCGCCATGATTATGGCATGAACTCTAAGCACTTCAGACATTCGCCTTCACATTGCTTATTGACTTCTGGGGTTTGGAGGTGTCATGGCAGATGTTGAACAATTGAAACGCGATGCTGGAATTGAGGCTTGCAAGTTTGTGAAATCCGGCATGAAAGTTGGATTGGGCACAGGCTCAACAGTGAAGCACACAGTGGTTGAACTTGGCAGAAGAAGGGCAGAAGAAGGGCTGGAAATAGTTGGTGTTCCGACTAGCCTTGCAACAGAAAAACTGGCAATAGAAGTAGGAATACCGCTGGTTGAATTATCTGAGATTGATGGACTGGATATCGTGATTGATGGTGCTGATGAATATGACCCTCAATTTCAACTCATCAAAGGAGGCGGGGCTGCACTACTGCGGGAAAAAATAGTTGCGCAAGAGAGTTCAGCAATGGTAGTTGTAGCAGATGATAGAAAGAAAGTCGCAACATTAGGAGCATTTCCTTTACCCATCGAAGTGACTCCATTTTCGCATGAAGCAACTGTAAGAGCCCTTAGCAGACTTCTAGACTGTAGAGTGAATATCAGAATGGCAGGAGATGGTCCAGTTATCACAGATAATGGAAACATGATTGCTGACGCACATACAGGTCCGAATATCGATGAGCCTGTATCCACTGAAGCGAACATTTTGTTAATAGCAGGAGTTGTTCAAGTCGGATTATTCAACAACATGTGCGATGCAGTCGTTCTTGCTGGAACAAATGGTGTTGAGACAATAATCAACCCGAATGGAAGATTGCAGGAATGATTTTGGCGGGCCTGACGGGGTTCGAACCCGCGGCCGATGGATTAAGAGTCCATCGCTCTACCTGACTAAGCTACAGGCCCACCCGACCCTCCTGCAAGTCGTATTTAATTTAATCCGATTCGAAATGCTAGCTAGATTTGAAAATTCTTACTTGACAAAATTCGTACCACTATCGCCACGCAATGCTTTGACAGCATCCCCTGGTTGACAAATGATGGATTTAACATTCTCAAGTTTTTCAACAACTTCAATCGCAGATTCTACTTTTGGACCCATTGAACCAGCAGGAAATTCACCACTGGCAAGATGAGATTTTGCTTGCTCAACCGTCATTGTATGATGTGTCTGTTCGCCTCCAGTCCCGAAACCTGTTCTAACCGCATCAATTGCTGTAGAAATGATCAACGCATCTACCTGCATCTCAATAGCCAAAAGTGCGCTAAGGCGGTCTTTGTCTATCACTGCAGGTACTCCAACATAGTGTTCACCCTTGTTGATGACTGGAATTCCACCGCCTCCACAACAAATCACTATCGCATTTTTTGAAATAAGAGACTGGATGATTTCAAGGTCTAGAACCGCTTTGGGGGAAGGCGATGCTACTACCCTGCGCGGCCCATTGATTGTCTCTGCAATGTCCCAATCCTCGGACATTACCTGCTCGCTTGTCAATACAGGACCAACAGGTTTTGTTGGAAACTGAAACCCTGGATCTTCCGCATCAACCTCGACTCTAGTTAGAATAACCGAGGTTTTTTCTGGACGATTTCTTCGTCGTAAAATCGAGTCTAAATTGATGGACAGTGAATGCCCAATCATCCCTTGAGTTGCAGCAACCCAATCATCCATTGGTTGAGTGGAATCTAANGACATCAAATGCCCTACTTGTGGACCATTACCATGAGTGAGAATTACTCTCCATCCGGCCTCAAGTAAATCGATAACATCACTCATTACTTTTGCAAGAACCAAGGCTGATTCCTCCTCTCCACCACCGGTGGGAGAAGAGAGTGCATTACCCCCAATCGCATAGACTACGGTTCTAATCACAATTATAGATTAAACACGGTATGGTTTCATGCTTTCCCAATATAGTATCAAGGAGATTGTAATTTCAATAGGTAATTTTGACGGTGAAAACCTCAATAGATAGACTACAGAGGGTAAATCATGGTCGGAGAAGTTTCACCAGATGGTAATTTTGTTTGGGATGGAGAAGTTTGGGTTCCTAAGGGCGAATATAATCCAGGCCCTGATGTTGCTGAAGAGGCGACGAACAATGTTTTCCATTTAGGGGACCAAGATTTGTCAGGAGATGTCGGCTGGGAGCCGGTTACAGAAAAATCAAGCGAAGGCGGAAAGGGCAAATTGATTGCAATGAGCATTGTCGGTATGCTTGTACTATCTGCATTAGGATGGGTATTGTACGCATTCGTAATCGACCCTATGTTGTTCCCCGACCCTTACTCAAAAACAAAATTCGTCTCTGTAGTTGATGACCATCCCACTCCTGAAGATGTGATTTCGGGTGATGCTGGGGCATGGGCTTGTTTTGTAGAAATGGAAATCGAAGAAGAAGACATGACTCTGAGAACAAATTTCGATATTTATGCCTCGAATGAGGGAGCGAGATCATATTCGAAAATCAGCTTTGGTTTCTTCGGCTCTTATGAGAGCGATGTTTGGATTGATGAAAATCAGATTGCGTGGCAAATGGACGATGGCGATACTGTTGTGAAAAGTAAAGTTGCCATTTCCGGACTCGATACAAGTCCTGCTGAAGAAATTTTACACAACTCTTCAGCCCCCGTCGAGCTTTGCTTCTTACACCACGATATTGTAGCCAGTATGGATGAAAATCCATCACAAAAGTTCTCGTCTGACAAGGAACGCTTTCCAGATGAAGAAGGAGTAAGGGCCGTAAAAGTGGAAACACAAATGGAAATTGATGGCGAAGATGGAGACATGAATATAGCAGTATATTTTGACGATGACGAAAATATCCTAGGCACTAAAATTTCTAACTCATCCTTTGAATGTTTGATTACATACTCAGATGATTCCTTTTCGAAACCAGGATGGGTTAGCTCTGCTAATTCGGAAGCACCGATGTTAGTTGACCTCGGTTTCAACAACATTTGGAGCATGGAGCACAATTCAATGGTCAATTCGCAATACAATGCAACCTATTCCATGGACGGTGCAAAAATCGTCATTTATGACACCGAATACGATGATGACGGTAACTCGACAAATGTCATCATGCACGAAGTATTAATGCAAGATGCGATGAATGGAGGCGCACTTATTCAACCTACAAATTGGAATAATGAGCCTGTAAATTGCACTCTAGGTTACGCTGACAGTGATTCAGATGGACTCATTTCTACTGGTGACACTGTATCTGTTGATTGTGAAGAGGATGTTCTGAATGGAATGTACTTGGGAATCTCCGATGAGAATGGGGTTGCGGAACAAGTGAACATGGATGTTCCTTGGCTATCACCAATATTCACGATTATTGCGCTTTTGGGAGCCGCAATGTTGGTTTCACGAAGAGATAAATCAGGCCCAAATCAAGCGAGTCATTGAAGGACAATGCCTTTCACGCACTAACATGGCGAAGGAGTTCTGGATTGGAGATGTCCAGGCTGGCGCACATGATGGCGCCGAAGTTGAATTGAAAGGTTGGATTAAGCGATCTCGTGGTTCAAATAAAATCAGATTCGTTGTACTAAGAGACTCTACAGGCACAATTCAGTGCGTGGCTAAGCGTGATGCAATTGGCGACGAATCCTTTGAATCACTGAAGGGAGCATTGATTGAGGCATCCCTTATTCTAAAGGGAACTGTAAACGTCGATGAAAGAGCACCAGGGGGCCACGAATTGATTGTGACCAGTGCAGAGGTTATTGGTGCAGTTAGACCTGAAACTCCGTTCCCAATAACAGAGTCCGCTATGGAAGCTGCTGACGGTGGAGAAACTGAGTTCCTCCTCGACAACAGACATCTGTACCTGCGAACTGGTAGAATGACTGACATGCTAAAAATCCGCTCCAGTGTTTTCGGAGCAATTCATTCCTACTTCCGTGGTAGAGACTTCACTGAATACCAAGCACCAAACTTTGTTGCCGGTGCAGTTGAAGGAGGCTCTACACTGTTCGAAGTTCCGTACTTTGGACGCAAGGCATACTTGACTCAGTCATGGCAGCTATACGCTGAAGCAGCAATGCCGGCATTGGAAAGATTGTACACAATCGCACCTTCATTCCGGGCTGAAAAGAGCAGGACTCGCAGACATTTGACAGAATTCTGGCATGCTGAAATGGAAGTTGCATGGGCATCAAATGCTGAGATTATGTCTCATGGTGAAGGCCTTGTTAGACACATTGCTAGAACCGTTCTTGAAGAGCGAGAAAGTGAACTAAGTGGCATAGATAGAGACCTTGAACTCCTAGCAAGATATGCTGACAACCCATACCCTAGAATGCGCTATGACGAAGCTGTAGAAACGCTTCAAGGTATGAATATAGAAATTGAATGGGGACAAGATTTGGATTATTCCAAAGAAAAAGTACTGACACAAGATTTCGATGTTCCTCATTTCCTAACTCACTATCCAAAGATTGCAAAACCGTTCTATCACCGAGTTGATCCAGATGATGGAAACTACGTTCTTTGCCACGACTTACTTGCACCGGAAGGATATGGAGAAATTATCGGCGGCGGAGAAAGGACTTGGTCGGAAGAAGAGATTCTTGCTAGAATCGATGAGGAAGGAGTTCCTCGTGAACCATACCAATTCTATATCGATACCAGAACCTATGGCGGTGTTCCTCACGGTGGATTCGGATTAGGAGTNGACAGAGTATGTTCTTGGCTATCTGGGGCAGACCACATCAGAGAAGTCATTCCATTCCCTAGAGATTCTAGAAGAGTTACTCCTTGATGTGCATCTTGATTGCATCTAGAACATCAATCAGATTACGGCTTCTGATTGTTTTCTTGGCTATTGCCACAGGTTTCTCATCCCATGGATTGAAGCAAATTGACAGTTCACTCTGTTGGAACATTCCAATATCACCAGCACTATCGCCGATAGAAATAGTGCGCTCTTTTGGAATATTGAGGCGCCTTTGAAGCATTCTTACAATGGAACCCTTGCCATTCATCTGAACTTGATAACGGCCATAATCATCTATTGAACCATCATTTCTTTCCAACCAACCATTTGTGAAAACATGGAATTTCGTATCCACGCCACGATGGCGGTTTATTCCACCCCAGCGTCTTCGCCAAGGTTCTGTACTAGGGAACATGCAAGCTATATCCCTCGCAGTTTCCTGCATACCTCCGCTAATTATTGCGATTTCATGGCCTTCATCGAGTATCCATTGTAGACATTCTTTGATGCCCTGCATAAGCGGAGTTCCTTGACACAATTCTCTCATTTTCTGGTCGGTAATTTCTGGATATGCGTTTTTTATCATAGCCAAGTCCATTTTCAGCCAATCCCATTCGTCTAATTTCCCTTGATTGTATAGATTGAATGCTTCTTCATTGGAAATATCAAGCCGATCATAGACATACTGCCATGTAGACATGTGGTCGACAAGAACCCTATCCATATCGAAACAAACCAAGTATTGCATNAAATCAACTCACTCATTTTTNGGCCATTGATCGTACTGAGCCTGGATTTGTTTTACCTGNTTACCCATAATGTAGAGAATAAGCCCAACCATCATCGCAAATAGCCCCATCAAGGTTACAGCGATGACTGCTAATCCCACACCGACACTCGTTTCATTCCATTCACTGAAAGTGTCAAGAACATCACCCGACAATTTGTAGCCTACTATGAAGAGAACAAGTCCCGGAATTCCAAACAAAAGCAGTGGGTGTCTAGATTCTAACATCCAATAGAATAGTTGAGCGAACTTTGAAGCAGTTGCAAGTGATTCTCTTTGCTGAACCTTAGGGGCCGGTTTGGAGTGTAGTACACGAACACGTAATGCCTCATCTAATTCTAGAGGTGTATCTTCAGATGATGATTCAGATAAGGCAGTTAAACCTGGATTTGATGCAGCCAAATGGGAAACCTCGGCATCTGAATAGACCATTTCTTGCGGATTGGATTTATCAGCCTCCTCACTAATGAAAGACATGTGTACGTCCCAATTTTCTCTTGCTCTGTTTACGAGTAAAGGCATATCACGAAGCTTGAACCGATTGTTTACATGAATCAATAGTGTAGAACCATCGTATTTGTCATCGAGTAATGCTTTACCTAAAGTTGGTATCAGAACATCTCCTTGATGATTAATAACCCGACAATCGACTTTACCTGCCATTTTGATTGTATCGTCACTACTTCCTAAATCTAGCAAGACTACCTCATCGCACAACTCTCTTGCACGAACAACGAGTGATACCAATCGTAACTCGAAGTCCTTGCCCATCAACACAATTCGCAAGGACCCCATGCTCTGCCGGTATTCTTCTAAGTCATGAAGTTCATGGCTGATTTTAGTATAATGCACGGTTTTGTGAGAATACCGTTTTCCTCCATCAATCTAGAATTTCTAGAGCCTCATTTAGCACGCTGCTATTGTACCAATATGCCTTATTCTTCCAAAGCGTATTGCCTTCACCATCTAGGATAGTGAATGAAGGAGTAGCAGGAGTTTCAAAAGCAGTGGAATAATCAAACTCTGTCTCTTGATTCTTATCAACATCGATTGCTGCCTGACCATCATTTGGAATCAATACCGGCCAGAGTGATTCTGTTGAACTATTACTCGATGCATATACGTCAATGACATCTTCACGCGATTCGAATGAAGGATATCTGTGTATTGTTACGATTCTTGTATCGTTTGAGATGTTACCATTCCTCATTTCATCTGCAATCCTTTCTGTCCAATCGTGACAACCGCTGCAGCCAGTTGAAACCCACAAAATCATGGTGTTCTCGCCCTCAGCATCCAACAGCAAATCCATTGTTTCAACTCGGTCTATTTCCCTGTAGGCTGTTTCTGCAATGATATTCAGACGCTCTGGAATCTCTATCTCACTACCCGATTCTATATCTTCAATAGTTGCAGGGGCAGTACATCCTGGCAAAATCAAAATCAACGCTAACACAAACCACGTAGCGTCCTTGAGCATATTTGTTAATCTGCACAATTTCTTTTGAAGATTTGTTTCTCAAAGCATGAAGTTATCATGCGATTGCGCCTCGCAGCACCATGTACCAAGGGATGAGCATAGGTGTCGTCATCCCTGCACGAAATGAAGTAGAACATTTAGGCGGTGTTCTTTCAGGAATCCCTTCATTTGTCGATAAAGTCGTTGTTGTAGATGACGGCTCTACAGATGGAACTGGCGATTTAGCAAAAGATGTTGAATTGGTTAGGCTAGAGGGAGAAGGTGTTGGTTCAGCAATCGATCATGGACATCGACGCCTCCTAGAAATTATGAACTGTGAATTCATTTCTGTTGTAATGGCTGGCGATGGACAGATGGACCCTAATGACATGGAATCCTTGATTGATCCAATCATTAATCGCCAAGCTCACCACTCTAAAGGAGAGAGATTGGATAGGGCAGGAAAAATGCCGCTATACAGAAGGATTGGAACCTTCATCCTGTCAATATTAACGACTCTTGCATGCGGCCAAACTATCAGAGACCCTCAGTGCGGCTATACTGCGACCAGCAGTGAGGTACTGAAATCTTGGAATTGGGAACGCTCATGGAAGAGTTATGGCTATCCAAACTGGTGGCTAATGATACTTTCAGAAAAGGGATGGAGAATTTCTCACGTCCCTGTAAAGGCAATCTATGAGGGGCAAAAAAGTGGAATCCGAGTTTCTTCATTTTTACCTAAGGTTGCACTCATGCTTTTGATTGGATTACACACTAGAATTATTAGAAATACACTAAATAATCCGAGTCTGCCAATAGTGATTACATGGGTGACATACATTGCAGGATGGATTTACAATCCTCTTTTGTTTGTAGTTACTCACTTGAGTGATAGAATACATGTTTCATACATTTTGAGGGATACAAATGAGAGTTCCAGGTAGATATGCTCACGCCAGACATATCTTAGTCGGGTCCAAGGCAGAGGCACAAGCAATCTTGAATGAGATTACCAATGCAAGGAAGCCTCTGAAAATGTTCAAGAAAATGGCTCGTGACTACTCTAAATGCCCTACTTCGGAAAAGAAAGGTGACTTGGGAGAGTTCCATGAAAGAGAAATGGATCCTGATTTCTCGAAACAAGTTTGGGCCCAAGATTTGGAACAATGTGATTGCTTCATCAAAACCCGTTTTGGATACCATCTGATATGGGTGCATTCCCGAGACGA
>FUFK010042030.1_pt1 | contig 45178 bp, 69 predicted proteins | sample 1021851 | NCBI WGS metagenome assembly FUFK01 (sample SAMEA51879418, study PRJEB19060) | metagenome
CTAACTGTGTCTTTAGGGTTTTCATCTGTGTATAATCTTCTGTCACTACCTTTTGGTTTCTTTCCAGTTCCTTTTTTTGGATCAGCTTTTTTTGCCATTTTTCTTCTTCTTTTTATTTTTCAACGCTATCTTTTTAAATGTTCCAGGCTTTGGAGCACCCTTCGCACCTTTTTTTCTCATCTTTTCTCCACGCCTTCTTTTAGCGTGTATATTTTCGTATAAACTCATTTCTTTTTTCCATTCTTTTTTCTAACTATCGTTTTAACTTTTTTCATAGGATTAGCTCTTTTTCTCTTTACTGCTGATCTAATCTGTGATTTAGACATAGCGTTAGCTTTAGCTCTAGGCACACACTTAGGATACTTTCGCTTGGCATCTTTCTTTTGCTTTGTCCTACCACATTTGGCGTAGCCTCCACCCTTTTTAGGTGAGCCAATATCTACCCAATCTTGTTTAAACCACTTTGTAAGACCACCACTCTTCCTAGACATTACGCTGACCTATAGCCTCCACCTCGTTTTTTGTATGTCTTAACTAGCCAAGCGTTTGCATATGCAGATGGATATACATCGAACTTACGCTTTGCCTCTGCTTTTACTCTATTGTACAAAGCCTTATTTGTAGGTATTGATCCCTTTTTCTTAGCTTTCTTTTTCTTTTTTTCTGCCATATTAACTCCTATGTAGCTGGGATTAAACTTTGTGCATACTCATATGCGGCTCTGTCACCTAATGTTCTTTGTATTTCTAGATATTTAGATGCTTCGTCAATAAGTTGTTGGTCAACTGGCTGAACTGGCAGACTCAATTGCATTTTTCTTAAATCTGCGGGCATTGATTTGAACGCACCTAGACCTTTACCCTCTGCTCTGACTTTAGCCATAGGTTCTCTCAGCATAATAGTTTTAGGTATAGTCGTACCAAATGTAAAAACCTCTGCATCAGGTGCTTTCATAATCTGTGTGTCATAAGATGGGTGTTTACTCTTTGACATACCAGACTGTAAATCTGTAAATCTTGCTCCCATGCCTAACTGATCAGTGGCTAATAATCCTGGATTACTTACTGCAATTCTAATTTTACCAACATTTGGTGCACCTAATTTTTGCAATTCATCTTTATCAAATCTTTCAACTAATTTAACTCTTGAAGTTCCAGGTAAATTTCTAAAATAATTAGCAAATTCATCAATATTATTTAAATTTGGTACATCTTTGAATGGCTGAAAGGTCTTGCCTTTTTCAGTAAATGTAAAATTTTTAAGTAATTTTGTCATTTCATTAAGATTTTTCTTTGTATTTGGCTTTACTCTTAATGATTCAATTATTAGATTGGCAGTATCTAAAGAAAAGTCACCTCCTCTTTCGCTCATAGTAGTAGTCATACCTACTGGCTTACCACCCATTTGTTCAACTGTCTCAAGTTTGTCATTTATCTTTGATAAGATACTCTGCATGGATGCCCAACCTTGATCTGCATCATCCATAAATTGTATTCCACCAAATGTTCTAACAGGGTTCTCAAACTCTAAATCATCTATTCCAGTGACTATTACATCTCTGCTAGTCCTATCTCCCACTATTGGAACTATGGTTTTGCCTTGTAACATAGATGCATCTGTAGCTAGTGTTGGACTTTTTTGCAATGCTCCCACTTGACCTCTTATAGAAAGATCTTTTAGTGGATCTCTAACAAGTCTGGTGTATCCTCTTTGAAATGGCAGAGCGTCATCTTTATACATATCTATCGCTCTTGTCTTGTTGCCAAAAGCATCTAATATGTCACCACCTGTAATCTCAAATCTAGGCAACGCACCAAATTCTTTTTTTAGTTGGTCACTAGTCGCAATATTCCCCAAAGCTCCAAGCTCATTGTCTGAAAACAATGGCTTAAAGTTTTTTACAAGAAAATCTCTGACTAGCTTTTTAGACATTATGCTTTTCTAGTGACTTTCTTTTTCTTTTTCTTTTTAAGCATAGCTAGTTTTTTAAAATCACCAGCGTTTAGTTTGTTTTTTGGCTTAGTCATTTTAGCTATGTTCATTTGCTTTTTTGAGTATACTTTTCCTGGCATTCTTTGCACTCCTTTCTTATTTTATTTGTACGTTTCGTAATATTGTCTCATTAAATCTAAACCTATTTCTCTAATGACTGCCTCATCACTTTTCATCATACCTGTTATAGTACTGAAAAGTCTGTCTTTAAGTGGCACTTTGCTAAGATCAGATCCAGCAATACGTTCTTGTTCAATAAGTTGTCTTAAAGTCATAGACGCTGGTTGCACTCCATTTTGTTGCGACATTTGTATATTTTCGCCTACATTGGGTAACGCACCAAAATTTCCAGGCATTGCTACATCCCCACCTTTGGTGACCCATGACCTAATATCTCATCCATGACACTACGCATATCGCCACTATCTACNTTCATTACTTTAACTTTCATGTCACCATCCATGTGCTCTTCTTCCATCTCTTCTTCTTCAGGNANNANCATTTCTTGGTANCANANCANTAGAAAGTTTACTAATTGNTCTGGCGTTAACTCCAANCCAGGCGAATCGTGAGGAAACCCCATTTTTTCCATGAATAATTCAGCATTTTCATCCATGTTTTCTACGCTTATATCAGCCATATTTTACTCCTTTTTTAGTTTTTAAGTTGGCTACAAATCCTAGTGCATAACATATGCCTTCACCTATTTTGCTAATTACTTTAACAACTGTGTTTTTCTTGCCATGTCTACCTTTTGACAAGTCAAACGCCATTTGCTTTGCCCACGCTAGAGCTAATGGCTTCACAATTCTATATGTCCAACCTTGTCTCTTCATTTTTGTAGCTACATATTTACCCCATAGGGAATAGCCACGATAAACATTTGGATTTACTTTTCTGCCATATAGCTGATCGTATTTGTATATATATGCTCTCATATCACCCATATCGTATAATGCAGTGCATATGTGCGTTCCTCCATCATCTCCTTGATCGCTAGTTGCGGCATCGTCTGCGAAACTCATACCACCTTTACCTCCTGTTACAGATGTTTGAGCACCAGTTTGTTGACCTTGCTCTCCAGTGACATCCATGCCTGGATTTCTAGAAAAATTAGTAATGCCTGAATAACTAGCACCTTTGCCACCACCAAGACCTGTTACACCACTAGTAGTGTCTATGCCACTAAACATATCGTCTACTTGTCGTTGGGTCATCACATCAGCAACTTGACCAGTTGTATTGATACCACCCAACCCAGCATCAGGATCTGCTTTACCAAACCCAGCTAAATTCTGTATGGATACTGACCCTGGAGTGTAACCCGCTGCGGGGTTTAGTCCAACATCATATGCAGTTTTACCACGATTTGCCATATTGAAATTTTGCAATTCTCTATTACTTATGTTTCTATCATTGTTAACATCTATCTCATTTCTTAAATCTTGCAATGATTTATTAGAAAAGCCAGACATAAAACTTGTTGGTCTTCCTAGTGCTTTATTAGCTAATTGATTTGTTCTGTAATCATTAATAATACTACCAATAGCCATAGGTGCTGATAAAGGTGGTGCAACAAAACCTACTGTTGTTGTAAATGCTTTTTCAGGAGTTATATCATAACCAAATACTGAGGCTATGGGATTATTAGTCGCTTGTAAGCCTCTAGATAAATTTCCAAACTCCTCATCTGTAATGTTTCCTAAAGCACCAAAACCATTATTAGTTTGTCCATTTGCCATATTATTACCTTTATGTGCTTGGTACGTTTCTAGGTGTTAACCTATCCATAGGGTTCATCGTTCTATCTGCTCCCATATCCATTGGCATTTGTGGTCTAGGTGTAGGCATTGGCATAGGTGCTTGACCACCCATAGGAACTCCACCTAACGCACCCATACCCATTTGAGGTGCTTGTTGTGCTCCACCAAACTCTCGTGGCATTACTGGAGGCATACTTTTTTCTATTACCACTGCCTCAATAGCTTCGTCTTGAGTTAAACCCATGTCCATAAGCATTTGTACTTTTTCTACATCGCTCATAGGTGCTCTAGTTCTATTAGGCATTGCCTCATTCTGCATCATGGATGGCATAGGTTGCATAGGTGGATTTGGCAAAGATTGCATCCTGGGTGGATCAGCCATCTTTTGATTCATCATCATCATAGTTTTATCGTTATAATGTCCTGGCATTTTTATTTATCTCCTGTTGTAGTTTAATTGCGTTTTTTTCTCTCTCTAGTTGTAATTCTAATTCTAGCTTTTGCACTTTAGCTTGTAGTTCTTGTTGTAATTTAGCTTGTTCTATCTGCATATCTTGTTTTGCCTCAGCCGCATCTATAGCTAGTTTCTGTTGTGCTTTAGCTTTGTCAGCCTCTATCTGAACTTTAGTTCTAGCCTCTAACGCTTGTGCCTCTAATTTAGCTAGTTCTTGTGCATACTGTAGTGGGTTTTGTGCTTGTTGTTGTTTAGACATAGCTACAAGTGGCTTGATGGCTTCCATTTGTGGCGATGATTGAACTACCTCTGCCGCTCTTTGACTTATTAAGATATCTAGTTTTGGATCAATATCCTCAAACTTAAATTTAGGATCACGCAGATTTGGCATCTGTGGTAGTTGCATATTAATACTAGTTTGCATTCTCTGTCTGTATAATAACGCTATATGCTCTGCTATGTGAGCTATGAGTAGTGGTTGCATAGCTCTAGCTCCAGGGTTCCCAGCTAGTGATGGATCGCTAATAAACTGCATATGTACTGCTATGTGACTATCATGATCTTGCTCTGGAAACGCTCTAATAGGCTTACCATACATTAAACTCATGTTTTCTGTTATAGGATCAAGTCTAGATGCCTCTTCTGGCTTCTTTAATACCTCATCAATATTGTTAATCCTTATAGCCTCATACATTCGTTTGTACGCCTCATATTGATCGTGTAACTGAGGTGCAGACTGTGACATTTGCAAAACTGCTTGTGCTTGTGCAATTCTTTGTGCAGTACTAAAAATGTTGGGATCACTGATTGGTATTACATCTATTCTCTCGTTAAAGTCTTTTGCAAACACAGTTGTGGATACTCCACTTTGTGCAAACTGAAAACTTTGTGGTAAATATTCAGCATTTAATTTAGCTAATAATTTAAACTCTTGCCCTTGTGAGTAATGTAATCTTTTGTGTATCGCACTAAATGACTTGCTACCTTGCTCTATAAGAGCAACTGTAGATCCTACTGGAGCGTTAGGGTTTACATCACCTACATTTAAATCTGCAGTACTTGCAAACCTTCTACCCACATCTGTTATAGCATTCATAAGATTGAACAGTGTTCCTGATGGCTCTTTAAATGGTAAAGGCATAATGGCTTTGTTTACATCGTCTACAGTAGCATCAAGATCAGCAAACTCTCCAGGATTGATTTGCATCTCACCTCCAGTAACTCTGCCTTTTAACTTAAAGCCACCTTGCATATTAGCAAAAGCCGCACTATCTAATAACGCTCTAAGTGCTCCAGTAGCCGCCTTGCCTAGTCCACCTATCATATGATACAAGCCAAATCCATAGAAGCCAGTACCAGGTAAAAACTTATAACTTATAAACCAATCTCTCTTAGTTTTCTTCTCATCTTCCTCGTTCCAGTTTCGTCTTATGCTGACTATTGTCTCTGCATCGTAATCAATTGTAATTACATAAGGTAATGCTACTACGTTTTCATCGTCACTATCATCTGCTCCATCTATGCCATCAAAGGTTTCATAGCAGTGCATCTCTAGTAATGTCATAATCTCATCTGTAGATTCTGAATTATATGGGTCAACGCCTTCTATGTCGCTACCTATATCTCCACTTGGGTCTATGTCATCTGACATATATTTGCTTGGTAGATAGTGCCCAGTTTTGACATACTTGTTGAAATCATTTCTAGGCATTCTAATTACATGAGTGTATCTAAGAGATGTGTATAAGTCCTTACTCTCTGGCGATACTATAAAATCTTCTGCTTTTACAAACTGTGAGCATTGTCGCTCTAGATTTGCATCCCACCATACTTTTTTAAATGTGTGCCCTACAAGTGGTAGCTGAAATAACATTTGATCTAGATCAGGAAAGTATTCAGGCATCTCTTGAGTAATCTGATAGTTCATATAATCTCTTACTCGTCTTGCTTGTTCTTCCATCTCCTCACTAGGCTCACCAACAATAACTGCCTTAACAGGCCCGCCACTTGGGTATAGCTCTGCAATAGCTCTAGCATTAAACTGTGTTGCCGCTTCAGCTATCATAGGATGTACAACTGTACTTAGACCTCTAGTCGCTCTTTGGTTTTCTTCTTCTTCTTGACCACCATTAGGATCTAATGTCTCTAAGCCTTGCTTGTATCTGCTCTCCCAGTCTGACCTAGCGTCTTTGTCTGTCTCGTAACTTTTTACTAACAGACTTGCAATTCTATTGAGTTCTTTTTCATCAAGTTGTTCTGCAATGTTTTCATCAAAGCCAGTTTCTTTTTCTTCTACGTTGTCTAGCTCTGGATCACCAACCAAAACTTCATCGTTGCCTATTTCTTCAACTTGAAAATCATCAGAAGGCATACCCTCTGCAAAAGGAATTACTTGAGGTTCTCTAGCCATAGATCGTCATCCTTCTCTCATCTGTACTGTCATCTTCATCGTAGTCTGTAGAATGAGTAATAAACCAACCTTTTCTCAATCTTAGCCACGCTTGTGTACAAGTGTCAACTATATCATCATTGTCACCCATTGGAAAGGCAGAACATATATCAATTAAATTTTTTGCCCACTTCTTACCCGCTGGATAGTATATTCTACCATCTTCTAGTAATGCAGAACTACTATGTGCTCTAGCTATTTTGTCTCTGTCTGGCGAGTAGGCTAATACTGGTATGCCACCCATCCTAAGATCTTGTAGCAAACTCTGACCACTAGCCTTTTTTTCTATCAATACTGTGTCAGGCTGCCAGTCATCGTAAGCCTCTTGTGCTAGTGCTCTAAGTTCAGGGTATGATATTCTATCGTACCACATCTCAACAACTATAGCGTTTACTTGACCATTCATCCTAAATATTCCCCAAGTAGTCCTTGCACTATAACTACTAGTTTCTTTTGTGCTGAACGCAGTATCGTAGCTTTGTACTAGATATTCTATCTCTGGAAGATCGTCTTTTTCCCAGGGAACCCACCATTCAGCCTTTAATATTCCACCACCTTTGGGCATTGGTCTCTGTTGCAGTTGACCCGCACTTGCGTATGAACCCAGACTTTTTTCCAAATTATTAAGAGTTTTCTCATCAATCCTCTTCTCCCACAACAACTCCCCTTCTTGTGTTCTTGGATCTGTAAATCCAAGTGTGGTCTTTGTTGGCGTTGGGTGTCCAATTTCGTATCTGGCAGGTAAACAAAGATGATCCCAAACATTGTACTCATTCGCTAATATATGTCCAGTAAGGTCGTTCTCATGAACCCTCTGCATAATTATAATAAAGGCTCCAGTTTTAGGATCATTCAATCTAGTTTGCATGGCTTGATCCCACCACTCAAGAACGCCTTCTCGCACAGTTGATGATTCTGCTTCCCTTACATTATGAGGGTCATCTATGACAATAATGTCACCACCTTCACCAGTTAGTGCTCCATCTACTGACGTTGCAATCCTCTGACCCGTTTTATCATTTTCAAATCTTTGCTTTTGGTTTTGGTCAGTAGTTAGTGAAAATGTATCTCCAAAATACCTTTTATACCAAACACTGTCAATTAATCTTCTGCATTTTACACTATCTCTAATTGACAATGATCCAGCATAACTAGCAAACAAAAATCTTTTTGATGGTTGTATTGTCCAAGTCCAAGCGGGTAATGCTACTGCAACGCTTATAGATTTCATATGTCTTGGTGGTATGTTTATTATAAGTCTTTTTATATCGCCTTCTACAACTGCTTGAAGGTGCTCTGATATTGCATCTATATGCCAATTGTCATAGAAGTCTCTGCCAGGCTCAATCGTTGCCCAACTGTTTTTGGTGAACTCCTTCAATGATCTCCTCATTTCCTCTGCCTCTACCTTCTGTAGTAACTGAGGTAAGGATTGATTTAAGTTTGCTAAGTTCATTATCGCTTATCCTAGTTAAGTCTATTACTTGCCTTTGCTCTATTACAGTTTCTTTTTCTATCTTATCTTGCCAACCCGCTCTATTTTTTAGGTAAAATATCATTGCAGTATTATCGCCTTCTAAAGCTTTCTCATATAGCTTATTTGTTACTCTTTGAATGCCAGTACCTCTACCTCTTTTTATAGCCTCTCCAAACTCTGTAAATTCATTCTGCTTATCATACAAAGTTGATTCACCTATACCCAAAGCTAAAGCTATCTGTTCTGATGTAAGTCCTTGAGATGCATAGTCTTCTGCTTTTTGACACATCTCTTTTGTAACTACAAATTTTGGTCTACCTACCTTTTTAATTGATTTTTTGTTCTTGGTCTTCATGTTCTTCTTTCTTCTCATGATATACTAATACAAATGCATCACATTTAGGGCAAGATAAATTTGTTACAATTGCGTATTCATCAAGGTTATGTGCATCGTGATCACCACCCCAAATTAATTCTGTACCACAACTGTAACAATTCATTATAAGTTCATTTCAAATTGTTCATCTTCATTAATAATTATATCTACATTTTTTTCAAAGCCAACTTTCTCATTAGCTCTAAGCCTTTTGTATAATCTTAGATTAATAGTTTTTAGTTTCTCCATCAAGTCTTCATACTTTTGGTCAAGCTCTGCTTGAGTATCCTCATCAATGTCAGACGTAAGTTCCATCAACACTCTCCTCAACTTCCTCGTAAACTTTGGTTGTATTGTTGTATGTAAAATACTTTTGACCTATGTGACCATATATACCTTGCTCTCTAATCTTTCTAGTAATGATCTTAGTAGAGTTATCTTCAAAGTCTCTATGCACCACTAACGCAGTGTCACTCATGTTTGCCCAATGTGCTGATCCACTTACTTGGTAAAGATCGGGTGGTGGAACTACTCCACTGTCGTTTCTTTGTAGCTTATGTGGATGAGCTACCATCCAAACTACAAGTTGGTGGTTTCTTGCAAACTGCTGACACTTAGCAATTATGTCACGAATGTGTTCATCCTCACGCTTTGAATAATCTCTGTTAGGACTAATCTGATTAAATGGATCTATGACTAAACCTTTGATACCAAACCTCTGCTTGGCTACTTTCGCCTTACCTAATATGAACTCAATGTCTGGGATCTCTTCTGTATTCTCAATAAATTTAAAATGAGCATCAAGAAAGTCTATACCACTATTGAGTTCGTCTTGTGTAATCCTAGCAGTAAAGCCTATATCAAATGGCTTTCTACATCTTTTCTCTAGTAAACGCCTAATGTGGTTTGGTGTAGAGTGCTCTGGACTAAATACTGCAAAGTTCCAACTTTCATTCTCTGCAAGATTAAGTAGTATTTGATCTAAAAAGTTACTTTTTCCATGATTAGGTATGCCTGTTATTAGGTTAAAAGTTCCAGGCATCACTTTAAATATTTTATCTAACTCCTTAAATCCAGTGCTAAAAGCCTTCTGCTCATTGCCATCGTATATGTTCTGCACACTATCATGATACTCTTTTACACCATGCAATCCTTGAACAGGGAACTCTTCAGCATATTGTATACATTCTCTTAATGTTTGTTTATCATAACTAACTAAACATTCGTTGGCATCTTTACATTGCCAATCATCTTCACGAGGGAAATTGACTACCTTACATATGTCTTTACCAAACCTATGAATGATCTCCAACCTCAACGCCTTGCCATTTTCATCAGCATCTGTAGCTACAATCACTTCATCTGCATCAAAAATCCATTTAGAATGTTCAAACGCCTTAAACCTTTTATCATCAGATTTAAACTTGGGTGTTTGAGGTGCTCCATCTGGTAGGCTTACTACATTCCTAAACCCAGCCTCATACAATGCCAACACATCCATCTCACCTTCCACAAAGATAACAGACTTCATGTTGGTTTCTTCCCAAAATGTCCTCAACATATCTATATTATACAAACACTTAGTTGCATTTTTTTCCTGCAGAAACTTCTTATCTTTTGTTCTACTTTTTATATTTACAATTTCACCTTCTAAATAATATGGAAAACATAACTTTTGATCTTTGGTAAATAACTTAAATGTTTCTGCAGTAGCTTGAGTTATCTTTCTATTCTCTAACCAAACCAAAGAGTTAGGCGATAAATCGTGATTCGCATTAGATAAAATTGGTATTGGTGGAGCTACTTCTCTTTCCACTACTGCTCTTGTAAATGTATTATCTACTTTTTGTGCATAACTATTTATAGTGCCTTCTCTTACACCACCACTCCAATCGCAGTGATGACACATCCATACAATCGAATCATGTTTAACTGTAACAGATAAGCATGGGTCATTCTTTTTTCTTCTGTGTGGACTACAGTTTGGGCATCTAGTTCTGTAATCGCCTTCACTGTAGCTATTTAAAAATATTCCTTCTTCTTGAGCTTTTTCTATAATTGTTTTTTCATTGTTCATCATATTTTTATCCTACTAATAAATTTAAGTTTGTTTTTCGTTGTTTTGGTTGCTCTACATCATTAAAGCGTTTTTGTGATAGCCAAGTCTTGGCGTGTGGGATAAATCGTTCATCCTTCCCCGATTGCGACTTAGCAAAAAGTTTCGTCTTATTTATTAAGTTTTCAAAAGTTATTTCTTTATTTCTAATAACTAAATTAAACTTCTGTGATGCTCCAAACTTATTATCGTTTGGTCTATTTGGATATTCTTTCCAAAATATCTCAAATTCCTTACTATATTCTTTTTTATTATTATAGGTTATTGGTGTTGCATTCTGCATGGGGGGTGGGGTCGCATTTTGCGACTGGGTATCTATTTTAAGTTTATATATGTTACTTGTCTGTCTGTGATTATTGTTTTGCGTAAGCTGAAATCTTTTTTCAATCTCAATAAAATTAAGTTCTTTCAGACGTTTAAGTGATCTTATGACTGTATCTGTACTACACTCACATAGCTCTGCAATCTTCCTATGTGATGGATAACAAGTGTCTTCAGCGTCAGTAAAGTTAGCTAAAATAATTAATATGAGCTTATCTGTAGAATTACCTACCTTAACCTCTGATGCCCATTTTAACGCTGACCACGACATATATTACCCCTATACCTCTGTGATTATTATTGGTGGATCATATGTAGCAAGTATTTTTTTTCTTAACATATAATCTCTAGTCTTAGTTGCCTTAGACTTTACATCCTCAACAATTATATCACTACCCTTTTTGTATCTAAAGTCTGCAGTATATCTACCTATCTTAACGCCATTACAAACAAGGTCAAACTTTGGATGAACTTCTAGATCAGAAATTTCCCTAGCTCGTAATAATATCTCAAGCTCCATAAACCTATTCAGTTCTTTTTTGCTATCGAATATTTCGCCATTATACGTTTGCTTGATTGCGTTGTATTTGTTTCTCGTAAAAGTCATGACCAGTAACCTCGTTATTAGTAAAATCAAAAATAAGTTTTGCTTTCTCAAATCTTGGTAAAGTTTCGCCTCTGCTCCACTTCTCTACATTCCTAAAAGACACACCTATCTCTGCACCAAAAGTTCTATAGTTGTAGCCATTCCTTCTAATCCATTCTCCTAATTGCATTAGATTCTCCATAAAAAAATTACAGTAATATAAATTTTAAATAATGTAAACTAAAAAAAAGGGTTTGACATACATTTAAAATGGGTGTAATTGTTTTAATTAATGAATAACGAATAAGGAATAAAAAAATGTGGAAACAAAAATACGAAAATTACAATGTTGAGTTTAACATTCGTAAAAATCTCAAGACAAAAAGACCCACTGAGGGATACAACACAGAAGAAGAAAGAGCGTTTGCGGCTTGGTCTAACGTATCTGATTGGGTTCTTTGGTATCAAAATACTATAATTGGTGAGATATATAAAACCACTCATTATGCTGGGGATTGGGCATACTGTTCAGCAGATGGCAATATCAAAGGTTTTGCACATTTCAAAGGTGACGCAGTAAGAGAGCTATGGGAGATGTGGAGAGTAGAAAACAATAAGGAGAATAGATATGCAGAGTAACAATCCTTTTAAAGTTCATAATATTGAACACCTTTCACCATCTAAAATTAATCTTTGGGTATCTGATCCAGCACTTTTTGTAGGCACATATTTGTGTGATATGAAAGGTAGCTTTGGTGTTGGTGCTTTCAGAGGCACTGCAGTTGAGTATGCATTGTCAAAAAGAATTACAAGAAGTGAGCTAAGTGACTATGAAGTAAATGAAATGCTTTACGCTAAATATCAGTCAGAGTGTTTAGAGCATAACGTAGATCTTGAAGATCCAAAAACTATTAAAGAAAGAGAAACTTTAGAAAGCTACTATGATTCTGCTTTTGATATGTATAGAGATTTTGGTGAGCCAACTTATTATCAACATAAGATATATTATTCTATACATGAGGACTTACCTATACCATTTCTTGGCTACATAGACTTTGTGTATGATGACTGCATAAGAGATTTAAAAACAGTTGGAGCAAAGCCATCAAAGTTTTCAGACGCTCATCAAAGACAATTAGCAGTTTATTCAAAGGCATTTCCTGATAAAGAACTTTGGTGCGATTATGTCACCAAGAAAAAAGATACAAGAATGTCTTTTAAATTAAATAACGTAGAACAACGCCTAAAAGAAGTCGTGAAGATTTGTTTTGGCTTACAAAAATTCTTGAGTATCAGCAATGATCCTTATGAATTAGCATCTATGATCTATCCTAATTATGATAGTTGGATGTGGAACGATGAAATGAAAAATCAAGCAACTAAAATTTGGAGTAACAAATAATGAAATATCAATCAGAAAATATTAATCTAGTTTTACAAGCTATTGAAGATGCAAGACTAGAGTTCATGCCACTAGAAAAAAGTGGTGTTAATAATTTTTTTAAAAACAAAAAGGGTCAGCCACATTTGTATAGCACATTAGATGATATATTTAATGCTTGTATGCCCTCGCTACATAGACACAAACTGTCTGTAATGTATCAAGTTCAACTAGTGAATACAGAGCGTAATTTAGAAAACGTACTTACAACTAGTATTACACACATACCTAGTGGTCAGTTTATTTCATCTGCATCTACGCTTGGCAACCAAACTGCCAAAAGCCAAGATGTAGGATCAGCTATAACTTACCTAAGAAGGTATCAGATACAAGCTATGCTAAATCTTGAGGCAGACTTTGAAGATGATGGCAATCTTGCGTCGGGTAACAAAACTGGAGAATCAAATATCATAGAGACAAAAGAAACTGTAGAAAAGCCTAAGAGAGACTTTGTTTTATATGATGAAAAAGGTGAGACTAAAACTGTAGTAAATAGTTTCAGTGTCTATATGGGTGAGTTAACTAAAGCCATACCTATGATAAAGAAAAGTCATGCTTGTAGTTCAGTTACAATCATTCAACTACAAGATATATATGGCTGGGCAGAAATGTTATCTGAAAAGAAAGAGCATAAAGCAGGTGCTAACTCAGTTATGAGAAAGTGCAAAGATTATATTAAATTAATTAAGGGAGAATAAAATGACTAAAGATAATACAAATTCTGGAATATTATATAAAAATTCAGATGATTGGAAAATCATTCAACAAGGTAAACTTAATATTGAGGGTGAGGAGCAACGCATCATTGGTGTTAGTCGTAAAAACAAAGATGGTCAGCCTATGGTAGAATTATATAGAGCTATTGGCACTCTCAAGAAAAATGAGGATAAACAGTCTGATAAATCGCCAAATGCAAAGGGTGTAGTTAATAAGATCAAAGACAGTGGTGCTATGACTATCTCTGCTTGGAAAGAAATATCAGAGGCTGGAAACCCATACACTAGTTTGAAAGTCAGAGAGTTTTCATCAGATAGCTCCTACACTGATCCAAACAGTGAAAGAAATACAGTTTATAACAACAATGGAGATGAAGATGAAATTGGTTGGTAGTTTACTAATAATTTTAGTTGCATCTGCTTGTAGCTCTAAACCTAATACAGATATAATCGTAGAAAAGAAAGAGCACCTTATGCATAGACAAGAAGTTATAAACGCAATAGAAGACTGCAAGTCAGCTAATTTACGACCCGTTTTATTTTACAGTAAGCGATATGTAAATGATAAACCTATTCCTATGATAGCTGACATAACTTGTGCACCAAGATCAGGTTATTAAAGTGTTAATTCCTAAGTCAAAAAAAATCGTAAGCAAAAGACATTTGCAGTTTGTAGCAAAACAAAGATGTTGTCTTACCTTTTCATCTAGTGATTGGTGCAGAGGTAATGTACAAGCACACCACCTTTTAAAGCCATATGAAGGCAAAAGAGGCATGGGAATGAAGGCTAGTGATAATAATGTAGTGCCACTATGTTATTATCATCACNCTCAAGCTACACGACCAACAAGGNGATGAAGATANCTTTTGGNTTTCACANAATAAAGAAAAAGANTTTGGNAGNAANACTGCAGAATATTGGTGGNATATNTCGCCATACAATGAAGAAAGATTTAAAAAATGAATGAACAACCAATTATTACAGAAAAACAAGTCCAACAAGCAGTAGACTATCTTAGAGATACTGCAAAAGAAGCCGCAGCCGCAAGAGCGAATCGTAGGTATTTAGAGGAATTTAGGAAATCTCTCAAGGCACTGATCATGAAAGATCATGTTGATTTACCAGTCTCTGCACAAGAAAGAGAGGCGTATGCTAGTGATGAATATCAAAAACATCTTAGAGCTTTGCAGATGGCTATAGAGCTAGATACCAAGCTATCTTTTCTAAGAGAGGCATCCCAAGCTAAGATAGATGCATGGCAAACTATGTCAGCAAATTATAGAGCTATAAAATTATAATAAAAAACATTTTAAAAGGGTTGACTTTTATATCTACATAAATTATATAATAAGTAACGAACAACAAAAATAGGAGAAACGATATGAACGACTTACTTAGAGATGGTGCAAATTTAGAAAGACTTGAAAACGATCTAAATCAGCATAGAGCACTATATGGTGCTGATGATTACTTCCTTACTCAAGCTCTTAAAAGAGTAAAAAAGATGTTAGCTGAAAAAACTAAGCTAATAGAAGAGCAAACTAAAGCTGATGAAATGACTTATAAGGAGTATGAGAATTTCATGAAACGCAAGGGTTTTGATGTTGCTTAGTATCATAAAATTATTGGTGGCTATAGTAGGTGCTATAGCTACCATGTTCTTTTTTTATTATCTTTTATGGTTTGTATGCCTAATTGATAATGCTTGTTTTAACGCCAACTTTGGAGTGACGATATGAGAAATAAAATTAGTGAAAGCATCAAGGCAACTGCCACACATCTAAAAAGAGGATATAGTGATGAGTTTTGCCATGACCAATGTAACAAAATTAATAGAAATATAAGTAGGTTAGATAGATCATTACTTACGTTTACTGAGATTAATCAATTAATAAGGCTAATACATATGTATAGGCAGTTGGATGGGTATTACCACGAAATGTCTGATCAATTATTAGATGGTCTTGAAAACAGACTACAAGGTTTGATGGCTGAATCAAACATAACTCAATATGAAAAGAAAAAAAAATAGGAGACAATAATGTATCAAAGAGTAGTAACTAAGCTATGGCAAGGTAAATACGTTAGTGTTAGAGATTATGAAGTGACAAAGGCAATCAACATGGGTGGACTAATAATTACCCATGATGGTAAAAAAATGCAACTCAGCGTAGATGAGCTAAAAACTTTGAAACCTAATCCAAAACCTATACAATCTAAATTTAAAGGCACTTATAAGTTAGTTAATATAACTTTTAAGCCACTAACTCACGATCCAATGCAAGGAGATTTTTTATATGATTGAGGATACATTATGGTAAAATTCATGCTCAAAGAGTCATCTGATGAAGTTATTTATTTAAGAAAGCTACTACAAAAGCATAAAGCTGATATTTTAAACGAAAGATTATCAGAGGAAGAAAAAGTAAAAGCAGTAGATAACTTCATCAGAATAACCAACATAATTTATGCTAAATTAGATTTTGTTAAAAAAATATAAAAAAACTCTTTTTATGGGTTGACTTATGTATATACATTTATTATATTAATAAAATAACGATTAACAAAAATTGGAGAAATAAATGGCTAAATATACTTTTTGCGATGAAACAGTTTCAGATTTACATAAAGATGCATGGGGTCGTAGACCTAATGACTCTTTTTGGTTTCATTGGAACTTGGGCACAGACGATGCCAAACAAAAAATGTGGGATGACCTTATTGACGATATGGTCAAGAACGATGCAGAAGAGGCTAGAATTAAAGCTGAAAATGCATCTAATCTAGCTAAGAGAATAAAAGACACTTGTAAGCTAGGTGCTAAAAACTACAGAACTGCTATTAGGTGGATACTTCAAGCAGATGAGCTAGAGGAAGATAAATACTACGAAGGTGGTTATTTAGCTTGGGAGTTTAACTTAGCTTACAGACACAAAAAATTATTTAAACTAGCGGGAGTGGCATAATGTTAGATACAAAATTACAAGAGGCGTTACAAGACGTATCATTTGAAATAGATGTGAGGGATATTCAAGGTATCCCTTCACACATGGGTAGAAAAGTAGTTCGCTTNGATCAGTGGGGTGCTCAAGATGGNGATCCATTGGGTATAGTNGGNTCAAGNTATAAGCCAATACATCATGTAGATGCATTTGGTGGAGCTATTGAGGCTATGAAAAGTGGTGGACTAGATTTCTCAAATAACGAAATAACTGTTAACACCTACGAAAATGGTGCTATGGCTAAGATGGAATTATTGCTTCCAGCACACCATGTACAAGTAGGTAACCATGATTTATATCTTAAATTTGTAGCTAGAAATAGTTACAACGCCAAGTGGAAGTTTCAGTCATTCTTTGGTTGGATGAATGAAGTATGTTTTAATACTTTGGTTAGTGGTCAAAAGATCGCCTATACTGCCAACAGACATACTACTCATTTTAATGTAGATGCATCTAATGAAAAGATTAAAAATGCAGTTACTGCTATTACTGATGAAACTAAGAGCTTTCAAAAGTGGTGGGATACTAAAGTAGAAGATCAGCAAGTTATTGATCTTTTCAAATCTACTATAGCTAAAAGCCAAGCAAATGAGATTAAGGTTGCTAGTGGTCAGTCAGACACTAATAAAAAGCAACTATATCATTTAATGGGTCTATATGACGCAGAGGTAGCTCAAATACATGGAAGGGGTGATTATGGCAGAAATGGTGCTAAAGGCTCTCTATGGTGTGCATATCAGTCTGCAACTGCATGGTCAACTCATCTTGGTGATGTAAAAGCTAATAGCACTAATAATCATATAGTTCAGCAACGTAGGCAAAATGATGTAAGAAATATGATTAATAGTAAGAAATGGAAAGAGCTAGAAGTAGCATAATATGAGGGAGCGTTAAGCTCCCTTTTATTCTAGGAGAATAATATGCGAGATTTATTTGATTTTCAAGATACAGTTTTGACTAGTACAGTTGAACTAACAGATATTGATAAAGAAATATTTAAAAACTTTGATTACAAATTTGATGGTAAAACTGAATTTACAGTGCCACACTTTCCTAAAATACAAAATGACTTTTCTATTGGCGTTATATATGGGTCTAGTGGTAGTGGTAAATCATCTATGCTCAAACAGTTTGGTGAAGAGCAAGAGTTAGTTTGGAATTATAATAAAACCATAGCCTCACACTTTGATTCTGTAGAAGATGCAATAGAAAGATTAGGTGCAGTTGGTTTGAATACAGTGCCTACTTGGGCAAAGCCTAGAAATGTTTTATCTAATGGTGAAGGCTTTAGATGTGATCTAGCTAGACGATTAGGAAGTAATATTGTCATAGATGAGTTTACATCAGTTGTTAATAGAGATGTAGCTAAATCTTGCTCATTATCTTTATACAAATATGTAAAACGTAAAAAATTAAAAAATATAGTTTTAGCTACTTGTCATGATGATATTTTAGAATGGTTACAACCCGATTGGGTTTTCAATACAGATGTAAGGCAGTTTGCATCAAGGGGGTTAGTTCGGCAACCCATTGAAATTAGAATTGTCAAAGGACAAAAAAAATATTGGGAATTATTTAAAAAGCATCATTATTTAACTGAAGAGTTACCATCTTCTGTACAAGTATACTTAGCTTTATGGGGTGACAGAATTGTTGGGTTTTCTTCAACTATATCGCTTCCTGGATGGACACCACCATTATATGAGGGTGACACAAGGCTTAAATGGAGAGAGGCTAGGACTGTGGTATTACCTGACTTTCAAGGTTTAGGTATTGGCACTAGGATATCTGATGCAGTTGGAGAGATTATGTTAGAGCAAAACGTAAGATATTATTCTAAAACATCACATATAAGAATGGGTGAATATAGAGAAAAATCGCCTCTGTGGAGAGCTACAGTCAGCAACCTAAAAGATAGAAGTAGCGATAAACATGATCATAAAAAACGCCTTATACCTTTAGCTAGAGATAGAATATGTTATTCTCATGAATATATAGGTATCAATAATAAATCATATGATCCTAAATATAACAGACCCGATGATGGTCAAATGTCTTTTATTTAGTTATACTTCTTAAACTTTCCATCACTTTGTCTATATCGGGTTCCTGACCATTTGGATTATATTCACATTTATATTTGGTTGGACACCAAGTTTCAATCATCATTGTAAATGTGTTGTTACCACCCTCATAAATACAAGCCTTTTTTTTTGTGTATTTAGATGTAATTCTTTTTTTTAATCTACAAGTTGTATATTTTTTTTCTTTAATTTTACCTTGCCAAACCTTTTGCTTATAGGTGTAGTCTTTAGGTGCGTTGTACATTTTGCCATCTGCAAAGGCTTTTAAACCCATCACAAGAAGTAATATTGTTACACCTATACCTAATAATGTTAAAGCTACCCATTTGAGTGCTTCAAAAACTTCTTCTCTTTGTTGTTTTGCTTGTAATTTTGCTTGTTTTTTTGCTTCTTTTGCTTGATTAATTCTTTCTGCTCTTTCAGCTATTATCTGATCCCATGCAGTCGGGCCGAACCTCATGTTAATAATCATTTTTAGTTCGTTACGTTTTTCTTCTAAAAGTTTTCTATCTATGAAATCGTTAGCAGTTGATTCTATCCCAAACTGTTCTTTGATGCCAAGACCTTTTCCTTGCTTTTTGTTCATTTGTTCTTCGCCTAAGAAGAACCCATCTATTTGTTTGGCAATACCTTGAATGTCTTGAACTGTTGAAATATTTTCTTTTATGAAGTCAACCGATTTCTTAACTAACGCTATTCCTGTAAGAATTTCGGCAACAACCATATCATTTTCCTATAGCACTTTGTCTGAAACTGGAGACAAATCAATTAAATTCATATTTCTAATTTTTTCTTTTGTCTCAGGTTTTAATTCTCGTGCAAACTGAACAATTTCACTAGGAGTTTGTGGCTCTTGTAAAACACCTGATCTCATGTTACTTGCCTCTGCCTCACCTATTATGGAAGGTGCTAATGCCTCTACATAAGATAAAGCCGCAGCCGACATACTTTCATCACCACTAAATATTTCCATAAGTCTGCCTAAATGAAATGATATATCTGCTGGGTTTCTGCCCATTTTAGGAGCGGCATCTGCAATCCAATTGATAAACTTTTCATTAGTTACTAGTTTTGATAAATAATGTGGTGGTATCAAGCCAGATCCCATAGTAAGTGCACCACTTATAAAATCTCCACCTTGCATCATAAATCCACCATAACCTAAAGGTATGAAAGCCATACCTGTGGCAATCATATCACCAGTTTTTGATACGTTGGCATAACTTTGAGTTGATTTAAAATTTTCTAAAAGATCCACAATTTTATCTAAGCTTTGTCTAGTATCAGTACCCTTACCAAATAAAGCATCTTTTGAAGAATTAGATAATTTAGAAAAGTTTGTTAGAAAGCTATTCGTTGAAAAATCAGCTTCAAGGTCTGCACTACCTGGTTTTTGATAACCTAATCTATTTAGCATTGATGCTTGGACAAATTTTCTTTCATCCTCAGGCAAGTTTCTTAATATTTTTTTTAATTGATCACTACTTTCTTTAGTGCCTTGTATGAGAAAGTTATATGCTTGTATGTCTCTATCCATATCTAATATTTTGTTAACAACTGGTATCATATCAAATTGCATTCTATTAGCAGTATAGGCATCTGCTTTATCCATTGCTTTTTTTGCTTTTTCTCCACCATTAGCTAAAACAATAGCTTTTATATCTTTTGTTATTGCGTCATAAACTTTGGTCATATACCTCGATTGTGGCTTTGTGATACCCACCAAACCTTGCCCAGTCGCATCTGTTGTAAGTCTAATTGCAGTTCTAAGCTCTCTCAGAGCTTTTAAATCCATTTCACCACCTTGACTAAGTATGTCATTTATAGTCTTCATGGTGCTATTCATATATGGTGCAAAAGCATTAGGATTGGCATCAAATTTTGCCTTTAACTCGACTTGTAAGTTTTTTAAATTATCAAGTGACCCTCTAGCATTAGGAACTAAATCAAAGGCTTGGTCATATAATTTTGTTTGATCACTTAAAAATTTCATTTTAGCTTTATTCATTCCAATTCTTATTTCTGAACCAATTTCTCCACCTTCCATACCACTTCTATCTGAATATTTTTTAGATATATTATCTGTTGCTGAGACTATTGATCGTCTAAACTCATCAAAATTTTCTATAAATTTGTTTTTTCCAGTAGGAAATTGCTCAAGTCTTTTTTCAATAAATTGTATTACAGGTGCATTAGTTGCTACTCCAGCAGTTGGTACTTTAATACCTAACTCTTTTGCATCTTGAATGGTTTTTTTAGCTAAATCTTTTGTTTCACCAGTAACACCAAGAGTTTTTTGTATTAAACTTTTACCTAGATCACTAGCTCCATCTAGTAAATTTTGAAATGCTTTACCCGCTACCATCTCACCTAGTATGTTTTCCCCAGCACCTATAGTTCTTTCTGCTACTGTTCCTCTAGGCACTGGCTTATCTAACATCAAGTCCATGCCTACATCATATAATTGCCCAGCCATTTCTGATCCCATAGCCGCACCTGCTGGAACTGTGATCATTTCTTCTGGAGTAAAAACTTGCGGGCCAGTCTGACCACCTACAGTAGCTATTGTGCCACCTATCATTCCACCAACAGTCTGTGCCATTTCTTTCCCAAACTCAGCAACATCCCCAGCAGTTATTCCTGAATCAAATAGTCCACCATCTGTTTCGTTAAATAATGTTAATAAACCAGTTTTTGGATCTGTATATACAAAGTTATCATCGCCTAAAATTGTACCATCTGTGGGTTCTGCATCTGGAAAAAATTGTTTTAAGGCTTTTAGTTTATCTTCAGGTTTACTGAATGATGCAACTACTGCCCTTACATTTATTGGTGCTCCAGTGGTTTTATCTATTGCTATTTCAGCCATTTAATTACTCTTTGTTACTAGAGGTTGAAATAAACCACTCCCAGGAGCAGTTTCAATATACATAATATTGCCTTGTTTTTTCAGCAATCTACCCATAATCTTGCCACCTTCTTTCATGGTTTGATCTTTTATTTTCATAGGTAATTTTTCATTTACAAATGATGGATCTTCATTAGCTCCACCTTTTTGTCTTCCTTTATTTATTCCATCAATAGACCCTTTGAAATATTGCAATAATGCATCAATTTTATTTCTTGCTTGTATTTCGTTATCTAAGGCGGATGGCAAGTATAATTTAAGATAGTTTTCTAATTCTGCTGGTGGAACTGCGGCACCTGATCTCTCTCTTAAAATAATTTCAATTGCTCTCTGCATAGACTGTATCGTTGTTCGTGCATCGTTGGCAATATTTGAGCCAGTTAATCCTCCAATTAAACCCAAACTCCATGTTGGTGCAATATTCATAGTTCCAACCATAGTTTTGTTATACTTGCCATCTTTAAATATAAGGCTTAATGCAGTATTTAAATCTTTAAGTCCACTCTTAGCATTAGTTAAAGTCTTAACTTCTGTCGTTCCTAACTTTGTATCTTTTGTGCTTAAAATTGTAAATTTAGTATCACCAACATTTATTGTTTCAAACTTTTTACCTTTTTCCTCTGTTTCTGATCCACCTGGTGTTATAAAGGTATCTGCAGTATCTATGCCCGCTAGTTTTCTTAATTTATCTACTGCCTCTTTACCAAACTCTTTTTCTAAAATGTCATACATATTTACACCTTGTTGTAGTGTCATGACTGTTTTAGTTGGATCTGTAGGATCAGGTATAGGCACTAATTTTGTGTCTCTTAGCTCAGTAATATCAGATAGAAGTTTTGTGATCCCACCTGGTGGCAAAGTACCATCTGTATTAAATTTTCTAAAATCTAAAATAATACCATCTCTTAATCTTTCATAAGGACTAGGTTTAGGTGGTTGTTGTTCTTTAAATACAGATAAATTACCTCTAGGCACTTTTGCAAATTCTTCTGCAGTAAGAGATATAATGTCACCTTCTTTGTAGAGGGTTCCAGTCATTGGATTATTCAATGGTAGGTTTAGTGCTTTTCGTACTTCATTTGCATTTAATATTTTGTATGTGTCAGGTTTAGTAAATGTCTTTTTACTAGCTTTTATTTCTGCAAGTTTTTTAGCGTCATCTGCAGATTTAAGTTGCATACCAAGTGAAAGTGCACTAGCCTTCTTAGCTTGTTCTAGTTTTTCAGCTTTGTCTTTGTCGCTCTGTACTTTGTTTAGATAATCTTGTGCTACACTTGCTCCAGCTACATTAGCGGCACTTAACAAAGTTGATCCAGGAACTGATGATTGTGCACCTAAAGTTGTAAAAAACTTTAAGGCTAGTCTACCCATATTTATATCTTTTTCTCTTTGTGTAGGCTCTGCAGTAGTGCCATACACTGCATCTAATATGCCTGATGCTTGTTCTACAAATGGTGCTAGTGCTCCAAGACTAGGATTAAGTTGAGATATCCCACCAGAAACGCCAATTTCATTTTGTTTTTTTATAAAATTATCTGTTTGATCACTTGATACAATTTTTGGCTTATCTATTTCTCTTATTTCTTTGTTAGTGTGCCCTTTACCATAAGAAAATGGATCAGTTGGATTATATTGATGTGGCATCTATCGTCTTCCTAAATAGTAAGCACTAGCTAAAGATCCTAGACCACCTAATGTTTGACCATATATACTTGGTGACTGCGAATACTGAGTGCCTTGTTCTAGTCCAATTGTTCTTGTTTCATATGGTACACCTTGTAGTGCACCTAACGCAAAGTTTAACATTTCCATAGGATACTGTCTCTGCTCTAAATAATCGCCATAGGCTAAGTCTAAAGCTCTTTGATCTAATGCTCTTCTAGCNTCCCCAGCAGTAAGTAATCCTGATGCGGCTTGTTCTTGTAAACCTTGAACTAAAGGTGCAAATTCTTGTAATGTTTGAGTTGCCCTTAATCTACTTGCCTCATCAGTTTCAAATGCTGATCTTTGTGCATCCTCTGCTGAAAACCTTGCCGCCCTATCTGCGTCAAACCTACCACTAGCAAACTCTAACCCTCTGGCTGCGGCTTGTGCTCTTGCATCTCCAGCAAGTTGTGCACCTTCAGCTATTGATGTAGCCTCTCTTAATGCTTGTCTTGATCCACCAAAAGCTCCCGCCCTAGCCGCTGCGGCACTATCTGCTATAAGGTTTTGTCTTGTTTGTCTTTCAATTTCTCTAATAGCTGGATCAACTGCAGATTGATATACATCTAAAAATGGTTGTGCTGATTCAATTGTAAATGGATCGCCTACTAATTCTTCTCTTGTGGCGGCAGTATATCCTTGACCTAATGTATCAGCCATTGCACTAGCATCGTCTATGAAACCTTGAAAAGTATCTGTGCCCTGTGAGAGCAATCTGTTAGCCTCTTGCTCTTCAGGCGTTAATCGTGAAACTTCTCCAGTCACAGGATCAGTGTATGTTGCAATTCTGGGTCCAGTAAATGCTGGGTAGTCTTGTGATGCTATTTCTGCGGCTTGGTCATATAGTTGTCTACCCGCTGCGGATACCCATTCTGGGATATCTGTGCCACTTAAAACACTCTTTGGATCAGGTAAAGGTTCGTTTTGAACTGTGCACATACTGCCCATGTTATTTCTCCATATAAGTTGATCCTACTTTAACTAGACCTAATCTTTCGTAAAATTTATCTTTACGATCTAGATCGCCAGAAAAAACATGACCCAATCTAACTTTCATTTTAGCGTCTTTTGCTATTTTGATAAAGTCCATACATAAATTTTTTGCAAAGTTTGATTTTCTAAAGTTAGGCGATACATAAAACCAAGCGTCTGATAAATATGGTTCATCTGACCACCAATCAGTTACACTGATGCCACCTATAGATCCAACCAATTTATTATTTTCAACTGCCACCAAAATTACGCCTCTATGTAACAACTCATTTATTTTGTTTATCAGCTTTTGCGTATTAATCTTAGGCACTTCTACTTTTGTTTCTTTATGCATTTCATTTAATAAAAATATAATAGCAGAAATGTCTAAAACATTTGCTCTCCTAATCATTACATATTGCCTAGAGCACCCATATCTTTAGGCATATCATTTTCATCTCTATCCATCATCATTTCTTGGTCTTCTGGCATAGCATCAGCCACACCACCACTTTCTACTGCCTCAATAATTTGTTGTAGCTCTGGAAGTAATTTTATTAAAACCCCAGCTACATCTGGCGTTATAGCTCTGTCTAGCTTTTGTAACTCTTCTGGGCTCATTTCCATAAGTCTAGACATAAGTATTGATCCAACTGCTTTAGATGGTTGTAAAATTTTTTGTCCAGCCTCTCGCATACCCATTTGCATTTGACTTTCCATAGGTGGTCTTTCACCCATTTGATTCATCATTTTATCTTCTGTGTGTCCAGGCATTTAAATCTCCTTCTTTCTATATAATATTGACCAATCTGTTTCTTTGCAGAATAAACCCACAGTCCAACAAATTGGTTCTAGGATTTTTCTATATAACTTACCTAAGTAGTCTGGCTTATCTCTTTCGCCATATATGTAAGCTATCTCGTTAGCTCTGTGCCCAGCTATGTGTGACCAAAGTTTTACTAATCTACCTTTTCTCATTTGCTTTACCATCCAAACTGCCCATACATGATATCCTGATACATGAGTTGGTGTTAGATAGTCTCTAGTAAATTTATAATCTAACATGACTTGTTTGCGATCCATAATACCTTGTCTCATAAGCTCATTACATATAACTCTACCTACAAAACCACCAACTACACCACCTATAATAGTTGCAAAAGGTGCAAGTGGAGTTGCGGCTAGTAATGCAGTTGTTGCATATTGAATAATTCCAGCATCTGCGGCTGAGACTGCGGCATCATCTACATCTTGCCCTGCGGCTATTCTACCTACAAAATTAACTCCAGCACCAACTCCAGATGAGACTAAATTTTGGCTTCCTACATCAGTAAATGGATTTAGTCTATCTGTAATAGTGCCTAATCTAGATGCTTCAGTAACAGTTGTAAGTGGTGCAAGAGCATCTCTGGTATCTAATGTTGGATCAAAACCCTCTGGAAAACCAGTAACCTCATCGCCAAACCTAAAATTTCTTGCTTTACCAAAATCGTCAGTTGGAACTCTTACATCGCCTCTTTCTATTAGTGTTCCAGTTCTTACTCCTCTGTCAAATTGAGCTAAATTACCACTAGCCTCAGCGGCTTTTCTAGTAGCTAACTCTGGAACATAATTATCTGCTAAACCACTTGCTAAAAGACTATCTTTTGTTTTGTCTCCTAAATTACTAAATCTAAGTGGATTAATTGTCTCTATGGCAGTTTCTTGACCAGTTTTCATTAAACCACTTGTAATTTTATCCACTGTATCACCAGTAGCGTATGGACTAGCAAGTTCAGCACCTATACTAGTGCCTACAGACATACCTATTTGCCCAGCAGTTCCTTGTAACGCTTGTTGAGCTATAATATCAGCGGCACTCATATAACCTTCTGGAACTTGACCCATTCTTTCAAGTTCTTGGTATTCTTCCATCAAACTTTTGTCAAATTCATCTTGTGGATTGTATGTTCTTTGTCCAGTTTGTATGCTTTTAACCCACTCAAAAACTGGCATTTGTGCAGTTCCATACATGGTTTGTATGTCAAAATCTGATCTATTTATATTTTGTGGAACAGATTGAAAAACATTATATATTCTTGGTTTGTTTCTTTCATCTTGTAATAAAGGTAACCCAGTTAATGCTCCTACTGCCATTTTTATCTCCTATGTAATCTCTAAGTAACTTGCAACAACATGAAGTCTATCTGCAGTTGCCGCATTTACTTTTAAAATTTCATTTTCCATTACCACTAATGGTTGCTCTAATAATTCTTTACTACTCAATGCTCCTACCTCCTCATTCTTGTATACACTAAAAACTGCTGAAGCACTATTAGTAATTGTTAAAGTTATAGTATCAGCACTACCACTGTCGTTTGATACCAATATNGATTTCATTACTGTTTGAGTAGCCGCAGGAGCAGTATACAACGTAGTTATGTTGGTTGTAGTCAAATCTAGTTTGCTATTTTTATAGTTATTAGCCATTAAACCAACTCTTTGCCTCTGCGTTTTCTTCTGCCTCTAATGTAGATACAGTTGTTCTTTGTTCATTTAATATTTGTTGTTGCTCTATCGCTGACGCTAAGTTTTGTTGAAAGCGTATTACTTCATTAAATTTATTTAAAAAATCTATAGGTGGTGCGGGTGCACTCATTTGCTTTGGTGGTGTTGGTAATCTAATCATCTCATACCATCCCTTCTAGCGTTAATCCTAAAGTCACCTAACAACCAATCATCTTTTGTGCCACTACTAAAAAATCTAAATGCCATTTGTCTGCCTTTAGCTCTAGTGCTGACCTTTCTTGTTGTTGACGTTACAGTAAAATCACCTTTTGTAGTTTCTGTAGCATTAGGATATTTCCTAGTTTTAAGTTGCATAAATAAATTAGTATCGCTAGTCATAGTCACATCAGGTATAATTTTATCAACCAAAAACAATGTTTCACCATCGCTATCTATCTCAACATCGCCAGTTTCTATAAATGCATTCATAGCTGATCCATTGTCTGTAGTACCAGTTTCATGGTTATATAACTTACCATCTTTATCAAATGCAAAAGGCACATTTCTGACGTTTACTGCATCGCTCCATGTGTTTCTTTGTAATGTTCCTATGCTCCATGCACCATCTGCATAATTTAAGGTGACATAACTGTCTGGCTCAGGATCAGGATTATCTGCATTTTGTACGTTATCAGTGCTAACATAAAACCAAGTGATTTCATTAAATTTTTTGTTGTGTCCTACAAATATCTTATCTCTAAATGACGCTTGTATTCTATCAAAAACAAAATGTTGCACTGAGCATGGCAACTCTTGAACTGCACCATTGTAAACAAAAAAGTTATTTCTACCTATCCAATACACATCGCCATCTACATTTGCTGATCCATGTAAAGCTATAGCTCCACAATTGACTGCTAATAACCTAAATGAAAATGTAAAAGGCGGCCCGACAAATGTCATACCATAAGCGGCTTCATCTGTTTGTATAAAAGTTTCATCTTTTGTAGGTATCATTGATATAATTTTTGTACCTACTTCTAATCTTTGATCGCCTGATGTGTTCGTTGCAGTAGGTGTAAATGTGACAAAATCTTCTTGGTTTGAAAATCTAACTAACATAGGGTCTAAAGTAGTTCCACCAAGAGGTGAGCAACCACCCGCTATTAAGTGTCTGTCTGGAAAAGATATTGTTACTGCTCGTACTTGTGATGGAACGTCACTAGCACCTGATTCTGCTGAAACTAAAGCCGCTCTTGTTGACACACCATTATCTGATAAATCCCAATAATATAGCTGACCACCTCTGTTATTTATTATTAAGTCTTCACCCCATAAAACTAGTGACCAATTAGTTGAATCTAAAGATACAGTAGCAGAAGTACCATCTCTAGGTTCATTCCATGCACCTTCATCCCATGCACCAACACCCCAACCTAATGCTGGGTCAGCACTTTGATTACCAACATTCTCAGCAACACCTATAAGATATTCTATATCTAAACTAGTGCCTCCACCAGTGGCACTGCTAGAGGCAGAAGATCCAGCAGTAAACGTATAGGTATTATCATCCACCTTAGTTATTNCATACCCATCTTTATCATTTAAAGTGTTTGCAGATATACCACCTACTGCAGTTGCCTCACTAATAACAATAATATCGCCAGTACTAGCACCATGACCAGTGTCTGTTACAGTCACAGTTGCACTACCATTAGTCACTGCCAAAGGGTTACTAGCATTTGTGGTTGTTTTTCTTACAGGTGTGATATCATAAGCAATACCATCTCTAATTATATATACATGAGAATGAGTTCCTACTGCTATATAATCTGATCCATCTGTTATACCTCTCCAAGCGACCATACGTCTAGGAACGCCTTGAACTCTTGCAGTTTGTCCTAAATCATAGTTGAATTGATATGTTTCTTCTAACCATCCACCAATCTTTTTAGGATATCCATTACGAAATCTTACTAAATTACTGTCAGTATAAAACGGGCCGTTTCTTCCTGATGAATATTCTGTTAGGTCTTTGACTATACCTGGTTTAAATTTTAAAGATACCAATGGCATTATGCTACGTTTCTCATCCTCTCACAAAGTCTCTCTGCTCTGTTTGGCACTTGTCTTGCCCAGAGCGAATCTTCCATCTGAATTGCCGCNTCAATCCANTTGGCATCCATTACTGCCTCATACATTTTTTTAAATTTACTTAGGCGAGGTCTGCCCATATTAAACATCATGTTGCATATAATTCTTTGTACTTCTTCGGGAAGATCATCAAAATATTCGTAAAGTTTTCTGCATTCTTCTATTGTTATATCTAAATCTTCAGCAAATAATTCATTAACTCTTTCTACAGAAACTGGATCTCCTACCTCAAGTTCATTTTCTGGATCTGTAGCTCTACATAAATGTCCTACGCCACAAGTCTTGTATCCAAGATGGTCATTATAGATTTCGTAAATTATGCCCTCATCGGCTTTAATTTCTTCTTTTAATTTTTCTATATCCATGATTATCTCATTTCTTCATATTTTCTCTAGCTACGCCTTTTGTTTTTTCAAAACTTCTCATTCCGCCTAATCCCAATAATGAAAGTGTCAAAGTCATAAGTTCACCCGTATTAAGCTCTGGAAGCAATACATCAGGCAGCCAGATTGCAGTTGCCCACTCAGCTATAGGCATAATAAAAAATTGTGTTAGTAAACCTAAAGCACATATCCACATTATGGCTGGTCGAGCTCCAGCTACAAATAAACTAGGATGTTTGGCTTGTTGTGTGTTTGCTTCTATCTGACCTTTTGCAAGTTCCTGGGCGTGTCTAGAGGCTAATGTAGCTAAGTCGTGTGCCAACTTATTTTTTTGGTCTTTGTCTTCAATAAATTTACCAACTAAATTAGTTACTGGCCCGATTAGTGCAGTTAACATTATTTTACTCCATTCTTTGCCATGTAAGCCGTNCTACCCATGTAAAAACCAACTATAGAACTGCCTGAAATATAAAATAAATTGGATATATCCGATANAACTTTTACTCTGTCAATGGGTACAAAAAACATCGCTACAGTAAAAACACCCATACCAATTAATGTATATCTAGCCATGCGTAATTGTGCTAAATTTTTTCTAAGTTTAGTTTCTGTCTCCTTAATTTCTTTAGCTCTTTGTAGCTCTTCATCCGTTATGGTATCGTCACCATCCAAATCGTATTCATTTAGTATCGAATCTTTTTGTAATTTTTTTTGCGTCATCAATAAACCTTTACTTTATTAGCGTCTATATTAGGTATTAATTTACAAATACAATCGTATACTTGTTCTTCGTTATTCTTCATAAACATTTGATTACTGAGTTTTTTTTCAAATCTCAAGCAATCGTTTATGTTACGAAAATATATTGCACCTTCTTTTACTAAAAATCCATTTAGCGTACAGTACAACATAAACGCAGTCATATCTTACCTAACTAACAAACCAATTAACATCACAATCATAGTGCCCGCAGTACCTATCATTATACCTTCCATACGTTTAATTCGTAATATTGTCTCTTTCCATCGCTCATCACTAACCGCAATATGTTTTTCTAAAGTTACATGAATTTCTTGCACAGTTAATTTAGGCATAATTAGCTCTCATCTGGAAAATCATATATGGGTGGCTTACCATTTACTTCACCCTTACTATCAGTAGGTGAGTCAAATAACGCCATAAACTCTTTTAGATTAGAGCAATTTTTTATTTTTGTTTCAATTGTATCACAAGCAGTTCTTACTTTATCTCTATATGTACTTGTGGCACTAGCTATTGCAGTACCCTTTTCGGCTTTTCTTGTAACTTGCCAATCTGATTTTGAAAGAAGTTCGTTAGTGGTTTTTTTTGTTTGTGCAATGTAAGTCGATTTAAGACCAAGCTCTATTCTTTGCTCTCCAGTGCTTGGGTCTATTATCGCCTTACCCTCACCATTAACCACTTTTTCATCTTCTAATTTCTTTTCAAGATCTTTTGACACATAAAATCTGTCATCAAAGGTTTCTATTATTGGGTCTTTTTCCCATACTAAACCAGCGTCTTTTTTTTGAGCATCACTAAGATTGTTCCATTGTCTAGGATATTTATAGTTAGTATCACTTATCCATGATTGACCAACTTGGATTACTCTACCATTATGTTTCCAAACCATATTTATCTCCTATCTAGCGTTTGCATACTTAAACGGTTGCTCGGCAAATGCCATGTATACGAATGTTGCACTTGAATTATACCCCGCATTATTATCATATAATTTAAAACCATTTGATAAAAAATCTATAATTTCATCATTTGTATTTTCCGCTGTATCATCATCTGCTATCAATCTTGCTTTTATTATATTAGTTTTTGCTCTTGTGCTATCAAACATATGCCAATTTTCACCATCTGTATCTATGTTTTTTATGATGACAAATGCGGGTCTAAATCCTAGAAAAACATAAACGCCATCTGTAGAAATGCCATTGCCCTCATACTTGCCAAATTTTGAATAACCGTCTACTTCTGCCCATGCATACGCAATCATAGCATCACCAGAACCATTGACTGCGTTACTGTCTACATTAGAGTCATGAGTAGAATAAGTGGTCGATCCCACAGTTTTGATATATCCATTTGAGTGTCCAGTGGATGCAATCTGATTGAGAGTTCCAGATAAATATAAAACATAATTTGCACTTAGATTTTGATGCCATGCTCTCCAATGTGAGGCAACACCACCAGCAGATTGGTCATCATCTCTGTTTCTAGTAATTATCCAAGCAGGTGTTTTTGCACTACCATTTACTTTTACTCCATGTCCTATAGTTGCATCATCAGTATCATTTCCAGTAAAAGTTATGATACTAAATCCAGCAGTTGTGTTTGCTTGTACTGTACTTGTTATAGAACCATTACCATCACTTGANGTTGTNCCACCATTTGCTTTCCAGTTCCANGCTACATGAGTATGACCAGAGTTACCATTCCANNNNCCTGAACCACTACCTGNACCTACAAGTGTAAAGCCACCATCGGTTGCACCACTTGATGATGGTGCATCAAAACTTTCTACACCATTNGAATTTGTNTCTTCATCATNNGTNGNNTTTGGAAATACNTCTTTTGTAACACCTCGTGTAGANTCTACTATAACATGATTATCACNTNGANCCTGTTCGTTTTTTACCCCATATCATATCAGGTTTAAATGTAAGTCCAACACCAGCACCATCGTCTCTATCATGTACTATATGACGAGAGCCAGTTGCAGTCCAAGTTAATATATCAAAATGGTCATTTGCTTGTGTATCTGAATTCGGGCCGATTATTGGTTCGGGTAAATTAGCCGTACATAATGCTAGATAACCACTAAAAACTGAACTATGAAAATCACCATTGCCATTGGCATCTGAGTAACCTCCCGCTGATTCAAGTCCTGAAAAAGTGCTATCTTGACCAAAATTACCTTGACCAGTATGAGTGCCACCAGAACTTGCATTTAAAATATATGGGTGTACTGTGCCAGATATATTATTATGTAAATACCCACTTCCTGCCGATAAATCTGCACTATTTTGTAAAGTGCCATCTACTGAAACATACCATTTGCCATTGTCCATATCTAAATAAACACCAACTACATTTCCTGCTGTGTTAAATCTTACTGATGAAGTTGTTGTTGAACCATTATTAACTAATTCACCATCACTTCCCCTGACATTCCAATAATTAGATTCATCATCACTTTTGATACCAATTTTAAAATATCCTACAGTTGTTGTACTACTAGCTAATCTATGTTCCCAGTACCATTTACCACTAGAAACACCAAATGTTGCTCTTGTTTCTTCGTTTGTATTTTGTGCTGAAACAACAACTTTGAGATTACCCTCAGAAAATGTATTAGCATTACCTTTTGCATCTAGTGGGTTATAGGTGCAAAAATTATTTTCTGGACTATCTGGCATATTACAATCTTCAGTATCCATGCCACTTGAATCAAAATGATTTGTATTTGCAGTATCAGCACCTATTGTATCTGTTCCACCTGTACCAGTTCCATCTTTTTTGAATTCTAATTTAAATCCATTATTGCCAAATGTAAGAGAAGATGTGCTTTTAGGTATCCAGACACCATTCACTACCTCTCCAAACTCATCTAAATATCCATTTGTTTCACCAATAGCTTGACCATCTAAAAATGTCACATCTGAGACGTAACCATTAAACCTTGCAGTTGTTTGTCCATCACTTAACAATTGATGTGATAAAGCACCATTCCATCTTGGGTCATAGTCACCAGGATCATCTCCTGACCAATCTTGCCTTACTCCATTTACATATAATTTCATTCTGTTATTACCACTTTGACCATCAATATCGGTCACAATAACGATGTTATACCAGGCTGAAGGATCTCTGAAACGCATTGTGCTTACTAAATTAACATCAAAATTACCATCATAATCATAAAGTTGAAATTTATCATTTATGTCAAATCTAGCTATAAGTTTATTGTCACATCCCATTATTGGATTGTAGGAGTTAGTCGCATTTACTCCAAGACCAAATTGAGTTCGTTTTAACCAAAAACTAATTGTCCACCTTCTTCTTGTTGTAGGTGTGCCTAAAGTTTTGCTTAAAAGAGTTGAGCTTGGTTGATTGCTTCGTAATGACTGAGTAGCTACACCATTATAGAAACCTGTACTTTGATCTCCTGCACCATTTGCTTTGATTACACTCATAAATAAACCTTATGTTAATGCCGCTGATGCTGAAACTAATATTGTATTATTACCACTTGCGGCAGTTACAAAATATGCTAGGTGATATGTTCCAGTTGCTGAAATGGTACTTAATACATCTGCATTTATTGCTACTGCATCGTGACCAATAATAGCATGATTACCACCATTGACTAACATAATGTTTCCAGATTGCCCAGCTACTACATTAGAAAATGTTATAGTAGAGCCAGTATTTGATTCTGTTTTAAAATCATTTGCAACTGATAAATCGAATGTAAAACTGTTAGTATTGTCATGTACATGACCTGATGCTCTTCCAGCAACTGTTATATCATTATTGATTGCAAGAGAAACATTATCCTCTACAGTCATAACTGCAGTACCATCAAATTGTTGAAATATAATATCTTTTGCGTCTGTTAGTGGCTTTATAATTACATCACTTGATGAGTTTGCTATGTTTAATTTGTTGCCAACCAATCCTAAACTCGCATTATCTTCTACACGAATTACCTCTGTGCCATCAAATTGTGATATAACTAAATCATCAGAATCAACTGCTGGTTTCATTATTACCTCTCCAGCAGTGCCATCTAAATCAAATGCTATTTGATCAGTGCCACCATCTTGTAACTTAATATCGCCAGTTGTTGAATTTAAATGTAGTTCCCCAGTAGANTCAATNGATATAGGNGTTGCGGCTATTGTTANTCCAGTTGTNCCATCNTGTGTNAGTGTNGCATCTGCATCAGCACCCATAGATATTANTGANCTATCNCTAGATAATAATAAATCATCTGATACTGTNAGATCATCTTNTACTTTTAAATCNACNACACTTAATGACGCAAANACATCTGTNACTATNGCACTACTGCCACCACCATCTAANGANACNACCTTTGTATCTCCTGGAGGTATNGTTACTGCGGCTCCACCACCTGACCCTTGTTTAATTAATATGTTCTGCGATCCACTTGTGCCATTTTTAATTATGTGCACTCTTTTCATATCGTCTGGTGCTATTGTTATTGTACACGCTTGGCTAAGTGTTCCAGTATATATTTGATATATTGCTCTTGCTGAGTCTGCAACACCATCAGCAACTGTAGTTGTATGAGTTGATGCGTCTGACAACGCCTCTGTTCCAAATCCTAATGCATCAGCTATAAGTTCTAAGTTTGCGTTTGTCGATGTACCCCAAGTGCCAGTTTCTTCACCCGTTGCCATCTCTTTCAGTCTTAAATTATTTACAAATGTAGGCATTACAAAACTCCTAGTCTATTCTAATTATTGCACTTGAACCCGCAGCGGGCAATACAATTTGAAATGTGCCTCCTGAAACTGTAAAGTCTCCACCAAAGGCTAATACTGCTATCGCTTTATCTGAAGCAGTGCTATTGTATATTAATGCTCCATTTGCAGTAAATGATGCACTTGTCCAAGTTGGATCAGCAAAATCTAAAAATGCTTTGCCACCTGATGTAGATGTATCTGCAGTTCCTACAACCTTACTAGACAAAGTAACGCCTCCAGCACTATACCCAGTACCACTTATTTCGTTACTAGTTGAGTAAGCAGTTGTTGTTGCATTTAAAGTTGCACTACTTGTGAATAATGCAATCTTTATTGTATCAGCTAAAAAATCGTGAGTATCATCACTTAATATTTCTGATTTAAAAGATGTACACATTGCTTGAGTTATTGCCATTTATTTTCTCCTTATATTCCAGCGTTGTATTCTGATGTGTAATTTCTTCCCATCTCTTGTTGAAACAATGCTATAGCCTCATCAAATTGAGTTTTGTACAATTGTAACGTTTCAGAGGCTTTTAGGAAAGTAGAAACTTCATATAGAGCCGCTGAAAGTAATACATTTTCTGCNTTATCGCCTATCCAAGTTGTAGTGTTACTGGAGGAAAGCCCTGCAACAGGAGCAACAAAATCAACTTGGTAGGCTGAAGTAGCACTAGGGGTAGGTGCTAAAGTAATTATTATTCCACTAGTTGTAGCGTTTTTTGTNCTATACATTTCTGGTGTAGACGTTGTGCTACTATTAGGGTGATAATCTCTAAGATAACTATCTATTCTATGATCTAAAAAAACAACATTGTTACTACTGTCTGTAAATGANACTTGCCTAATCATTCTTGCATTTGGAACTGTGTAATCAAATGTTCCTATTACAAAGTTTCCAGTGGCTATCTGTCTAAAACAAGGTAAGCTAGGCAATCTTTGAAAGATCATTTCTTCTGCTTGTTGTATTATTACGTCTATAGATGTAGTCAATTCAGTGCTATCATCCTCTATAAAGTTTTGTATATTTGTTTTAAGTTCTGTGTAATTCATTATCCATCATCCCATGATCCACTATCCCATGATCCACCACCCCAACCACCTATGTTGATGTTTGTGGCACTACCAATAGCACCAGTGCCAGAAACTGCATCTTGTACACGAGTTGCATTTGGTGGTGTGGTACTCGCTTGTACAGTTCCAGTTCCAGTGACTGCACTAGGTGAAACTGTTAGAGTTACTGAAACAACTGCCGCTGGGGTGTTGAGCGTTGCTCCCATCGCCGAATGATTAGTGCAGTAATAATATAACGTAGGAGCACCACTAGCCACAGTGATTTCTGTATATGCACCACTTGATCCAGCAGTTCCATTTGTTGTTACGCCAGTTGTGTATTCAGTTAACTCTGAAGATGCAGTTGCAGTCATGGCACGAGCATCAGTTGTAAACCTTAATGGATGACCACTATTTGAGCTATCTGATTGATCAAATCTATATGTATTGCCTTCTACAAGATCAAGCTCTACATCAGCAGTCGCAGTTGATCCACCAATAGCATATTTATTAGTTGACCCAACATTATAATTAGGATGATTTGATGGGTTGCCACTTGCGACTGTAACAACAAATTCATTCACAATTGAGTTTACTACACCAACTGCACCAATACCTCTTACTGATTCTTCATCAACTAATTGCTCTGTAGTAACTGCTACAGTGCCTATTGCTCCTGTGCCCTTTTGAGCATCTACATTTGCACCAAAACTAAAATTAGATGGTGATAAAGACTGTACATTACCCTTGCCTTTAGCACCTACAGATGGTCTTTCTCTAATATCTTGAAATATATTGTAATTAAATTCTAAAAATAATTTTACATTTTCTTGTGCATTGTCAGGTCGTGGCTGAAATAAAGCAGTTGCATCAACTACATTTTTAGCTGGGGTAAGTTGAGGATGCTTTGGATCAAACTCTTCTCTTTCAACTCTAAGATTATCGTAAGTGGTTCTTAGCGATGTATATGGAACTTTGAATCCAGTTATATCGCTTATTGCTTTTGATTTTTTTCCACTTGCGTATCTAGGCATCACACTATATTCAAGGCAGTTGGTTGTACTCTAAGGCTTACGCCATCATTATCGCTAGATGCCGCAAAACTAAATGACCTCTCATACATCTCATTTAATACTTGGAATTTGTCAGGTGCATATTTCATTGCTAACTTGGCTGACAAACCCGCACATATGGTATCAGTCCATCTATAAGGTATATCTGTGTCTTGATTTGACGCAGTTATGTCTTCTTGTTGGTTCATTGCCCAATAATTTAAAGATAATGTAGATACATTAGGCACAGACCAAAGATATATTACTGGCGTATATTGCCTATCTAACATATATTGACTTGGCTTTCCAGCGTTTGTCTTGTCAGGTATTTGATTATACTCTTCTATGGTAATTCTATTTATTATTTGATCTGTGTCTGATGTACTATCTCTTACAACTACATCTAATAAATCTATAGTTCCAACTGGCAGTGTATAATTAGTTGTGCCACTTACAAGTGTCAAAGTGTTTTGTGTCACAGTCCAATAATTGATACCACGATTAGCAAACTCAGAAAATAATAAATTAAGACTTCTTCTTGCGGATCTAGCATGATCACCAGTCCTTGTCTGTACGTCAATGCCACATCTTTCAAACGCCTCAGTTATTACTTCTTCTACGTTTGGTCTAAATGTGACTGATCCAGATGTTGCCATATCATCTCCTTATGTGAAGAAGAACGTCATCATGTCAGTGTGATCTAAAGTATAAGACACACTCATGCCATTAGCAAACAAGATGCCCTCTGCTGGGATTGTTCTATCTACAGTATCATTTGCAGTTCCTATAGTTCTAGCAGTAAACAAAGCAGTGCCACTCTCTGGTGTACCATTGAAGAATGATATAGTTCCAGCAGTGCCTCCTGACACTATAGACATACCTTTTAATCTTATTCTTGCTCCACCACCAATAGATTGACCACACAAAGTTCCTGATCCTACTTTGATATTAGCCGCATATTGTGCTGAACATTCTACTGCAGTTACTGTCAGAAATAATTTTGTTCCAGCCACTGCCTCTGCTGATCCAGTAGAGGTTATCACTTCTGTCTGAGCATTACCAAAAACATCTGTTCCAGTTATTGTACAAGTCTTTTCATTATCACCAGTTCCAGTTGTAGTTACTATAACATTTCTAGCCGCACCTCCAGCAAATGTTGTATTTGCCATAGTAGCAGAGGTGTTAGGTCTTGCCGCAGTAACTAATCTATCATCATCACTAGCGTTTTCATCGCTTACAGTTAAAGCACTTACATCGGTTGCATAAGCCATATAATTCTCCTTATGAAAGTGGGGAGACTAGCTCCCCAATATATTTTACTCAAATATTATCCTACTTATGCATTGATAATGTACATCTACTGCCTCAGCCGCTGCCGCTCCAGCCTCTATTCCAATATAAGGAATGAAGTCAACATCGTCAGTCAAAGCACCAGACTTGGTTGTACCACTTGTTACTGCAGTGCCACCAGTTGATCCTGATGTACTTGTAATGTTGTATTGAACACCATCAACAAAAATAGATAACTTTCTAGCAGAGTCTATTTCAATTTTAAAATGATAAATGGTATTAGCCGCAACTGTTATTGGTAACTGACTTATAAAGTCTGTGCCACCAATACTGTGAATAAAATGCCACTTTGTAAAATCTGTAAAACTTTCAGAATTTGTTGCATCTGTCTGAAATTTAAAATACGCTTGGTCATCATCAGTTGCTACAAGTTGATCATTAGTTAATTTAAGACCCGCCCATAGCTTTTGATTATCAATAGCGTTTGTGTTTATTGAGCACTCCCAAACAGTTTGGTTTTCTGTACCCCACTTTGTTCCAGTCCATGCAGTTTGATTGCTATCTAAATGTGGACATACAATTGCTTGATCTTGATCTGCTCCAGCAGTAGTAAGTGTTATACCCGCTGCGGTTGCGTTTCTAGTAGATAAAGCACTAGTCATATTAGTACCTAATACCTCAAAGTCCTTATTGGCTAAAGTATAAAGTGCAAGTGCTGACGCATCGTCTGCATCTGGATCAATAGTATTTACTGCGTTTAATTTTGGAATTTGCTTAAACCACTCTTCTAGGTAATATCTTCTAGTGTCACTAGCCGCATTACCATGTAATGTTCTATCTGCAATTAAACCAGTAGTTGAATCTTTACTTATTAATTTAAGACTNTCTTGCGATCTAACTGGACCGCTAAATGTTGTAGTACCCATGTCATTCTCCTTGTTCTGGGTTTGTTTGCATAAATGCAATCAAGGTTAGTGTTTAGGAGAGGAGTTATCCCCTCTCCTATCTTAATTATTAGGAAGCACCTTCAGTTCCAAAAATGCCACGCCAATCAGTAAAACCAAAAGAATATCTTTCTCTTACTTTATAACGTACATTCCCAGTCTCAAAATCACCTTCCATGCCCTTCTTCATAGGACTTCTTTGGAACATTTTAAGACCATCAGGCACATCAGTTTTAATGAAGAATTGATCACTGTCTGTTAATCTTCTCATCACATGATAACCTTGTGGTAAGTAACCACCTGATCTTATTGCGTTGAGATCATTATCTGCAGTTCCAGTTCTTAACTGACTTTCTAGTAATCTTTCAGCTACGAAAGTATACGCAGTAGGAATAATTAACATTGTTCCTTGTGCGGCGATCCTAAGACCACGATCATCTTTCATATCAGCAATATTAATCAGAATGCTTTCTAAAGATGTTTCTGATAAGTCTGCCGCAGTAGCCAAAGTATTACTTTGATTGCCATTCTGTGTTGGATGTGCAGTGCTTAATAATGTTGCACCATCACCACCAGTAAAGTTAGAATCAGTTGCATTATTTAATACATTAGCCGCTTTGATCTCTTTGGTTGTAGCCATAGATCTAGCTAACGCCTTTGTGTATCTTGATGCGATTGACCCATANAGACCATCCTCTTCTGCTTCTTCTGTTACAGAGAAAGCCAAAGCGATTGTTTCATGCTGATATCTGGCAGTCCATTGTTGTGATGAACTGTCATAAGTTACTCCAGCACCTTCGTCTTTAGTTGGAGCCGCACCAAAACCAGTTAATAATACATCCTCTTCAAATGCCTTTTGAGATGTGTTGCTCTCAAAAACTGCATCATACTCTGGTGGATAACTATCATATTCTAGCCCGAACAAGGTATTTAAACCAGGCTCAAGCATTTTTGCAAATTGTGCTCTATTCATTGCCATTGTTTAAATCTCCCTATATTCCAGCACTATCTTTGAACAAGTGTTCATTGATAAGAACTTCCATTATAGCATTTGTACCAAAAGCGTTGTCTGGTGACTCATACAGTCCAATGATTTTTAAACTAGCAGTACCATTNGCCATAGTACCATTCATTTCAAAACCTGATTGTCCTGTAACAGTTGATCCAGTTCCAGCAACAACTTCAGCACAGTTACCTATGTTAGTTTGAGCAGGTGTTCCCGCAGATTGAACTTTATACACAGTGTGTGGATCGTCATATATGTATGCAATTATATTAGTTGCAACAGTACCCGACGGCCAATATTGTGAATAAACATATGATCCATCTGTAGCAGTATATGATACGCCCGCAAAAACGCCTATATTATTTGTTTCCCCAGCAGTGTGTGGTGTTATCTGACCATTTGCATCAAGGATACATAGATCCCCAGTAAAAATGTTTTCAGCTAATCCAGAAGCAATAGTATATTTGTTAGCACGAGAATAACCATAACCACCAAGAGAACGAATGGGAACTAACCCAAAAGCGGCGTCTACATTTGCCATTTTTCACTCCTTAGTTAAGGTTTATCTTCCATGACAGACACTTGTCTGCCACCACTTACTGAACTTTTTCTTTCTTGAAAAATTGGTTGTCCAGCCTTACGACCTAACGCATCAAGATCGCCTGAAAGTGATTCATTTTGCTCGTGACTTTTACCACTATAATAAGCCTTCATTTGTTTATGCTTTTCTATTGGCATCTCACAAAGCAACATTCCTTCAATTCCAATGCAACCTTCCCACTGTCCATGATTAATAGTCGGGAACAACGTACTCTTCACAGTACTAGCAGGGCGAGTTTCCCACCCTTCACGCATACGTTTGTATACATTATCAGGTGTGTCCTTCCCCTGAATCGAGGTAGCTACCCATCGTTGGACGTACCCTGGTCGAGGTTCAGGTGCATCCAACAACGCTGGTGGTGTCCATGTGCCTTGAGGTCTACTCACTTCATCACGAACACTCTCTCTTATTTCACTTGCTCTAACATTTCTCTTCTCAGTCATAACTAACTCCTTTGGCTTTTTTGTATTTCAGATGCATATTTTTTAAGACTTGCCTCATCATTTATTCCAAGTTCCCTAGCCATCCTAAGTTGATCTTGTGTCATTCGCACTCTATTACCTTTGTAAGAAGAGCCACCCGCAGATGGTGTTACTACTTTACTGCTCTTTGCTCTAGGCTTACTTTCGATAATCTCATTGGATGATACTAACTCAGGGAACATTCTTTGTAAACGACTATTTAAATTAGCATAATATTCGTCTGCGTTCTTATCAAATCCTTCTAAATCAAGTTGAACGTCAATAGCTCTTGCGGCTGCCGTTTCTCGCTCATAACCTTTACTGTTAAACCACTTATTGTTTTGCCACCACTGCATAGCTTTTTGTGGTGTAGGATCAGTTGCAGTTTGTTGTGCTCTGCCAACTGTAGGAGAATAGGATTGGCTTTGTTGCATTTGTCTTTGTAGATCAGTAACTCTGATAGCCGCCCTCATATCTGCTAACTGATCTTGAAAGTTTACTTGAGCTTTCGTATCACCTTCTTCTATAGCCTTTTCTAATGCTTGTTTTGTAAGATTATATCTTTGGTCAAACTCTTTTTGTTGCATACTTTGAACTTGATTTTGCGTTCCACGCTCAAGCCTTTCTAGTCTTTTTTGCAATTGCGATATTAATTCTTGACCATTTTTTGTTTCTATTTCAGCATCTCGCCTTTGCTGAACTAGTTTTTTAATTCTTGATTGTACTGCTTGACTCATCTCTTCATCAGATATGTCAGCCTCTTTTTTTGTATCTTCTTTTTTCTCTTGTTGTTGAGCTTCTACTTTTGGTTGCTCTTGTGTTATTTCAATTTCAAAATTATCGTCACTATTTTTTCTTTTAGTGTCTTCAATTTCTTTCTCTATTTCTTGAATAACAGGGTTTGTGTCTTGTTCTTGCATTGTATCTACTCCCTATAAATATGCAGTTACTTCTACGTCTTTTGGCAAGATAGATGTTATCTCGTCATCATTCAGTAAAAGAAATCTTACACCATTAACTATTAGTTTTTGCCCAGCATACTTGCCATAGGTAACCTTATCGCCTTTCTTTGGCTTATTATTAATACGCCAACTGGCTCCAGTCTCTCTTTCTCTATATGCTAGTTCACCAATACCAACAACCTCGCCATGAGCAGTAAGATACGCCTCATTTTCTTTAGCTTTAGTAGGCAATAATATGCCACCTTTGGTTTGTTGTTTGATTTGATTAGGCTGAATTAGTATTTTCCAACCCATAGGAATAGGTAGTTGATGTTCGCCACAAGTACCTTTTGTTTCTTCGTCAGTATATATTTTAGCTACTTCATGTTGATGAGGCATGATTATTCATCTCCTTCGTCTAAGGTTTTTAGGGTATCGTCAATAATTACACAAGCATCTTCAAGTCCTTGTGCAATACCAACGTCTTTTTGATATGAATTGAAGTCAGTCTCTCTGCCCTCAATCATCTTTTCGGCTATCGCCGTTTTCTTCTCTCGTAAGTTCTTCTTTATTATTTTCAGAAGTTCTATCGTGTTCATGTAAATTACTTTCTCCTGACATTGAAACGCCAGTGACAAATACCTTTACGTCTTTATTTTTTTCCATTTTTCTTTTTAGCCATTTTTTTCTTTTTAGTCTTTGTAGTTTTCTTTTTATCCATAGTTTTTTTACCACCACCATGATACATTGTTTTTCTCCCTTTTTTTATTAATGATGAAAATTGAGTTCTGTTCATGAAAATATAATAGCTATTAAATTACAAAAAACAATTATTTAATTTTTGTATCTACAATTACATCGCCTAATGAGCTTTCACTGTAAACATAACCAACTGATTTTTTTATAACTTTACCATATTCTATTTCGTTGACTGCTCTAGGATCGTCTTCAAAAACTAGTTCATCTTCACCAGGTTCTGTAGGTGTATTTAATATTTCTTTACAGTATCTTTTGAGTTCATAATTATTGGCAAGTTCGCTTTGCCCAAGACATTTGTAGCATTTCTTAGGTTTAGTTCTTACTCTTATAGCACCTCTGAGTTTGTCTCCACATTTTACACAGTTTTCAAAATTCATTTTTCCCATACATAAAATACATGATCTGCAATGACCTTAACTTTCTTTTTCATTTTTGTCCAATAAGGCTTCACATATACTGCATGATAATGAGTAGATCCTTTAACAATCTCAATATTTTCAAATAAGCCACTGTAAACATATGAAGCTAGTCTTAATGATTCTTGCCAAGCCTTTTTATCTCTTGGTTTGTCTGACTTGCCATCACACCACCAACTAAATTGGCATTTATTTTTTATAGGATTATTGTTGGAATAATAACCCTGATAAATAACTCCACAAATATTGTTAGGAAATCTGTCATCTTTCATCCTATTAATTGTTACTTCTGCTACTGCTAATTTACCCACCAATGGCTGATTTCTAGCCTCATGGTATATATTAAGGGCAAGACACTCTACCTCATCTCCTCTAGCCTTAAAACAGACTAGAAGAAGAAGAAATAGTATAATCCAATATTTCATAATAACCTCCCAGAAATTACTCCATTTGTTTTAAAACTATATTTGCTTTTATGTCTTTGAATGTGTTTTGGATTTGAAAATGATCATCTTGTAAATCCTTTAGTTGTCCTTGAAGATATGAATAAGTATTCTGAAATATCTTTTCATCAATACTGTTATCTTGATCTAAGCTCCTTAAAAGGTTTTCTTTAATATCAATTGCTCTTCTAAATGCATTATCAACTTTGGTTTCACATTGAGATAATATTTTTTCATTAAATCTATTTTCTTCAAACTCTTTCCAAAATGTGTATACATTTACTTGCTCAATAATACCCCAATGATTCAGAGTGTCAAAGAACTTTTTTCTCTCAACCCTAATACTAGGGTCAAGAGAATACCAAACTTTAGTGTGCTTTTTAACTTGCATTAGTTTGCTCCCTTTGCAATTACATCCATTTGATCCCATACAGACCTTCTGATCTTAAACTTGGTATTGCAAAAAGGTGTTTGCACTCTAACCCATTTATGACCAACTACTGCCCATGCAAACCTAAGTCCACATAATGGTATGTTCATTTGATTAAAATACACATGAAATAATTTTGCAGTTACCCAACTTTTTTCTTTGGGTTTTGTTTTGAACAATTTCTTCATAAAAAATCTCCTAATTTTGTTGTTCGTTTTTTGCTCAATAATTAATTCTACCATATGTAAATACAAAAGTCAACCCCTAATATGGGTGAAAAAACATTTAAATAGAGTAAAAAAACATTTATTAAGGGTTGACATATATATTTAGATCGGGTAATATAAAGAAAATGAACAACAAAATTAGGAGAAAAAAATGAATTTTAGATTTAGAAATTGGAAAGTATTAAGAAGTACTGTTCAGAATGATAAGAATTGTAAGTGGGTTGTCTACAACAATGGTAATCTAGTTAGAACATTTCCTACCAAACAAAAAGCAGTAAATTTTGTTAATATATCAATTATGGTTGGAGGGTCTAAATAATGGGTATGCATACTTATCTTCAGAATAGTAGCGATAAATTCTTAGATGTAGAATTACCTAAGATTATTGAGAGATGTGATACTGTTGGACAAGCTAAACATCAAGCGTACACATTATGGAACAGAGAATACAGAATGTGTCCTGATCTCAGCTATGAAGGTTTAATGGATCATGTAGTTGATATGTGGAATGAGAATTGGTCTAAATATAATATGGGGGGTTGCTAATGATTGCATTTGAAAGAGATACTTCTATGGAAGGACAAAATCGTTTTCATAGATATTACCAAGTAATTAAATATGAAGGTGGGAATAGATATATTCCT
>FUFK010041190.1_pt1 | contig 45160 bp, 56 predicted proteins | sample 1021851 | NCBI WGS metagenome assembly FUFK01 (sample SAMEA51879418, study PRJEB19060) | metagenome
ACTCATGCGAGGTCTCCAAAATGGCTACTAGAATAATTAGCAGCGTCGGTTTTCGTGCTGTTATCTCTGCTACATTCACAACGGTAAGAGCCAGCGGCACGGGTGTGTACGTTAGCACTCAATGATGTATCTCCCAGACCTCTTGACGGAACAGCACAAGAAGCATAGTTGGCACTGTCAAATGCGTTAGAAAACGATGTTGTATAATCACCTGTGCCGTTATCTGTCATGCCGCTTACATTTAACGATGCAGAGGCCGCTGCACCTGCGTTTGACAGAACAAACACTTTTGACGCACTCTGCTTCGTCAGCGTAGCCGCACCGCCGCCTGTACTCTGAATGGTATCTGCCTTCAACGTACTCATAGCGTCACCAATGTCCCGCCGCTTTCAACAGTCAGGGTCACGCCACTTGCTACAGTGAACGGGCCTGTCACGTTTGCGTTTTCGGTTGCAAGAATAGTTGTGTCTGCCGTCAACGACTGTGCATTGGTGCGGAACAAACCACCGCCCTTGAAGTTGCCCTTGTTCTGATCTGCGGGTGTGATCGTTGCGCCCTGCGGTGCAAGGTAGTTCACAAAGATATTGCCAGTGCCACTAGATGGAGCGGCGGTAAATGTCAGTGTCGTGCCGTCAGGGATTGTGTACGCGGCGGTGTCTTGCACCACACCGTCAACAGACACAAGAACATCCTGCACGGAGGACACGGCAGTGGTCAGCGTGAACGTCGTGTCACTGCCATCGCCGTTGAATCGTTGAACCGCTACCGTGCTTTGAAAGTTGTCGGCTATCGGCTGACCAATATAGGGCATCAGGTGATCTCCATGTAGCTCATGGTGACAGAAACCTTGTCCGCAACAGAGGCGTCTATCTTTATGATGTCTCCAACATTCAGTATCAGCTTGTTACCACCCATGATCTCCACCGTCGAACCCACAGGTATCGGTATGTCTTTCACGATGTGTGCCGTTGTATTCTGCGTTTGACTTGTCTGTGTCGTGGTGCTGACAAGCTGCACCGTGCCGGTCACTTGCGAGGTATGTACGTTGGCAAGAGTCAAGCCAAGCACAACTACAGTGCTACCGCTTTGTACCGTGTACAGCGTCTCTGGTGATCCAGATGTGGCGGGAGCAACATCCCGTGTAATTACTTTGAATGTATTAGCCATCTAAATCTCCATCACCCCAGCGCAATCGCAAGAGCCGTTGCCTCGTCTGCTGCCTCTGCGGCGGTTGTTGCACCAATATCGGATAGAACCTCTGACGCCGAGCGACCTTCGACAGATGTGCCGTCAATCCGTAAGAAGTCGTTGTCGGCGACGCCAGATGTGAATGTAGCTACATTTCCACTAGAAATGCCAGAAGATGGTATGTCTGATGTTAAAGCAACCGTGCCGGTGGCGTCAGGCAACGTAATAGTGCGGTCAGCGGTTGGTGTGCCGCCGGCTAAATGACAGGCAAAACTGCCGTTTTGATCATGCCAACGAATTTGTTGCTCATTTCTAAATTCAAGGAACCCCTCAATAAAATCAGTGTGAGCTTGTGAGCTACCAGCTACAATCGTTGAAAACCTGATTCTTCCATCTTCTGTGCCATCAGAAACATCAGCCGCCATGCCCGAAATAGAGGCGTAGGTAACCTCTTGGCTAGCGTCATTCTTTCCAACAAAGTCAATGTTTCCTAAATTGTCAAAGTCAGCGGGGCTTGATGAATCTCTTTTCAAGATTATTGACGGATCATCTCCAGAACCAGCATCCGTTGACGTGAGCGTGACATCACCTGTAAACGTACCACCAGCTAGTGGCATGGCCGCTATGTCGGACAGCACTTCAGAGGCAGAACGACCTTCAACCCGAGTGCCGTCAATTCGCAAGAAGTCATCGTCTGAAACACCGGCTGATGAAAACTTTGGTATGTCGTTGCCCGATACACCTGTATCTTCTATCGCCACAGTGCCGAGTCCAAGAGATGTCCGTGCTGTGGCTCCAGTTTCCAACACGAAGTTCGAGCCATCACCAACGATGAAGCCGCCATTCGTGACAGCAAGACCAGCAACATCCTGTAACTGCTGATCAAGTCTTGCGTTAGCTACTGTGCCACTAGCAAGGTTGCTTGCGTTGAGTGCGGTAAGTGCGCTGCCGTTAGCCGCTATGATATTGCCAGCAGCATCAAGGAACACCGCCTTCTCTGCGGGTTGAGAGCAGAAAATTGTTTTTGTGCCGGAACTCCAGCTTACTGCGCTGTCACTATTGCTGGACTGCAAGATCGTTGTACGAGCCAACGTCGTGCCAGACGCCGTGTATGTGCCAATACCAACCTCGAAGTCAGTGCCGTCTGTACAGGCATAGTATGTCGTGTTGCCATCGCCAACGGACGAGAATGCTTCAAAACCAGTAACGGCACCGGCCAATGTATAAGTGCCAGTGCCGGTGGTAGTGGTCGTCTCTTTGACGCGATCCTTGAGTACCAGTGCCATGTTACTTCAACTCAATTGTGAGGTTCCCTGCGTTGATGCGGAATATGTCGCCGTCGTCAATCGTTCTGCTGGCATCAAGTGCGCCAACAAACAAAATGTTGCCACTGGACGAGGCGTCCGCGATAAACACATGAGTGATCGTGTCGGCAGTAGTGGTTCCTGCCGCCGGAAAGTCGATGTTGGCCGCATTCGTTGCCGTCTGCGTGTCTGTAGAGTCAGAGCCAATCGTGGTCCAATTAGACGCCGTCACTTGCACCCTAGCATAGTTGGTGAAGTCGGCCTCTGTCACAGAACCTGTCTCTGCCGCAGATACCGCAGTTGCCAAGCCGACATAGATGCTGTCACCCGGCGAGGAGAAACTCAGCGAGTTGTTCTTGAATATGAAATGCAACAACCTCCGCTCTAGGTAGTTTGTTGCTGCGTTGGATGTCGCCATCTTCTACTCCTTATGTCCGAGGCCGATCCGGCAGACCCCTGCGATACGCATCTGCGTTTTCTCTTGATTCTCCTAAATCTTTCAGTCTGGAAAGCGCCTCTGCAAACTGCTTCTCATACAATTGCAACATGTCCTGCTCGCCTTTCATATAAATATACGCCTCGTACAAAGAGCCGTAAAGCAAGGCATTCGGAGCGTTCGTGCTCAACCAAGTTGTGCCACCATCCGCCCCAGCAGTTAAAGACGCGGGTCTGTAGTAGTAATGAAACTCACAAACATAATTACTGTCCGGAGTTGGACCCAAAATTAAATTATCAACATCGAACATTGCGTAATATTTTGGAGTTCCAGTAGTAGACGAATTAGGATGAAGTTCTTGAATAAAATTCACGTCTTTTTGTAACAAAAACTCTTTAGAACTGCTGTTCGTGATCGACAGCGAAAACGACGCCAAGAAATCTGTCGGCAAGGATAGGAAGGGATCGTTCTGCGTAACGGCGCTTGTGGCGTTCTTGCGAAAATATTCAAGATCAACAAGCTTAAAGATGCGATCTTCCGCTGCTGTGATGAATGTGGGCAGATTAGTTACGAAAGAAGTCTCTGTATTTTCACAGTAATCTTGAATGGCAGTTTTCAATGTAGCTAAAGTAAACGCCATCTATGCCTCCAAAGTCACCGGCCCGGCGGTCGCATTTTCACCACCCCCGCGCAGACCACCCGTGGTCGCGGTGCCCGACGATGCGGTGAAGGTGTAGTTGTCGGAATCAGAGACCGTAATCGAATACCCTGAACTATTTTCAAGAACTGTGCTGGTAAATCCATCAAACCCATTTACTTTTCTAAACCTTACAGTGTCCCCCGTGGTTCTGCCGTGGTTCACCTCAGTCACTGTTATAGAGGCGCTACCAGAAGACCCTGATGTAAAAGGATTTGTTTTCAGTAGTTGTTGAACTGAGGGCTCAGTCCTATCCGGTCTGGCATCCCGTAACGCTTGAACCTCAACAATATTTCTGACGGGAAATAATTGTGGATGTTTTGGTTCAAATTCATCCGGCCCCACGATAGCGCCCGTCCATTCACGGCGAGCATCTTTATACCGATACCTTTGTCCGGATCTATCAGAAATGAAATAAGAATGTTTACCCGAAGCAAATTTCGCCATCAGTTCACCCTTAAATACTGGTAGTTTGGAGTTACGTTAAATGAAGACCGGTCTCTATCTTCAGTCCTTGCACGTTCAAACTCTTCTTCATATACAGCCTTCAAAAGCTGTATTCTTTCGGGCGCTTTTTTCATAGCAATGTAATACGCGAGTCCTGCCGCCAAACACGGGTAAAATCTAAACGGTAAATCTACGGTGTTTGTGAAAGCATCTGCATCATCAATCCGAACTAAAGCCTCGTAGATGATCGTATCTGTGGCGTTTTCCGGCGTAGGATACAATTTCAAAGCTGGGGTCACTTGCCTATCAAGAAAAAACTGACTAGGGCGTCCCTCTGTCGTTTTTGATGGGATTATAAAATAATCATTACGACTAAGTCTCTCGACACTTAAATCAGAATTACTGCGCCGGCAAACTACAGAAAGAATATCAATGACATCTGCGGACAAATTGTAAGAATTAGTTGATGCGGTAAGAGCTTGAGTTCGTTGTTTTATGGTCCATTGATTGAGGCCACGATTTGCCCAATCAGCAAAAAGCAAATTCAAAGATCTCTTTGCGGTCCTTGCGTCATAACCTGTTCGGATTTCAAGACCGCATCTTTCATACGCCTCTTCAATGTAATCATCTACTTGAAGCTCAAAATCTTTTGACCCTGACGTAGTCATGTATCATCACTCGCATACAAGTTATCAAAAATCTGGTTCACATCTAATGTATAGTCTAAATCAGATTTTGAATAGTGAATGTGTTGTGACGGCAAAAAGTCGGGTGCTCCTTGGCCTGTCTCAAACCACGCCGGGTGCGTTACTCGCACACGATTGTTTGGCAAAGCGACTATGTTTCCTGTCCAATCTCCAGCATCCAACAGTTCTAAAACATGACTTTGTTTATGCTGCGCCGGATCATCCGCTATTTCACTTTCCGTGTAATCAACAGTAAACATGTATTTTGCAGGATACATCTCCCCGCCGATTTTTGCCAACCATGGGCAAGGTTGGGCACGAGCCAAAGAGTACACAGCGTGAGTGTGGGACATACAGTCCCATGGCTGTGCCGCATGAACAGGCATAGGGTCAGGCCACTTATCTAGTGGCGTGTCTCCCACAAGCGCCGTAATAGGCATCCTTGCCCACATTGCGCCGCCGTGCACATTGTCTTCTTCAGTGTCATCTGTTTCACACCCGGTGAATATAAGTTGGAAACTTAGACATCGATTAGGCAGTGTGGTGACAGCGATTGCCATGGCATGAAGAAACTCACCATGATACCTGTCATGGTTGCACGTGTACTCTCTTCGCACCCAACACTTGAAGTGCGGAATGTTGCTCTGAAGAAACGGCATCTTACTTCTTTACTTTACCGCCCCGCTTCATTTTTTTAGCGACGCCGCCACGAGCCATGCCTTTTTTCTTCATCGCCATGCCGCCGTTTTTCATACGCATCGCTTTTTTGGCAACGCCGCCACGAGCCATGCCTTTTTTCTTCATCGCCATGCCGCCGTTCTTCATACGTGCAGCTTTTTTAGCCACACCACCACGAGCCATGCCTTTTTTCTTCATCGCCATGCCGCCGTTCTTCATACGCATGGGCTTTTTTGCTGCCCCACCGCGCCGCATCTTTTTTGCTGCGCCACCTTTTGCGTAACCTTTTTTCTTCATCGCCATTTGTTCACCTCACGCTTGAGTTACAGACCCTTTAGTCCTTTTTCTACGGTTTGGCATAACCACGCCGCAGCCCCTCGCAACTGCCGTCCCCTTCACCTTTTTGCCTCTAAAAGGTCGTTTTACGGGACCACCGTTTGCCAGATTACTTACTTTCGCGCTTTTCGTGTTAGGGACGACAGTTTTGCCTTTAGATCCCGCTTTTTTCTTTTTACGCGCTGTAGTAGCTCGTTCAGATTTCGATAAACTATTTGCTTTAGCTCGTGGAAGACAACGATCAGGGTTTTTCTTGTCTTTTGAAGTACCACAAGGACCTTTGATAGAGCCATCACTGCCAATCCTTACCCAATCTTGCTTGAGCCACTGTTTTAACTGTCCCATCAGACTTTCTTTCTTTTGGTCAGTTTGGAAAGAGTTTTAGCTTGCCGAGCGTGAGCTTTAGAAGCTTTTCTCAACTTGCCCGCTACTTTCTTAATTTTCGCCCTGTCGCGCGGTTTCATGGGCTTCACTTACCCTTTCTTTTGCCGCCTTTTGACTTTTTGGCGTAGTTAGGGTCTTTGCAATATTTGGATGCGGCCAAGTTTGCATACGCCGACGGGTATGTATCAAACGTCCGTTTAGCCCATGCCTTTCCTTCCGGACAAATCTTGCCACCACTCTTCACCTTCCCGCCCTTTTTCATGCGGGCAACTGGTTGAGATTTTTTCTTAACAGGACACGTGCCGGCTCCAAGTTTGACTCTACTCATGGATGTCATTTTGGCCCCTTTCCTTGTTTTTGAGGGCGGGTTTGAAACCTGTTTGCCCATCGCAGAACGAGTGATAGTCATCAGACAAGTTGCTCCAACCCGGCGGCAACAACTATTAGGATCATTATACCCCACATGCGATTGTCCAAAGATTTTAATTTATCTTGAATNTCGCTGTACCGTTGACTGCATTCAGCTTCATGCTTTTCCAAAAGTTTCAAAACCTCTTCCGCTTTCATCAGCACTTCCACCTTCTACGAGCTTGACGCAGTCTTGAGTTTGGATTTTTTGCCGCTTTTGGAAACTTTTTCATCTGCCCAGCAGAACGAGCGCAAAAAGATTTACGACGCTTGGCGTCTTTAGATCCTTTTTTGACTTTGCCCGTCACGGCGGTCTTTAGTTTTGAACCGGGATTGGCTCTACGATAAGCAGCCACACCAGCTTTAGTCATTCCCGCCCCAGCTTTCGTGGGACGGAAATTCTTTTTGTTGCGCGGCGGCATTTTTGCCTTACGCGAAGCCACGGGTCACCTAGTTAAAAAAGAACGTCACTGCGGTGATATTAGTCAGTGTGCCGACAAAAATGTCAGTCACTCTAATACCTTCAGCAGGAATGTTCACAGAGTGAGTGTCTGAGGCGTTGAAGTCCAAATCAAGGACTGTAGCGCCGCCAGAGCCGTCTGTAACAGTGAGCCGTGGGGTTCCAGATGCAGTCTTCAACTGGATCTGTCTGATACGAGCGGGACCAACACCGAGTGAACCCGTGCCGGTAACCCGCTTCGTCTTTACGTCAGAACCCGCCATAGATTACCCCTCTTTCTTTTTTGAAGCCTTCTTTACGGTCTTTTTGACAGGCTTCTTGCCGCCGTTGAGCTTACCCATGATAAGCCTCTTACGATACAGCAGCAGAGAAAGGAGTAGCTTCAGAGCCGGTTGCTGCACCGCGAAGGACAACGGAGAACACGTTTGACGCTACGTCTTGAATCTCCGCCGTGGCACCAAGAAGACCACCCGTAGTCGTACCATTCATAGTAATGGTGTCGCTAGTTGCGGCGGTTTCAAAAATCGATGCAGAGTTGTCTGAGTCGTTGGCAACAATCGCCACACCAGCCATCGTGTCGTCGCCATTAGCAACCTGAATGATGTAATTGTTTGACGTGACAGTGGTCGATACGAAAAACCTGTAAATGTTGCCTGTTCCGCTCGCCGCCGGAAGAGTAACAGTCGCACCGCTTGCTACGCCCAAGACCATTGTGCGGCCTGCGTTGGCGGCGGAAGTCAGTGTTACATCAGCAGTTACAGATACAAGAGAGTCCGATCCCGAAATGAAACCGGCGGTGGAGGTCACTGGACCTGAAAAAGTGGTAGAAGCCATATTAGCACCCCTTGCACAAGGTTTCGCTTTGTAGTCCGTGCAATGTCAGGTGGGCATGATCCTGTCTACAAAGCTAATGTGAAGCCCAAAAACACTTTATAACAAAAAAGAAAGGGCGGCAATAGTGCCGCCCTTTCTCAAGTTAACGTTGACGCCTTATGCGCCGGGGGTTCCGAAAACGCAACGCCAATCGGATACACCGAAGCTGTAACGCTCACGAGCCTTGAAGCGCATGTTGCCGGTATCAAANTCGCCTTCCATGGCGGTCTTAATCGGNGAGCGGTTGAACANCTTGAAGCCGTTAGGCGCATCCGTCTTNATGAAGAACGCATCCGTGTCGGTGAGGAAGTGGTTAACCACTGCACCTTCCGGGAGCATACCCATGTTGCGGATGGCATTGGCATCATTGTCCGCCGTGCCAGAACGCAGATTGGAGTTCATAACACGCTCGGCAATGAACTGAAGCTCTTTTGGAATGATAAGCTTCATGCCACGAACAGCGACCTTGAGTCCACGCTCATCCGTAAACCCTGCGATATCGATCAGCATCTGCTCAAGAGAGGTCTCGTTGAGATCCGCTGCCACAGAAAGCAGGTTACGTTGGTTACCCGACAGAGACGGGTGCGAGGACGAGCAAAGTGCTGCGCCGTCACCAATCGCGTTTGCGCCAGTGCTGAACGCATTGTTCAGGATAGCTGCGGCCTTGATCTGCTTGGTCTGAGCCATAGAACGAGCCAAAGCTTTGGTGTAGCGCGAGGCCAGACGGTCATACAAATTATCCTCAATGGCCTCTTCGGAAATCGCAAAAGCCAAAGCGATAGTTTCATGTGTATAACGCGCCGTGAAGGTCTCTTGTGCGTCATCAAAGCTTACGGTCCCGCCTTCGGATTTAACCGGCGCAGTTCCAAAGCCACCGAGCATCACTTCCTCTTCAAAGGCTCTATCCGATGCCTCTTCATCAAAGATTTCGGCGTGCTCATTCTCGTAACGGTCATACTCCAAACCAAAGAGTGCATTCAGACCGGGCTCTAGCTCTTTAGCTAGTTGTGCTCTTGAAATAGCCATGTCCTAGCCTCCTATATGCCGGTTGTTGCATAGGTGCCAACCGCAGCGGTTGTACCTGTGTTGAAGTGACCATTCAGACGAACAATATACTGATGACCCACTGCGGAGTAATCAGTGTTGGCGTCGTCCTCATAGAGGCCCACGATACGAACATCTAAAGTATTCGTAGTTGCGGCTGAGCTAATATCCAACATATCGCTGGATTGACCAGTGCTAGTGCTGCCGTTGTTAACAGAAGCCATGTCGCAGTTTGAGAAGACATCTGCAAGTGCAGTAGCACGGTCGGTATTTGTGCCATCCGCAACAACAACATAAAGCTGCATCGGGTCATCAAACACAAAAGCTTTGACCGGATGGTTTGTATCAACGCTAACGTTGTTAGAACCGGGCCAATAGTTTTTAAACACAGTTTTGCCTGTGCCTGAATCAACGAACTCAACACCGTTGAGAACGCCAAGCGGAGCCACCGCCTGATCTGTTTTGCCTATGACGCCCGCCGCGAGAGGAATTACAATACCGCCGTGATAAATCGCGTCGGTATTGTTGGATGCGATTTCATACTGGGTTGTCCCAGTAGAGTTTGGACCGCTACCCGTAATCCCAATCGGACGGAGGCCAAAGCCACCAGTAAGGGCATTTGCCATTTACTTTTCTCCTGATTGCGGGGTTACTTTCTAGTACCCCCAAAGGTTACACGGGATTGACGTTCAGGGTTGCTGATCGTCATTGTCGAATGTGCATTCTCGCGCATCATATCGTGATCCACCGCTTCCATCTGGTCCTTAGTCCTACCATCAAAGTAAGCTCTTCGTTCCTCAACAGTCTCAAGTGGGATACGGGCGAGAATCAATCCGCCGACTCCAAACACACCAGCATATTTTCCTGACTCAATTACGGGTGCCTCGAAATCTGGGAACTCATCTTGGCGAACCAGTTCGTATCCTTCGCGCAGACGTCCAGAAATGTTTTTCTGATCATCATATCCACGAACTTCGGCTCTAATCCAACGATGCTTGAACCCTTCGGGCGCAGGCGGTGCATCTAGCATAGACGGGGGAGCCCAAGGCTTACGCCTTGCGTCTTTCTCCCTTGTCTTGCTAGCACGGGAGGTACGATCAGTGCCGGAAGACTTTGTAATTTCGATATCTGACACAGATTTTACTCCTTAACGTACTTAGCATATTCCTCAAGTGGCACACCAAGTTTCTTGGCTATGGCAACTTGAGAAGAGGTCAATTTGACCTTGCGGCGTCCAGAATTTTTAGCGGTCCTAGAAGCAGAAGCTACCGTCTGAACGGGGCGAGAGCTCTGCTGGCCGGTTTTGCCAAATTCCTGCGGAAACTTATCCGCAATCCTTCGATCAAGTTCAGTATAGTAATCTTCAGAGTTTGGGTCAAACCCTTCCGTTTCGACAAGACGTTTGTGTATGCCAAACGCCGCATACGTCATCGCCTCGTCTTTTCCAAACCAATCGTTTTGTTCGGCCCACTCCTCTGCGCGAGGATCGGGACGTTGCGGTTCAGATTGATTATAATTCTGTTGCGGAGCAACCTCGCCCTGTTGGGGCTCTGCTTCGCGCCTGCGGTCCATCTGGGCTTGTGCCTGCCTTGCCCGCTCTTTTGCCACACTTAGCTGTGCAAGGCGCTCCTGCGCCTCTACAGCGGCATCTGTATCGCCAATAGACATTGCCTGCCGCAAAGCCGTCTTGGCGGACTCTAGCTCGGACTCGACACGTCCAGAATATTCTTGAACGTAGCCCTGATCCAAATTACGCATCTTTGCGCGTAACTCGTCAGATTCCTTTTTGACAGCTTCGGCGTATGCAATGGCATCCTTTTCACGGCGCTCGGCTTCCCGGCGCAGTTTGGTCAGCCTGTCTATGCGTTTTTGAGAATCAGAAACTTGTTTTTCCTGTTGAGACGGCTGCTCTTCCTCGACTTCAATGTCGCCGGCAGTCTGTTGCCCAGAAACCTCAACTTCAACAGGTTCTTCTCGTGCCTCTGGTTCCGCAGAAACGTCAACCTTTTCCGCTTCTTTTTCTTCAATCAAATTTTCCATGATGCCTCTCAGTTGTGCAGAATGTCTTCTGGATCAAGAATAGTCGCCAGAACTTCATCGTCGTTGAGTATTCTGACTTCTCCGCCCTCAATCTTGAACCTTGAGCCCGCATACCGCGCAAAAATCACCCAATCGCCTTCTTTACACCAAGGCAACCAGTTCTTTGTGGCGTCCACAGGGTCGCCAAATTTTTGGGGGTCTTTATATGCGAGAGGCCCAACTTTGAGAACATAACCCACTTGTGTGGATATCTCGTTCTGTTGAACAGCTTGATCAGGAAGATAAATGCCGCCGGATGTTTTTGCCCTCCCCTTGTATGGGAGAACCAGCAATCGCCAACCGGTCGGTTTTGGCATCCTATCTATGAGAGATTTTTCGAGTAGGGACGGGTCCAAAACACGGTCTTCTGGACTGACCCATGGAATTTCTTGAACCTTTTCAGGCTCTTGCGGCTGAGAAGCCTCAGTCATTCATTCGCTCCTGTTTTTCTAGCAGGCTCTTGAGTTCCTGTTCGACGTATTCAAGGCCATCTATATTGCCCATCAAACGCCCGTAATGTTCCATGTCCTTTACGCCGCCGGCCATAACAAGCTCGGTGACCTGATCCTTTTTCTTGCGAACGAGATCAAGGACAAACTGTGCAAGAGTTATCTCATTCATGTGAGATAACTACTATTTTTTCCTAAACTTGTCTAGTCCGCGAATACCCAGTGCGGCGCTACACGTGAGAAAAAGTAAATAAGTGTACCACTCCGGCAACTCATTCAGACGGTCAAAACCGTTCTTGACCACATTTTCCATGCCGGGGATGAAAACCAGCACCACAGGGATCAACACGATTACGGTTACAATTTCATCTTTGATGGATGTTTTCGTGGACTCGGCCATGATTAACTCCCATTTGGAGTCGTGTGTAGCCGCAGTTTTCATAATTTCAGCTTTCGCTTCGGCCTCTGTTTGGGCCAAAGTAGCTTTTGCCTTTTGTTCAGTTACTTTTTTCTCAAGAAAAGTACCTGCAAGTGATGTAAGTGGTCCTATCAGCGCCTGAAACACGTCATTCCCCTTATTTGTACACTCTAGTTTTCTCTGGATCTACCTGTCGTGGAACACAGTACGCCGTCACACGGTCCTTGGGGTCCATATATTCTACAAAACCGTAATTTCCATACCTTTTTGACAGGGTTTTTGCAAAATAATTACAACGCTCTAGATCATAGAAATACATGTTGCCGCTTTCTAGTTTTCGGAGGTCGCCGGTGCCCAAATACAACAGCAACAAGAAAGCATCCACCATGTCATTTACGGCTCATCCATGCTGAGACGCCCATATATGCGCCGACCAAACCCGCACCACTGATGTAGAACAGGTTGCTAATGTCGGCTAGCGCCGCTACACGTTCTAAATCCACAAAAAACATCGCCGCAGTAAATAGACCCATCGCCACCAGAGTAGCGGTAGCCATACGTCTCTGCGCGCGAAGCTTGCGAAGTTCATGCTCAGACTGTCGTATTTCTTTGGCAAGGGCCAGTTCCTCGTCGGAGACAACGCCGTCCCCATCAAGATCATACTTTGCGTATTCAGTGCTTTTCTCAAATCTTTTCTGTGCCATCACTGACTTTCCCTTATGGCTTTCAAAGTTTCTTGTATGGTCACATCCCTACGAGCTTTGGGATCGTAATCGCATAAATATTCATTCGGTATGTACTCGGACATGCTGAAAAACTGTGACTCAATGGTGTTGTTTTGGCCCTTGTAAATACACACTAATTTTTTGTCATCTAATTTTTCACATTTAACTTTACGACAAACTGTCATTTGGTCCGCAGCTTGCGCCATGTGCGCTTTCAAAAGCATGACAAACGTGGTTAGAACAGCTATGCCGGCCCCAATAAATATAATCCACGCCACTATCTCTACGAATTTGCGGCGGCGTTCGCGTTGAAGATACAATGTTTCTTTGCGTCTTTTTCTTATTTGTCCTTCCATGCGAACGAGTTCATCCCACTTTGATTTACCCAAAGTGAGACTTATCCACTGCTGGAGCTCATATCGCTGCTGTTCGGCTTTCTGTTTGTTTGCGAACGCGGTGATAGCTTCCTGCTCAATCGATTGACCAGCAAACAACTTTTTAAAAATAGGAGGGTTCTTGGCCTCTTTCTCCATCTGATCTAGGTCAGAAAGAGCCCCCATCCACCGCGAAAGGTCGCTAGCCATAGACTCAATATCTCTGCCTATGGCAAAACCTTTTTTCAGGGCACTAAAGGCCGCTGAAGCGGTTGCCATTGCCGAAATTGGATCCATGGTTTTTGAGTCCTAGCCTACTTTACGGCGTGGTATTTGCCGCCCTTTTTGGCTGCACCCATCCCACGCGCTGTAGAAATACCCATTCCGGTCGGAACCTTCACTTCCTTGATGCCGCCGGTCTGCTCCGGCTTCGGAGCTTTCTTCGGGGTGTTGGTTACAATCTTCACAACGCTCATTCTGCGCTCCTCATTTTCAACATTTCACGCTCACGAGCGGCTGCAATCCGCGCCGCCGTCTGCTCCTCTTGGCTCTGGATGCGCTCGTCAAACTGACGTGACTTATCCATCATCTGAGCCTCTTTCAGGTTGAGCTCCCGCTCTTCCATCATCTGGTCGTTCTGTTCACGAACCGCATCAAGCTGGAGCTCCTGCTGTTTCAGAGCCACGACCGGATCTTGCTTGCTCGCACCAGAAAGCTGGCGTCCCATGTCCTGCACCTGCTTCAGACCCTGCGCCATGAACTGGGCTGACAAAGCGTCTAGCTGAAGCTGGACTTGCGGCGGTATTTGTTTCTCCTGACCTGTCAAACCCAACTGCTGCGCCGCTTTCTCACGCGCATCTATCTGCACGTGCTGCATCACATGTTTCTGCAAAGCAACCGCCACCGCCGGGTTTGTTGCAACTAGAGGTGACCCGGCAAAGACCAAGTGCGCCATGATATGCGCCTGATGACTTTGCATGGGGAATGCCATCAGTCGTACCCCATCCAGCGCGTCCATGTTCTCTTGAGCCGGGTCTTTCGGCACAGGCTTCGTTGCCTGCTCATTCTTCAAAAACTTGTCGATGTCACGAACACCCAAAGCTTCATACATGTCACGATATACCTCGTACATGTTGTGCATCTGTGGGGCCTGCGCCGCCAACTGCATCTTCGTCTGGGCCAGAGCTATACGCTGTGCCTGAGAAAACACGTTCGGGTTCGACACAGGAATGACATCAATCCGACCGTCAAAGTCCTTGGCTTTGACTGCCGAATCCACACCCTCCAAAGCATACGGATATATCGGGGGCAGACTCTCCCCCATCACCCGTGCAAGAAGCTTAAACTCCATCTTCATGGCGTAATGAAGGCGCTTGTGAACCGCGCTCATCACACGCGAGCCCTGCTCCATCAACGCAATGGTCGTGCCCACAGCAGCCTGCTGATTGCCGTCACCGACCTTCATGTCAGTGATCGTCGCAAACCGCCGGCCCGCATCAACCACAAACCCCAGAAGCTGGAACAACGTACCGTCCGGCCCCTTGAAAGGCAGAGGCATCAGGCTATCACGAATAGCACCACCCGGCGCATCCACATCCCTGAACTCACCCGGTTGCAGCGGATCATCATCATCCCTGATCCGTAGGCCGCGAGCCTTGAAACCTGCTGGAAGGTTCGACAAAGTACCGGCATCAATCAACTGACGAAGAGCCGCCGTCGCCGTGCGCGACAAACCACCAATCGTGTGAATAAGACCCAGACCGTAAAAACCAAAGCCCGGCAAGAACTTGTAGTGTACGAAATACTGGACCTTTTTCTTTTCTTCATCATTCTCGCGGTAGTTGCGACGAATGGATAGGATCTGACCATTGTCCTGACTGATCGTCACAACATACGGCAGCTTGATACCAGTAGGCTCGCCGTCTGCGCCGACATCCTCGTACCCCTCAAGGTCGAGATCGACATGACACTCCAATAACGTGCAATCATAGTCCACGGACGACGGTTCAAGGCCCGTGAGCTCATCCAAAGCACCCGACAGGTCGTCTGCGTCAGCCTGTTGCGGTAAAACCGTGATATCACGGTAAAAACCAGCGATTTGACGCTTGCGGAGCTCGTTCAGGCTCATACGAACGACGTGCGTTATGTTGGGACAAGTCTCCAAATCCGCTGTTTCGTATGGGACAACGAGGTTTTCCGCCGGGATAAACTTACTTACAGCCCGGCCAATGCTCTCGTCGTAGTAAACTTTCTTGAACGTGCTGCCTGCCAAGGGCAAAAAGAACAGCATTTGGTCAAATTCAGGGGTGTACTCCTCCATCACGTTGGTGATGTAGTAGTTCATAAAATCTTTTACGCGCTGCGCCTGATCAGATACGGCATTGGTCTCAGAACCAACTACCGCAGTCCGCACGGGCCCTCCCGCCGGCAGCAACTCGTTGAACGCTTGGGCCTGAAACTGCACAGCAGCTTCCGCCAAAAGGGGATGGGTGACGCCAGAAGCACCCCGGAAGGGCTCTGTCCTCTCCGAGTAGTTGAACCCAAGTAATTCCAAACCGTTGGCGTAAGCATCTTCCCACTCCTGACGACTTGCCTTGTTGGCGTCAAAGTCGCTCATCAACTCACTGGCTACCGCACCCATGACGCGGTCATCCATGTCTTCTGCCAGATTGTCATTGAAACCAGACTCCATGCGAGCAGCCATCGGGTCAAAATCGACCATCGCCCCGCCGTCATCATCCATTTCAATGTCTATATCAGACGCTACACCCGACATATCCAATGTGCCGGGTGCTTCAATCTCTATTTCCGCCATGAGTTCGCCTTCACTCACCTGCGGATTCTGGTTCTCAACGAGTGAGATGGGTGCTCTTGCCATGACAAACTCTCATTTATTTTGTTTACTGTATCATATACGGAACAAAACCGGCAATGCCGTGGTCCGTGGTCACTGCGCCGCCTTCTTCGTACTTGTAAGGTTTTTTATCGACTTCTTGTGGCATCAATCGCGCATAACCAGAACCGGGTCGCGGACCGAGGCGCATTCTGTCTACGATATTTTCGTATAGATCCATACTTGCGCCGGTTAATTCTCCACGTCTTGAACGTTCCTCAACTGCCGCTTTGAAGGCAGAATAAGTGTCGTCCGCCGCAACTCGTGCGTCCAACCTTGTTGGCCTAGTAACATCTAAAGCGCCTTCATTAGCAGCCTCTTTTAAGACACTAATCAACTCGTCTCGCTCATCGCGATACTGCCGGTAAAGTTGATTGTAAGCTTGAGCTTGACGGCCCTTATTTATTTGACCAGAAAAGGCTCGCTCTCTGTCGGTGTTACTGTCGTAAATCTGCATCAAAACGGAGCGCAGATTGACTGACGGCACTTTGTTTACTCTATCCTCAAAAACATCTCTTGGGGCGTGTATTTTGTCCAATGCATAAGATGCATTCATTTGCATCGTTAAAAAGGTTTTTCTAAGATCGTTGTCAAGAAAGGCTCTTGGAGAGCCAACATCCGGAAAATAATCTCCAGACTCTGGCAGAGAGTTCCTTCTAAATACTCCGTCTCCGTCGATGTACCCAAACAACTCCACAACTGCTTCCGCGTTTGGCGTTTTCAACAACCTGTCTGTGAGTTTTTTCGGGTCAACCGGTTTGTTTCGTATCAAACCTGTTTGGAAAAGCTGCCCCATCCTTGCCATTTCAATTCTACTCAAAAGATTACGTTGCTCTTCGCTAAACATCCGTAAATAATTATTTACTTTCAACTCAATCGGCAATCTTTCGTCATTTGGAACTCTAAACTCAAAAAATTCCCCATATTTAGCAGCGGGCCCAGTAAGTGAATTACGTAAAATTTCAGTTTGCGTGTCAGCACCTTCTTGACGAACCGCACGTTTGTAAGGGCCGTTGTCCAAAAGATATTGAGTTCTTGAAAACTTGTCCGCCGCGTTAAACAAACGCCCGCCAGAAACAGGGTAAGTCTCTGTAAGGTCAAAGGCCCCGTCATTTTGACTTTGAAACAAGCGTGTCGCAAATTTACCTAGTTGAGTTTCGATGTATGCCAAATTCTTCTGACCAATACCGGCAGGATTTTCTACCGCAAGCGCCATGCTTTTGACGGCTGTGTCTAACTTGGTGTTGGACGGGTCACCATCAGCGTCAAAAAGACTTTGCGCTACAGCCCTCTCGGCGGCTGTGACAGCGTCTTGTTCAAAATTCAAAGCAGTGACAAGATCTTCTTCTTCTCTGTCTGTTAGCTCGCGAACGTTCATAGAGTGCGCGGCATCCTCTGCAATATGTATCTCGCTTTCGTTGTATTTTGTGTTTGGTTTTTTCAACAAAGGTTTGTCAGGATCATACGCCGCCAACAAGTATTGAGACGGCGATAGATTTTGCACGTCGTGCATTGTTAGTTCGCGCGGTGCGTAAACAGGATAACCATCGTCATCTATCACGCCAGTTTTCACAAAAAGTTGTTCTTTTGGCTCAATAGCAACCACGCCTTCTGTACGATCCCTAGCAGGTTTTCCAGAAATCTCAGAAAAGGTGAAGGTAGATAAAGACAGAACCGGGTCTGTTCCGACTGAAAAGCCGGGACGATAAATCTCTGCACTCGACGCGCGATCATCAGAGACAATGTTCCTGACCCGATTACTCAAACCAAACTCTTTGACCAGATCACCCAGAGTCATGTTTGCACCTGCGGCGGCTCCGATCACATTCGGCGAAATCGCGTAACGTTCAGAGGGAGCAACCTGTACGCCGTCTTTGTCATAAAGAGATGCTATGCCGGCGCCTTTACCTCCAAAAAAAGCTTCTTTCAGGTTGTCCGGAACTTTTTGCATCCGATCATAGAATTTGACGCCATGAGCTAATCCTTTGATTCCACCCTTGCCGCCGCCAAGTGAGCGCACAGTGACAGGTCTGCCGCCTTTTCCGCCGCCCAACATGCCCAAAACAGTGTAATTAGAACCGGGACTTGCTGCTTTTGATTCAAAATCAGGATCAAATTCTAAATTACGCGCGTCAAATGATCCGTCATCTATGGCTTTGTCCAAAATACTTACATGATACCTAGCTTCATCAAAGTTCTTACGACCCAAAGCTACGGCGACATTTCGTGCCGCAAGTTGAAGCTCGTTAAACACTGGAAGATTGCTGTGCAACGCCGCGTACTCGGCAAGGCCCTCGTCTATTGTGCCCTCAAACTCTTCTAAAGTTGTGGCTCTGGGGGTCTCTCCGCGTTTTTTTGCAGTTTCAAGCTGAAAAACATAATACTTCTGGATTTGTTCTTTAGCATCCCGTTCAAAACCATACTCACTGTTTAAAATTCGAGATAGAGTTTTAATTTTTGGCTTTGCGTTATACGATAATTCCCCGCCGTACTCCATCATTCTATGTAGCAAATCCCCGCCCTGCTCAATAGCGGAAGACAACTGGTTAGTACCCATGTAAAACTGTAATTGTTGCATCTTCGCTTCAGGGGCTCCGCGTTGCAGAGTGGCTGTCCCAGAAAAAGCTTGCTCTCTGTCAGGATTTTTTCTGATAACGCCGGCGTTGCGGCGCATCAGCTTCATGTTTGCTAAAAAACTCTTGTCTTTGCCCCCTAACATTCCAACAGCAACGCCGTCTGCATCGGCCATTGCTTTTATGCTCCGTGCGGTGCCGTAAGCTATTGGGGCTCCTGCGGCAACGGTCAAGGACAGAGGATCAAAACGGTCAAAGGTCTGTGTTTCGGGATCAAAGGTCTCTGTAACGCCTGTGTTCGCAGCGACCATGCCTTTGCGTATCTCGTCTGCAAAACCCTCGACAGCACCCGCAACACCCGATTTGGTTGCCTCTACCGGGTCGTCTACAAAAGCTTTGAAGGCGTCGATTCCGGCGGTCACTATCTGCGGGGTAGCAAAACCTTCAAACTTATACTGCCCCGGCTTGACTAAATAGTACCCACCCATGTCGTCTATGTAAGAAGATTTACGAGGCTCAACCACAGAGAACTCTGTTGGAGACAGCATTGACAAAAACTGGTATATGCCGCCGCCTGCATCAGGTTCCGGCAAACCTACAATAGTGTCTTTTTCAGCCATAGTATGAGCGAACCTGAGTGTAATTGTCCTCGTTGATGTCCCAATCATCCGTTGGGAGGTTGACAAAGTTGCCCTGACGATAGCGCATCAGAGCTTGGGTCATGCTGTCAACAAGGTCATCATACTCACCATTGGGAAACGCCGCAACTTCCTCAATGAGTTCGTCTGCAAACTGCTCGTCCGGCGCGTACACCATGCCGGCCTCAAACAGAGGAGATACAGAGTGGACACGCGATACCTTATCGTTACCCCTTGATGGTGTGAAGTTCACCACAGGTATGCCCATGTTCCGTAGTTCGTGGGTCAAGGGGGTCCCCGACGCTTTGGCTTCCACGATTACAGTGTCGGGGTCCCAAAACTGGTAGCTGTCAAAAGCCTGCTGCTTTAGTTCTGGAAAATCCCACCGGCCTTTCTTGCTGTCTAGCAATATGACCGCCGGGGGTCCCCCAATCTCCTGCGGACGAAACACTCCCCACGTGGTGATGGCAGAATAGTCCGCACTTTCACGCTTGGAGAACGCCGTATCGTAGCTCTGAATGACGTATTCAAGGCTGGGAACGTCCTCTTTCTCCCATCTTTTCCACCATTCACGCGGGATGATGGCGTTTTCTTCGCCTGTCGGGCGTTGCTGGTACTGTGCATTCCATTTTGACGGCGGGATCGACGCTTTCACACGCTCCAGATCGTCTTTTGACCAAAATTCAGGCCAACAGGGTTCCTCATCGTCCATGATTGCGGGTAGTTCTACGACCTCCCACTGGTCTGCGCGCTCTTCTTTACCCATCTGGCGTATGAGTTGGCCGGTCAAATCCTTTTGTGACCACCTCGTCATAACCAAAATGATGGCCCCGCCGGGCTGAAGACGCTGACGCGGTCCACCAGTGTACCAATCCCAATCATTGTCAAAGCCAGAGGCTGACATCGCCGTCTGCTCCGAGTGTGGATCGTCAATGATGATTAGATCTCCGCCTCGACCTGCGAGGTTTGACCCAACACCGACGGCGTAATACATGCCGCCGCGTGCAGTGTCCCATCTTCCAGAGGCTTTTGAGTCCGCAGATAGCTTTGCGTTAGGGAAAATCTCTTGATAGTCCTCACGTTCAAGAAGATTCTTCACTTTACGGCCAAAAGAAACAGCGAGCTCTGTGGTGTGCGTGGCCTGAATGATCTTCATGGCAGGATTTTGCCCAATGAACCACGCCGGCAAGAGATATGAGGCAAACTCGGATTTGGTGTGTCGAGGAGCCATGTTGATTATCAGACGTTTCAGATCACCATCGGCTACACGCTGAAATTTTTCAGCGATAATCCTGTGATGTTCGCCCGTAATAAAATCCGGCCACACCGCTTTGACAAAACTCAAGAAGTCTGTCTGACAACGGTCAATCTTATCTAGTTGCGCCAGACGTAATTGTAATTTTGCAACCCGTTCTTGGAGCTCTTCGCTCATATAAGATACCCATTTTTTATATAAAACTAGCTGAACTATAAGCGGGTAACATGGGGGACCCGACGGGGACCCATTATATACCCAACATCCCATATTGATATCGTTTTTTGCAGTATTGTTTGTGAAAAACTTGGACTTTGACGTCGTCTGGCGCAGGCCGGTGGCCGTTTTGGTCGAAGTCCGGGCCGTAAGCCGTTGATTTTGCTGAAAATTAAGTTTNCCGGGGCCCCTTGCCGTCGCGCTGCGGACCGCGAACCGCGAACCGTAGTTTTTAAAACGCGGACCGCGAACCCCGGACCATCGATCGCGCGCGCCGGTCGCCGGTACGTTTGAAATGATGCGCGGGCGGCGGCTCGGGCAAGTTATCCATTTTTGGATGGCCGTTCCCATATCTTGGGGCGGAACAGCTGCGGCGGCGCACTACATGTTGAGCGCATAAAAAAACCCTGCCGAATTGCTCCGGCAGGGTTCGCATTGTTTAGGCTGCAATCGCAGACGCCGTGCTGACCGCGTTCCAGTCGGCGCGTGACATATTCAAAACGCGACCGCCAAGGCGCTGCCAGTCATCAACGTCATCGAGGCTGACGTCCGGACGATTAGCGACCGCAGTGACCGCGTTCATCATGGTTGCCCGGCTCACCGGCTCGCCGGCATAGCCGGCTTGTCCGCGCGTTTCGATCAATCCTTCGAGGATCATGGAACGCCGCTTTTGCGGAACGCCGAGGATTGCGCCAAGTTTGTCGACCGATTTTTCAACCGCGACGCCTTCGATGACGTCATCGGCTGCGGCTCGCATTCCGGCGAGAATTTCCTCGAAACTCTCCCGGCTAGCAAAATTGCGGACTAAATCGCGCAATTTCAAAGCCAAGGATTGATTGTCCGCCCGCTTTGCTTCTTCCGACAAAACTGACCAGACGTCCGCGTCGCCACGGCTGCTGGTCAAATGCGGGGTGCGAACCTTGTTCTCGGTTTGCATTCCATTCAGGCAAGCCAAGGTCCAGTTAACTTGTGCAACCTGAATTGAGCCGTGCCCGGTCTCGGAATTGCTGATCAGCAAGCCGAGCGCCATCACGTCTCCGACGTTTGCACCCGCTCCGGTAATCTTTCCGGATTTGAACCGCGCCATTAGGCGCTTATCAGTCACGGCGGCATTCACAACCTGCCAGTCGTTTTCGCTTTCCATTAATTCAGGAATGGCGCTTTCCAACAGGTCGAGATTGTCGAAAGTTTTGAACCGGTCCGAAAGGAACGCGCGGGCAGTGCCGACGTGATCGTTTTCCATGAATGTTCGGACAAGGCGATTTTTCGGTTCGCGCTGCCAGATGGCATTCACTAGGCCGTCAAATTCCTGCGGATAGCTGCCCGCAAACCTGCGGGCCGTCCGGACGTCAATGTCGGCGGCTTTGGCGATACCGTCGAAACAAACGTCGTTAATTTCGAGAGACCGCGTCGGCTCGCCACCCTGACCTTCAAGAAAAACCTGAGCGGGAAAATCGCCGTTGCCGGACCGAAATTCCATTCCTGCGGTGTTCGCCTGATAATCGACCGCCTTAGCGTTTTGATCGATTACGGTTTGAAGCAGGTTCGCAAGGGTTCCATTTTGATTGTCAATTTTCATCGTAATTCTCCGATTACAAAAGGGTTGGATTTTGCAAAATATGTGGCCGCTATGTGGTTCCCTGCGGCGGGCCCGGACTAGCACGGGCGCGGGGGGTGCGAACATCAACCTGAAAGGGGCAAGGGATAAACGGGGCACTGGCTCCAAAAATCCCGACCTGACAAATCTCGCCTAGTCATTTGACACGATACGCGATAAATCCGAGAAAGCAAAACTATTTTTTAAAAGAGAAAACCCGCCGCGCCGGGAAGGCGGGCGGGCTCGGTTTGATCGGGGCGAGATTTATTCCGCGCCGATGTCCCCGGCGACGTGATGCCGGACAATGGCGGTTGCCGGTAGCGTCTTCACAAAATGCGCGACCGCTTCCGGATCGGGGCGCGGCTGCGGCTTGCCCGGCATAGCCCGCCAATGAATGGCGACGTTTCCGCTTGCGGCATAGCATCCGCCGCGCTGATCAGGATCGGCGGCTTTCTTTTTGCCCGAACCATGCGCGGTAAACCCGACCACAAAATCACGGTTTAAACGTGCACAAAGCGGGCCATCCTTGCCGCCGCAATTTTTGCATCCGATATCCAAATATTCCGCCGGGCAGCGAACAATCCGGACGCCGCCCGCGTGTCTGTATTTGCCGACGCCAGCTAATCCGGTTTGAAATTCTAAAGTTGTTCCGGCGTACCAATAACCGGGATCGACTACAGTGACAGACGGAACGCCGGAAAGGTGCCAGTGCGCCGCTTTTTCAGGCGTCGGGGCGCTGTAATTGATGACGGTTTTGTCGGGCTCCAAATAGTGCGCCCATGCCATCGGGTTGAAATGGCTATACGTGAAACTGTAACCCCGGCGCGGCTTCGCTTTTAAAAGCGCCTTTAAATATTCAACGTCTATTTGAACCGGGCCACACCCGGTGCCGCTTGGGTTTAGTTCACAATCGGCGGGACACGTGCCGAACATGTTTTCTGCGCCCGACCGATAGGTCACGGCAATTCCGCTTGTTTTGTCCGCGCGGGACATTTCGACAGTTTTCAGCATTTTTTAAAACTCCGCGTTTGTTGGATGTATCCCATATTAAAGCACAAATAAAAAAGGGCAAGCGCAAAGCCTGCCCTAATTTTATTTTCTATATCGCGGCGTCCGCTTTATTTCGTACCGCTTACGGATTTTGTCCGGGTTGGATTGCCCCCAAAACAACAGATAATAAAGACGCGATAAAATCCACATTAGTCCGCCAATGTTCCGCATTCGCAGCCGTAACGGTCAAAAACTTCGTCCACCCATTTTCCTTTTTCATCTAGACCGCATTCGCACTCTTCCTCTTTTAAGAGCTCGACCTTTTCGTCACAGTCGTCCGGTATTTGGCCGACAAATAAATCATCTTCTTCCCGCAGTTGATAGTAAATGTCGCGGCAAAGGTCCTCTTCGTTATAGTTCTGATCGAACAGTTCTTCGCCGATTTCAATATCCCGCGTGAATGTTTCAGTTCGCGTAAAACGAATCCTTACGGATTTTGTTTTCGGCGGCTCCGGCGGCGGCTGATCTACCGGACCAGATATGCTGACCACATTGTAGTCTGCGCCGTCGAGAGTTTCAAAAACTCCTAAAGAAAGCGCCTTTTGTTCGGCCTCTTCTTCCGAGCTCGCTTTTACAGAAACCCAATTCGTCGCCACGATAGACACGCTATATTCTCTATTCATACACACCTCCATTGGTTGATGCGTATAAGATAGCTCTTAGACCGCGATTGTCAAACCAAAAAGAGACGACCAATCAAAAGGAGTTTTAAAAGACGACAGGGGCTCGACCGTAAGCCCACGCTCACGAAGCTCAACAGCCTGCGCCGCCGTATATACATGTATCTCATCCGAGATCGTGCGTACCAAAATGAACGCCGGGGCATGTTTGTGTTGAGTAAGCCAAGATATTTGGTGAGGGGACAGGGCTACGGCGTTGCCTGACGTCGTTTTGAGTTCCCAAAAAGAAAAACGACCGGTTTCGGAACATACGACAAGGTCTGGAACACCCTGCGAGGCCCAACTTTCTAAACGAGTAAAGTGGACGTCAGGACGATGCTTCTTTTGATTTCGCTTCAGGGCTTGGTAAAACGTCGATTCGAGATTCTTCGGCTTCTTTTTCGACGGGCGTAATATCGATAACGGAAGCTCCATATTGTTCCTTTATTTCCTGCAAAGCTTTCATCACATCTTCTCGGCTCATGCTATCGATTGAACCGTGCCGGACTTCAGACTTGCTAATGTATATGTCGCCGTGAGCTTGCCCCCGCCGGTATTCTGCCTGCACCGCCGCAGAATATGCGCCGTCTTGAAGGGCCCTGTCACGGATGCGTTGAAGATCTCGAACGTGGCGTTGATAGGTGATGCCATACTGTTCGTTAAGTTCTTCACGATACAGCTTGATCGCCTTAACCACGTTTGGATGTAGATGAGGGTTTGTAAGTTCAGAAGCTTTTATCTGTGCGCTTTTTTCAGCGTACCCGGCGTTGATCGCCGCCTGTTTCTTAGTGATCATTCCGTCATGCGCGACAAATTCTTTTACAAATTTGCGCTGCCTGTCGGTCAAAGGTGAGTCGGCGGTCAAGCGTGGGCGTCCGCGAGGCTTTACTTTGACGATTTCCATGATGTCCTCTTGTTTGGAACGTTTCCAAAACGTAAGCCAATTATTTTGACGAGGCAAGGTGTTACACTTTCAAAATGGTGTAACATGAAAAAGTTACGAAATATCTTTCTTTTATGTAGGAATTTCAACGGTGTTACATTTGTCACATTTTTCACACCGAATTTAACAGAAAAAATATTTTTTTTTGTTTTTTCCCCTATATAAGTTTCAATCACTGTACACCCGTTGCTGACCAACGATTACAGCGTAACTTTTTTAATTTTCAAAAGTGTAACAACGTAACGCCCCGCTCTGAAAACTCAAAGCGGGGCGTTCGTGTTCAACCAACCAACATAAACGGAGAATGTTTACTGTTGTCAAAGACCCTAGTCCGTGGCGCGTGATCCGTCAAGCACAAAAAAAGGGCGGTCAAAGACCGCCCTTTCGTTATTTGTTTACGCGCACGGCTACGATGCCGCCGTGGAACTCTTCGCGCTCCTCGAACCATTCGAGGATTTTGGCAATGCGTGTACTACGTTTTGATTTGTAGTTGCGGCCAAAGATCATAATGGGGTCATCGCAGTCGTCTTCATAAAAGACCATGCTGCCATAATCGCCCGGTTGACTCCCAAGGTAGAACTTTCTGCCGGTTATCCGGCAGATGAAGTTCGCACCGTTGTGGTCATGCTGCGAGAGCCAGATGTCGAGATCAAGCGCCATCAGCCGATCCTCCCGATTGTCTTCTGGAGGTAGTCAAGATCGGCCTCATCCCGCATCTCTTTTGAAACCTTTGCGTTGATTTCTCTTTCTTGAGCCTTCTGCCTCTCCCGCCGCTTCTTGAGAACATCGTTGTAATGTTCAAGCGTGCCGCATTCCACGTCAGTCGCATCGATGGTCTCGTGATGAATCTGCTTGGCAACTTGCCGGCGGTATTTCATCAACAACTTGCGGTGAGCCATCATGCCCTGCTCGTCAGTGAAGTAAACGGAGTTGAGACATTCCCAAATGACGTTGAGTTCATAGTCCTTGGGATCGCAAAGAAGGTTTATTTTTTCAGCCATTACATTCTCCTTTTCTGGCTGGGAGGTCAGTCCCCCACCGTACGGTGGGGGACACAGTCTTATCGCCGAGGTTGAGGAGGCGTTGGGACTAACCTCGTTTCAAGGCACTCCAACGCTACCCCCTCATCGTCGGGGATATCATCCTTGGTTCCAAACACACCCTGATGGGTGGCGTGGAACCCGTCGTAATCTTCAACGTTGAAGATGTTGACGGGCACTTCATCTTTGAAGGAGTACAAGCTGCTCCAGTCGCGAACAAGAATGCTTGCTGCGCTGGTGGCGGCTTCGTCAGCCGATGAGCCGTAGGCCCATGAGCTTCCGCACCCGATAAAGATGATGGCAAGGAAAGACGAATTGGTGTCAGACATTCTGACCTCCGTTGGTTGGTTAACGATTTCAAACAGCGAATGTTTCACGTGAAACATTCCGGGCCCGAAAGCCCCGCAACTCTTTTCGAGCTACATAACGATTCTACAGGATTAATCCCATATAGTACATGTGACATAATGTCGCAGGCTTCAGCTGAGTATTCCGCGCGCGCGGGCGCGAGCTCACCAATGTTTCACGTGAAACACTTTAGAATGATTCTAATTCGCAACTAGGAATGTCCAGCTGGAGATTTAAACCTAAAGCTCAGCTCTAACTTTTTATTTGTAAGTGTTTGATTTCATTAATAAAATTAGTTAAATTAATGCTTGACATTGTATAAGACGTATCCTATACTAAATGAAGATCAGGAATGATCTTCGGTACATCCTGTACCACGCTATTTGAAATAGTTAACCAACCAACAAAAGGAGTGAGCTCATGGAGCGCGCACTGAAAAAAGACGCATACCTAACTCAAGACGGCAACGGACAATACTTCGATGTCAGGCTGACACTAGAAGAGGCCATAGCCATCGTAGACGCCGTCGGGCTCGTCAAGAACTTGATGGTCCAGTTGGAGATGAACCCTGAAAAGGAACTGACCAACCCGGCCTTTCTGAACATGGCGACGGAAAAGATATTCCGTGGGTATGTGATAACGACGAGAGATAAGTCCAACTCACTCGCCTAACTTATAATCCTCAACTGCGAGTTGCAGTTGAGGATTTTTTAAAAATCTTTTCACTACCCCAAAACACAACTGGAGATTTGTACGGCAGATGTCGCTTGGGCCGTGATCCGCGAGCCACGCGCCGCATATCGAACCACTTAGTGGACCGTTTCGCCGGACTCTTCCGGGTCCAGTACCGATTTCGCGATTTGTTTCGCAGCGCCGACAAGTTGATCTACGCCTTCCTCTTCGGTGCAGGATTGCAGTGCGTACTGCATCAGCGCGGTCATCACGCCGAGCAGGACGATGGGTTCGTGTTCTGCGGCATGAGCGTCGATATGCTTGCCCATCAGGTCGAGGGCATCGATACCCATTTCGTGACCCAGATTAAAATCGGACCCGTGGTTGATATGGTCCTCAATGGTAAATATTTCACTCATCCTTCTAAAATCCTCATCCAAGCTTGACGGAGTTTCTTGGCTTCTTCTGGAGCGGAGCTCAACTCCATTTGTCGAGCGGCGTTTTCGATAATGTTTTCAACGCGGCTCACGGCGGTTTGCCATTCGAGCTTCGGGGTTATGGTTACATAACCAGCATTGGCGATCATCGCTTCAACCATGTCGTCGTTATCATCCATCTATTTTTTAAGCGCGAATGATGCGCTAACCTCCGCAGTTACTCTCACGCATATCACTTCTTGATTGATGACTATTTCTGGTTGATCAAACAAGGTGACCTCGGTGATGGCATGGTAACACTCGGCTAGCGTTTCGTGTGAGCTCAAAAGATACACGGTTGCATCGAACGGAGTCAGTGTCAGTAGTAACAAAAGCCATTTCATAACTACGTTATATAAGACCCCTCTCACATAAATCAACATTTTTTATTGACATAATATGGGATAGCTCCTATCTATAGTTGTATCGAAACCAATGAATCATAGAGAGAGATATGGAACTCGTAAAAAGTGAAGGCCAAAAGCGCCAAGAAATCAAGAATTTGGACAAATTCCTCCGGAAGCCGCCGCAAAGCAGCGTCGTTTTGGAGTTCACTCCCACTCTTGCCGAGCACATCTTGAGTAATCTCAATGTCGGCAATCGTCCGCAGAAGCCCCAGAGGATTATCGACTACGCTAAAGATATGGCGGCTCATAACTGGTCCCTTACTGGTGAAACAATCTGTTTTGGCACGGACGGCTTTTTGAAAGATGGTCAGAACAGGCTTGCTGCTTGTATTCGGGCCCAGACTCCTTTCAAGACGCACGTCGTGTTTGGCATAGATCCTGCAACGTTCCACCACATGGATACAGGAAAAAATCGCGGCGCGGACGATATCCTCGCAATCATGGGTGTGCCGAACGCTAAAAATGTAGCGACGTGCATGAAGTTCATCAACGCTTTCCGTCAGGGTAGGCCGACTACTCACGGCGGCATGAGCAATCAGGCCATTAAGGATATGTACCTTAATGACGTGGACGAAGCCTTGCTTCAGAGGGCTGTAAAGGCAGGAAACGCGCTGTGGAGCGTGATCTCCTACCCTGTGGGCTCTAGCTCTGCTTTGTATTATCTCGCCAGCCTGAACGGCGACGAGGACCGTGTGAAGAAGTTCTTTGAAGAGCTTCGCTGCGGCGGGTCAAAGCCCAACCGGTACTATGCCCCACGGCATCTGGTTGAGACGCTCGTCAAGCTTCGCATGGACAGGACCGTCAAAATCTCGTCGGAAATGTATAGTGTCATGCTGGCACGCACTTGGTACAATTATAAAAACAACAAGCGCAGTACCAAGGCCGATATGACCGTTCACCTTGACGACAAGATGATGCCGATCTAATGGACGGCTCCCGCACATACCGTGTGGACGTCAACAAACTGTCTCCCGAAGAGTTTGCAAAACATCTTCGGGAGCTCAGTCGAGCTACATTAGAAATCACACCCTCTGTAACTAGACAAAGGACATTGAAGGGGGGAAGCGCGGCCCAACGCGCTAACTTTTTTGGTCAACCCGGCGGGACACTCCGCCATCGTCCGAAGGAGTAGTTATGAAACGAGTGAAATCGTACACAAGATGCGGGGATTGTGGCAGCAAAGCCGACGTCACCGCCGGCGATAAATACCTATGCGGCACATGCTGGCATGAAAAAACGAAGGGGGCGTTCCGTGCGCCCCCTCCTTTGGTACGATCCTCGACCTTTTTTGGCTCTGATCACTTGAAGCTTATAACGCGGTTGCCGCAAGGCTCTCGCTAGCTGGTTCCTCTTTTTCATATGGTGACTCCTCTTGCATCAGGTTGGATGCAGTGACGCCGAGGTTGTAAAGCGCGTCTTGCATCGGGTTGTCCGATGCCTTCCCTCTACCGGTCAGGAACACCTCACAGGGCTGTCCGGTTTGAGGGTGATAACTCACAGTAACAGATAGCCCCATTCCTATGTCTTCTGTAACGCAGGGGCGGCGGTTCGGTAGATCAGTCATTTATTTTCTCCTTATGTTATCTGGCAACGTTAAGAAGAAAATTATCGAACTTCTAGACTTGATCTTTTACTTTCTCGCTAGCCACTTTTTTCACCTGATAGCCCTCTACCCGGCAAAAGACGTCAAACATCACCCTCAGTTGTCCAGAGATACTTCTGTTCTCCATGTCGGCGATCTGTTTGATGCCTTTGTAAATGTCAATCGGAACCACGATTGATTTCCACTTATCGACGTCCATGTCACCCTCTCAAGAATAGTTAAACTCTAAGAGAATATAAGACTTTATGCCAAAAATGCAACAAAAAAGGCCCCGCCAAGGCGGGGCCAGTTCTAGGGAGGAATACCATGAAAAAACACCTACATCGAAGCGCCCCAAGACGAGCCGGTTTCGATATCCGTTTTCATCGGCACCTTCAACTCTATTGCATCACACATGATTTCTGCAAGCTCTTTTGCTTGTTCTTTCGACTCCACACTAAATGCGAGCTCATCGTGCACCTGTAGCAGCGGCAGGTGGCCGGCGTTGTACAGGTCAACCATCGCTTTCTTCGTCATGTCGGCGGCGGACGCCTGTATCAGCCTGTTAAGCGCCTTGTAGGCGTATGCCCGCTGTAAGCTGACGTTAGGCCCATAATGGGCCTTTGCCTCTTCATAGGGCATTGCCTTGTGCATCCCGAAGGATTTGGGCTCAAAGTTAGGGAACCGGCACTTACGGCCCAGCAGAGAGCGTATAGAGCCCTCTTGGTTGCCGTTCTGGACTCTATCCTGCACGGCGCGCATGAGGCGCTTCACAAAAGGCACACGGCTGTCATATTGATCCATAAGCTCGCGGGCCTCTTCTTTGGACAGGTCTAGCTGATCACCCAGCTTGCCCACACCCATGCCGTACATCATTCCCAAGTTTATGGTCTTGGCCTGCTTGCGCGGGATGTCGGCCATGCCGGCGACCATGTCGTGGAAGTCCATGTCAGGGTTATTGCGATAGCCGCTTACAAACTCATCGACGCGCGGCATCTCCATGCCGGTAGCCTGCTGATATGCCGCCGCGAAGTGAACCAAGATCCGTGGTTCCTGTTGCGAGTAATCTATAGATGCCCACTGCTGATCCTCCTCTGGCAGGAACACAGACCGAATCATCGGGCCGAGTTCCGGGTTCCGTGCAGGAATCTGCTGGAGATTAGGATTCGACATCGATATGCGCCCGGATACTGTGCCGCCGTCATCAGATCTGATCTGGTTGATGTGGCCGTGCACACGCCCGTCTTTGCCCACATGCTTCAGCAGCCCGTCCATAAAGGTGTTCTTGCTCTTGTTGAACTCACGAGCTTTTAAAATTGCTTTGGGCAGTTCATGTGTGTGCGAGTTGAGAAATGCTTTTGTGAAGGACGGCGCGCCTTTCTCTGTCTTTGGGTATTCGAGTCCAATCTCCTTGAACCCTTCGGCGATTGACTGCGCCGCCCATATTTCGATGTTCAGCCCGCATATGTCCTTGATCTTTTTTACCGCCGCCTTTTCTTCTGCCATCATAAACTGGCTGGCGCGCTCTACGGCGTCAGTGTCGATCCGTATGCCGCGAAGCGTCATGTCTACAAGGCATGGCAATAGGTCTCGCTCAAGATCGTGGACCGTGGTCAGTCCTTCTTTGCCTATCTCTATTTTAAAATAGCGCCATAGTTCGAGAGTGAGTTCAGCGTCGGCTACGGCATATTCGCCAACAAACATGGCCGGCATCTTCCACATCTCGGACTTAGGGTCCAGCCCAAAGTCCTTTGCAGCTTGCACCAGCCCCTTTTCAGACTTGGTCTTGTTCAGATGATCGTAGCTCACGGCGTTGAGGCTGTAGCTGAAGCGGTTCTCGTCCAACAGCGCGGCAACAACCATTGTGTCGATAATGTGCCCATTGACCTCAAAGCCCTGCCCCTTGAGCCAGCCAAGATCATATTGTGCGTTGTGCATGATCTTTGCCGCTGGGCAGGCAAGCACCTTTTTCATCCAATTGTTAACGATGCGTTTGTCGAGGTTGCCGCCGCCGAGGTGAGCAATAGGCAGATATCCGCTCCACCCATCACAGGCGACAGCATAGCCGATGATCTCACCGTCGCCGCGAGCCCAACCGGGGCCCAGCGTCTTTAGATTCGGGTCCCGTGTTTCGAGGTCGATAGCGATCTCATCGCGATCTGTGATGTCGGGGAGCTCTGACGGCGGCGTCCAATCAGTTTTTTGATCGAACATTACCAGTTGCAGATTCTTCGGTTTCATCGGGCATTCCTTCGTTTGCCGAAATGATATTCAGTAATGAACGGGCTAACTCATGCGCCTCACGTGGCGAGATGTGGTACTGACGATAAGAGTCATACCTGTCCCCCTTGACCAAAGCTGATACGCAAACCTTGTTTTTTGAAATTAATGAAGCATAAACAATGTGTTTCTTCATATCTGGTAGCTCCTGAGTCCGTCAATAGGCGATACGATATAGAGGTTTTCCTTGGTCCGCGTCACGCCGACATAGAAAAGACGGTGGAGATCGTCCATCATCCGGCGTCCCTCTAACGTGTCCGAGCTTGCAGCCTGATCCGATGCGTAGGAGATGTCGGTGTACAGCACGACGTGATCTGCCTCGCCGCCTTTGGAGCCATGTATGGTGGATACCTTGATCCGTGGTTCGCGGTTCAAGTCCTCTCCACGGCGCAGCAGGGCAGACACATAGGTTTTCATGTCTTCTGGTATACGGTCCATTGCCATAGACCAATCCATCTTGTCGGTGGCTAGGAGTCCGTAGTTTTGCTGTAGCTGTTCCAACGAGAAGACATCTTTGATGTCGATCATGTTGAGCGACTTGAAGCCTCGTTTGATGCGGGTGCCGGACTTCATGTAGTAGTACAGGTTCTTAGCGGATGTGGCGTCTATCTGCCCGCCCTCAACCAAAACCTGCCATGCAAGCAGGGCTGAACACAGCTTCTCATGTATGCTTTTGTTGCCCCTGTTTTCAAAAAAGTATCCATGTATGCGAAGGTCATCGCAGATTTCATTTAGCATGTAGTTGCACTGCGCCATGACCAGCCACTCTCCGTCAGCAAACTTCTTCATGTCGGGCATCGACACACGCTCAACCCTGCCTTGCCATGGCTTAGGCTCGTAGGTCTTTGGTCGGCGTGTCTTGATTCGGTTTACGATGCGGGTGGCGCATTGGTGCACAGACTTGGGTATGCGGTAGGATTGCGACAGAACCTCTGACCCATCTTCTACATCAAGAAAGTGCTCCACATCTGCGCCGGCCCAGCGGTAGATGGCTTGGTCGTCGTCGCCAGCGACATACATGCGTTGGCTGCTTTGATTGAGAATGTGCGCGATTTCCCACTGAAGAGGGGACAGGTCTTGCGCTTCATCCAAGAATGTCACGGCGTAGTTGGGGCAGACCCGTGATCCGTGTTCCGCGAACCATTCTAGGATGTCAGTGTAGTCATACAGACGGTTGGCCGTTTTAAACTCACGATACGCTTTGTCTATGTATTGAATGACGCTGAACGGCTCATCGATAGTGCTTTCACTGTAAGTTTTATCGATAGGTTCTTTCTTGAGCCGCGAAAGCTGAATGACCTGCATGATAGGGTTGTCTTTTGAGTTTGCCCCAATGTCATCCTCCTCCGCATATTCTTTGCCCGTCAGGTTGAACCCAACCCGCTTACTAAGCTCATGCAGGTGTTCTGTGCCCATAAGCTCGTTCTTGTCGATGTCGGACAGATGAAAGCAAAAGCTGTGCAAGGTGCGGAAGTATTCAAGGTCCTTGTCCAAACTAAGGTTAAACCGGCGCGCAGCACGCTCTTTGGCCTCGCGCGCCGCCTTGCGTGTGAAGGCAAGGAAAGCAATTGATGTCGGCGGTGTGCCGTCGTCAATCGCCTTTTCTACCATGTTCAGCAGCGTAGTTGTCTTGCCGGTGCCCGGCGGTCCATAGATCACAAACATCAGAAAGGTATGTCCTCTTCGTTGTGACCAAAGTTGGGTGTGCCAATGTCCGTGATGGCTGCGTCGTATGCTGGTATGGCCCACACGCGGACAACCCTGCCTTTTATACGCAGCACCGTAGACTCGCCGTTGATGTCCCGCAGGCGCTGGGCAATCTTGTGCGTTTTAAATTCAAAGAACCGCTGGCGCTTCAGGAAGTTCTCAAAGTCTTTCAGGCGAAAGTAGGTGCGGTTGTCTTCCTCATCGGTCCACGGTCGGCGCAGGAGGATCTCCTCTTTGTCTGAAGCTGTCTGCATGTTGCGGCAGAAGTCCTCTAGATACTCATAGAACGCGCCGTCCACAGAAGCGTCCTCACTGGCCTCAATGACGCCGCCCTCGGTTTCGGTCATATCTCGCAGTAGAGCCGACACACGGTTCTCCCAGATGGGTTTACTGACCGTTGGTGGCATGACGTTCAGTTGTTCGATGCAGGCACGCTGAAAACTCGTCTGACTTTGCAGCGCCTCGGTGTCGAGTTCTAATGGCTCGCCGTTGACGTCCATAAACCAAACCGGCGGCTTTGAGTTGTATTTGCGTAGGTTTGCCACCGTAGCTGTTTGCCCCACATTGCCCACGCCAAACCGGCGGGTCAGGCACTTGTCCCTGTCGCAATGATCGTTAATGGGTGCATCGTTGCACTTGAAGGCGTAGTCTTTGCGATTTAACTGCTTGGCAATGATGTTGACCTCTGCGAGGGGCAAAGGTGGCTCAAAATGTTCCATGTTATAACGCATAAGCTCGTCTTCCCACGTGTCGGGAGAGAACTTGCGTAAGTACACGCCTATATTAAACAGACCATTATTTCGTGTACCTTCTGGAAAACCTTGTGTACAAAGATGTTGCAGACACGGCGGGCCATCCTTTATGGGGGTGGCTTCGTTTTTTTCTATGGAAAGAGTTGCCACTTGCTCGCTGGTCTGCACGAACTCTTCATACATCTTGATGAACTCGTCCAAGGTGGCGGCGCTGCCATCATCCTTGAAGGCGTAACGTAAGCCGCCTTCGGCATCATAGTACGGCAGGTTTAAAAAATTACCGACGTCGCCGCGATCTAGCTGAAGCTTGATTTGCTTTGGGAAGATTTCACAGCCGGCGTAGCCCAGCGTGGCAGAGATGGAGGACAGCGTGTCCTGCATCGTCTTTGCTTCTATCCAATCGCTGGTAAACAGAAACACGTGTGCCCCGCCCGACTTTGACCGGCACACCACCAAAGGAAGCTTCATCTCTCTGATCTTTTTGATCAGGTCGAGATGATTGAACCCGGCGTATTGATCGATATCAATGCAGCCCCAACGACAGTTGTTGTCTTCGTTGATGGGTATAATGCCCACAGACACGCCTTCACCGGAGAGGTGGCCCTCCCACAGTTCCGTGGTCCGTGGTTGCTTAATAACGCTGGCCTGTCCGGCTTGCTTGCCGTTGTTCTGCTGGCGCTGGATTTCATACGTTCCATACGCAGCCTCAAGACCAGAGAAAATGTCTGAAAACTTTTCCGCTGACATAGGTGCCTCCCGAAATAATTAGGGCGGCGGGACCAACCAACAAATCCCGCCGCCCTAAACCGTTAAAACGGGATGTTGTCAGACTCGCCGGACGAGGCACCATCTTGTGTGTGTTTGACTTGGACCTCACCCTTCTCAATCGAAGCGTTGAAGTCTTTCGCGCTCTTGTACAGGTTCGCGTCGGAGATGGGGCCCTCAAGGCTCATTTCCCAACCATGCCAGCTACCCTTGCTATTCTCTTCCGAGATGGTCTTCAGCAAGTAAACATGGCTGAACATTGGCGGCGTGAACGGACCGTTTGCACCCTGCATCTCACGAGATGCAATCATGGACATCCACTTGCGCGACTTCTTCAGTTGCGTGGACTTCATGGCAATCAGGGCACTGGTGCTGCCGTCTTTGGTTAAGACCTTCACATACCACTGCGCGGTCTGCTCCAGATAGTCGCCGGACCCGTCAACAAGATATTCTTTATTGTCATTGGGGTCCCGCTCAACCTTTGGCATTTCGTCGCCGGGGTTGAATATATGCGAGGGCGCACCGCTTCCAGTGCCGCGAGGGCTCCACTGAATGAACTTACGCTGGTAGGCGCAAGGGATAACACGAATGCCGTCCTTGCCCTTATACACCTCGCCGGTGACGGTATTGACGATGTCACCTTTGCGAACGTCATCACGCTCATCAAGGATAGGGTCCAAACCAGATACGATCTTCAGAAACGGCAGCGCCATATCCTCTTGATCAAGGTTCTTCAGGCCGACTTGTGCGTCCGCCTCGAAAATTGCCGGGTTGAAATCAGAGACACCTGTTTCTTCCTTTTTGGCGACTTGCTTACCTGCCATCACTTGGCTCCTTTGATGATAGCTCGTTGACCAATGAACGCACCGAACAGTTCCATAGGAAATTCTGCGCCTTCTTCGACTTGTTCCTTTACCCAAGACCGTAGGCGAGACGGGTGCACTGACTCTTTTTGGTCTGGGTGCAGCCCTTTGGACAACGCCATTTCGCTGAACTCCGCCGCCATGGAGTCTTCGCCCATGCCAAAACCCACCGACACTACGTTTTTCACCATGTCTCCATGACCGTTGGCTCTGAGCCATGTGAACGCTTCCTCCCTGCTGGCAACCGGGATTGACGCCCCGTAAATCTTTTTGATTTCTACTTGAGAACCATCTGACAGCTTGAAGGATGACACGCCCATCTCCGTCATCAGAAGAGGTAACTCTTCATCCGTCAGACGTAGCAAAGCTTTCTTCGCGTCCTTGAGCTTTTCCTCAAGGGCGGCGACATCCGCTTCTTTCTGGGCAATATTCTCGGCAAGTTTGGCAATCCCGCCGAGGGTGCCCTTCTCATCTTGACCGAGTGGGGAAGCTGCTTTGGACTGAATGTCCGCTTCCATGATTGACGAAAGATCGCTCATTCGTTTCTCCTGTCCGTCGTTGAGTGCCGTGTAAGCACTTGAAGCATCCTATATAATGATATATATTCTCACAGTCAAGGAGGAAATCATGGCAAAAGAAAGAGCGCAAAAATACAAGGACGCTCAAGCGTTACTGAGTCGAGCGACCAACAAAACGCAGACGTTACTGTTCACTGAAAAAAACAACTACGAACAGGCAGAACAGGACCTGTTGGACAAGGCTGTTAGCAAACTCCACGAGGCGCAAAGCTTGATTTTGAAAGCTCGGTTGAGGATGAAAAATGAAGAAAGAATTTGAAGCATACGAGTTCAAAACAGAACCGTATGACCATCAACGAGCCGTGTTCCGTGATTCGTGGTTTCTGGCTTCCTATGCGCTTTTTATGGAAATGGGCACGGGCAAGTCAAAGATTGTGGTCGATACTGTGGGTCTGTTGCATGAGGTCGGCGAGGTCAACGCTGTGCTGATTGTTGCGCCAAAGGGAGTGTACCACAACTGGGTGCGTAAGGAGATCCCGGCGCATCTGCCAGACCGTATTGAACGGACAGTCCTTGCGTGGCAACCAAACATCACACAGAAGTACAAAGATCAGTTCAAAGAGTTTGTCGAGGCAGACGAGCTCAAGATTTTTGTAATGAATGTGGAAGCGTTTTCCACCCAGAAGGGTGAGCAAACGGCCATGTGGTTTGGGAAAAAGTTTGGTGAGCGCGGCATGATGGTTGTGGACGAGTCCACTACGATCAAGAACCGTAAGGCGCTGCGCAGCAAGGCGGTCAATGCCGCCGGCAAGCTGTTTACCTACAAGCGCCTGTTGACAGGCTCCCCTGTCACAAAGTCTCCTATGGATTTGTACTCGCAGTGTGAGTTTTTGGGCAAAGAGCATCTGGGCTTCCCAAGCTACTACGCCTTCCAAGGTCGTTACGCCGTGGTCAAGCGGCGGACTATGGGGCATCGCTCATTTCAAGAGATCGTTGGATTTCAAAGACTTGACGAACTAAATTCAAAACTTGATGCGTTTAGCAAAAGAGTGTTGAAGAAGGAATGCCTCGACCTGCCTGAGAAGGTTTACATGCGGCGGGAGGTTGAGCTCACCGACGACCAGAAAAGTTATTACAGGCAGATGAGCAAGCTTGCCTTAGCACAACTTACAGACGGGACACTGGTCACAACCAACAACGTGCTGACCCAGATTATGCGTCTACAGCAGATATGCTGCGGGTTTGTGCGTAATGACGACGAAGAGGTGCGTGAAATAAAGTCCAACAGGTTGAACGAGCTCTTGAACATTTGTGAAGAAGTTCAGGGCAAATGTATAATTTGGGCTACATATGTTCACGACATTGAAAACATATGTGATGTCTTGAAGAAAACCTATGGCCCCTACAGTTATGCTGCGTTCTACGGCGCAACCAAACAGGACGAACGCCAGCGTCTGGTAGAAGAGTTTCAAGACCCGGACTCTGAAATGCGGTTTTTCGTGGGTAATAGCCGCACCGGCGGCATGGGCATCACCCTGACAGAGGCTAGCACCGTCATCTATTATTCAAACAACTATGATCTGGAGATCAGGGTGCAGTCAGAAGACCGCGCTCACCGTATCGGGCAGCGTAACAACGTGACCTACATCGACATGGTGTCGCCGGGTACAATTGACGAGAAAGTGCTGACGGCTTTGCAAAACAAGCAGAACATCGCCAGTACCGTGTTAGGTGAAGAGCTTACCGAATGGTTCTCTTAGGACAGGTCGCCGAAGTATGAAGGTGAGACTCGCAGCGGGACTCTTGATGTGATTCTGCCACGCCCGCCCATACCAACACCGGCCCTTCTTGCGTTTTGATTCAAACGCGCTCTAGCATTTACCGCGTCGGGATCTACGAAACGATCCATTGGCCTATCTACGAGAAAAGATGATTCAAAGAAAGGCATGGTGTCAAAGTCTACGCCGCCAGTTGGCAAAGGAAGAGGCGCTGATCCGGGGGTCAATCTACTCGACATCAACGCAACCGCTGGTTCTATAACATCTCTATCCACGCTTTCATTGAAAGACATGTTGCCCAAATCTCTTTCAGTGAAGATTTCTTCAAGCTTCTCGGTATAAGGAGAATCCGCCGGCGGCATAGGTGTGGTGCCTAGTGTGAGCATGTCGAAATCATCGATTGGGTCAGTGCCCGGCGGCAACTCAAGCATAGGCCCGTCACCGACCATGTTTTCAAGACCAGCCTCTGTAAACAAGGCGTCAAGCGCCGCTTGACGACGCGCTTCATCCGATGCCGCCTGATTTACCAGATCAAGTGCTGCGGCACGTTCAGCATCTTTGGCTCTCTGATTAGCCACAGCATCCGCCACTAGCGCACGTGTATTAGCAGCAGCGAGTTGTTGGTCTGTATCTCTGGCCGCACTTTGTGCAGCAGCTTGTGTAACCAAAGTTTCTGCCAACAATTTTTCAAAATCATCGACAGTGTCGGCTGTCCGTGTCGTCGAAAAATCCCCAGTGCCTTCTGCAATCGGTCCGAGGAAGGGGGTGTCCATTCCTGTTTCGGCAAACGTAGTCGCTGGGGCTGGACCCGCGATTGTTCCGCCGGGTTGCGCTGTCACAGTAGGCGAAGCAGGCTTATCACTGAGTTCATCGAAACTTGCTGGCCGTGTTTCAATCAAATTGTCCATGATTGGGAAATTATTCATAATTCCGCCCGCAGGGATGTTGGCACTAGGACGTTCTGTTATCATTCTACTGAGAACATCCCTACGCCCAACTTCAGGGTTTATCGCAGAAGATCGACCCGTGTTTATATTGAACGAGCCACGAGCGCGGCGTCCACTGGGTCCGCTGTCTACCGGCCTAATTGTCCGGGGAGCGTTGCCGCCAAGATCCGCAAGAAAATTCCCGAGAAATCCACCGCGTCCTAAAAATCCTGCAAGACCGCCCTCTTGCGGCACACGCTGGATCGTGCCGCCGGGGACTCTCATGCCCGGTTTCAAAGAAGGTGCATAGTCACCACCGCGTTGCAGGTTACGGAACTGGTCAAACTGCATACGCGCCAGTTTTTCTGCCTGCCTTTTTTGCGTGCGGTCCTTTAAATCAAAACGATTTGCAATCTTTTCACCGCGACCAGAAACGTTCAAAAAATCTTGGAATTGTTGAAATTCTGAATCACTCAAACCCTCGTCATAAACAGGGCGGCTATCTTGTGCAATAATGTAGGGATCACCCGGACGACGACCAGCATTTGGATCGGGACGATTTCGGGCGCTGGGGCCACGAGAACCACCAACCATGAAGTCGTCCATTTGTCTTCTTCTAGACATCAGCCATTCCTCATTTCTAGCGCAGCCTCAAGTGTCTCTTCGTTACGCCGAAGCCAGCCTTTTCCAAAGGTATCAAAAGTTTTTAAAGAGCGATAGTACCCNTCNCGGTCTTCAGCCATCGCCTTGATGATGTANTCAGGCTCAAACTTGGCAACCTCTGCCAAGGTCATTGGTCCGATGGCCCCGTCTGCCGTTGCCTCGACAATGGCTTGCAGATATTTGGCAGCACGACCGGGCCCGCTGTTTACTCCCCAATCGAAGGTGCAGAAGTCTACCCCGCCGGGCAGGTCGTCTCCTTTGACCTTGTCCCAGTATCCCTGCTTGTAGATCATNTCTACNTGNTCGTCNGGAATNGACTTGAGCTCATCNACGTCCTCNAGCGGGCGACCAAGAAACTCGGAATATGTGCGGTGTGTGATACCTTTGTTGGTTGCGCCGCCGGGATCTTCGGGATGATCGACAAAGCCCCCTTCGTGCTTCAACACCATCTCAAGGCTTTTGAAAAAGTTAGCTTCCATTATGCTGTCCCCAATAGACCCATGATTCCGTCGCCGGGAAAGGCCGCTGCCATACGCCGCCGTGTATCGGGNTGTGGTGNAGTTTGTGCCGGNGNTGNNGGTGCCATNGTNANATCAAANCCAAAAGGNTNTGGNGCAGCAGATACACCGCTTCCCGGCTGAATGATGTTAGGCACTGCGGGAAAGTCCGGGTCACGACGTTTGATTTTTGTTTGTGGCCTTCCCGCCGGAGACACAATATTCGCGTCTTCAAAATATTCATCCACAGCTTCGTCACGATCCTCATCCAACAGGGTGAAGCCTGCGCCAGCCAAATATGCTCTCATGCTGTCAGCCGCTTTTAGTTTCTGTTGCTGAGTTTTTCCTCGTCTCAAAAGTTGAACCAAAAATTGTGGGTCAGTTACTGCCTTCTCTAAAAGAGATAGTTGAAAAGTTTGAGGTATGTCACCAAAAATCTTCCCAGCTATTCGAGCACCAATACCGGCCTCAATTAGACCTTGCGGGCGGAGACCGGGGACCATTTCTCCAAGAGTACCAGCCGCACCAGAACCTAAAAAGCGGAAGAAACCGTTAGCGATTATACTTTGTTCTTCAACCAACTGCCCTGCTTTACGACCGCCGGCGTTCGCTATCTGTATATTTTCTGCGCCCTCAATAATGTATTCCAGACGATCCATCTCTGCACGAGTGAAAATACCTTCGTTTACAAGAAGATCTGACAACCGCAACCGGTTTGACAGCATCTTCATTTTCTCTGGGTCACGAATTTGCGTTTGAGGTGATATGGGCGGGCCACCATCCATAGGCTCAAACAAGATTCTCTTCATTTCATTGAAGTTTGGTTCAATTTTGCTGCCGGCAGTGCCGCCGCTTTTGACCCACAGATGCTCTATGATGGTAGATTTTAAACCGGGTATGACATCTTTCGGATCAATGCCTTTATCAACTAAAATCTTTTTACTTTCAGGATCAGTGATTGCCTCTTTGACAAGCTTGATCAAGCCTGTCATCTCTGTGCCGGGCGAATTGCCATCTAAAGCTGTAGTGATAGCGTTTTGCGGGCTATCGTATGTAATCACATTAGCGATTGCATCGCCGCGTTTAATTCTAGTTTCGTAAAGATTTTGTGTTGCCTCGTTTTGTGCAAGCTTTGCCGCTTGTGCTAACTGATCACCGCTTTCGATCATTTCACGGACCACAGGAAAAACTTCTAAAATCCGTTGATTTTCAGGAGCTTCTAGAAAATCTTTCGCTTTTGCACGATCAACTTTTAGTTCTCCGTCAACATCTTTCAACACTTGACGCGCAGCATAACGTGTTGCGGTCTCAAGAGATGTTTGAACATCCACGATTGGCACCGGCTCAAAATCAACCAACTCTCCGTCAATTTCTATGGGCGCATCTATACTTCCACGAGGAACAACTTCGCCCGGCGGGATTTCTAATTCATCCACCAATTCGTTTACAAGCTGTGCAGCTTTTGTGATCTCCTGCATACGAACAGCCGTAGCAGACAAATTACCCTCAAGAAGATCCCCAAGAAGCAAATCGGGGTGATAGGACAAAGAACTATTTTTTTCTTTTATTTCTGTAACCCCAGCAAACGTCCTTACAATGGATTGATTGCGAGCCCTTGAAAATGCCTTGGCTCTTTCGTAAGCAGCATCACCTCCCGCCGCTGCAATCGCGGTATCCATGTCGTCTGAAACGCCTTTTGCAATTATTGCAAGGCCCGCTGATAGCTGTCTGTTAGGATTTTCTCCGCCGCCGAAATTAGTTGATAGATTTTGCAGGGTCGTTTTGAGTTTATTAAGCTCTCCAAACGTATACGCCGGCGTCTCTGCTATCTCTTTCAAAGCCGCCGCTTCAGCGCCTGCCGCTTCTAACTCCAACCTTTCAACAGCGCGCCTTGCTTTTAATATCTCTTCAAACCGAGCAAACCGGGGCTCATTTTCTCCACCTCGTCTACGGCTTGCTATCACCTCTGCAACCATATCTTCAGTGTTGTCAAAACCAGTAGGGTCTACATCAGGATCACCACGAGTGAAGAGTCTTATGGCTTCGCCATCAGGATCAGCAAGACTGTCTACAAACCTTTCGTATTCAGCAATATTGCCTTCAGGTATATCGTTCAACCTTTGCCGCGCATTTTTTAAAGCGGTGGATTCGTCACGTTCAATTATTCTCAGCCCGAGAGCTTTTTCTAAAGATTTGAGTTCAGCCTCAATCTCACTCGGTAATGATCCTGAACGGAGAACAAATCTTTTACGCGCTTCCTCCACGGCATCCTGAATTGAAGAGATATCTTCAATCGGTATTGAACCGTCTACAGCCTCATACAACGCCTCTTCCTGACGCTTGGCATTACGGTTCACTTGTTTTAGAAGCTGAAACAGGTTGCGACCAATAACTTCAAAGTTGTCAGCTTGCCCGACACGCGCCGCAGCAGCTATAGCCTGTTCATTCGCCAACTCATACTGCAAAGCAAGATTGTCAGAGATAAATTGTACCTGCAAATCTGTTGCAAGTTTGAGGTCCGCCGGATCACCTGTTTGTTGCAAACTAAAAATCAGTCGTTCAACAAAAGCAACCCCGTCCTTTGCGCGTTTAGCGACTTCATCTCCTACCGGAGAGTCTGGCTTCACCTTTTGAACTGCTGCAATGGTGTCATCTGTGATGCGAGCTAAAATCTCAGAACCCGTGATCTGCCCCGGCGTTAACTCTGGGAACTGATCACTACCTAAAATGTCTTGGCTTATTTGCTGTAAAATCGCTGGGTTGGTTTCGATTGCCTCAATAACGTCTTCAACTGTTTCACCATCAGCCCTTGTCCGGATGATTTCTGCAAGTTTGAAACCAAGCCTGTTTTGCCGACCTTCAGAGCCCGCTTGAGTGAATGCTTGAGCTATCACAGAGGGGGCAAATTTTAGCATTACGCCTGTAGGCGTGAACCCTGAAAGAACGCCGCCGCCAACTTGTGCAAGCGCGCTAGTCGTTTCATCACCGGGATCAAACCCTTCTGCTATGCCCGCACCTATACTAGCGCCAGTTATTGCCGTGGTTTCACCAGCTTTGAACACGGTTTTAGCTAGTGGTCCTAACTCTCCGCGAGCAGCCCGTCCCGCGCCTATCAGGCCCTTTTCCACGGTCCGTGCTACGCGGAAGGGAATACGTGCTAGCTTGGCTCTACGGCTTTGATTACGAAGGGAAAGAACATCCGAGATGAATAGACCAGCAAAAGTCTGCGCGTCTTTTCTTGGTAGCAAATGAGGAGCGTATGCAAGAGCCAGCGCATCATATCCGGCGACCTTGCCCATTTTAGCAAATACACGTTCTTCAAGAAACAGCGGCCTACTTTCAAACGTTCCTATTGCCTGACCACTCTCAACTGCCATCTGAGCGGGGACGTCGCCAGCAATAGTGCCGCCGATAAAGCCGCCCACCGCAGCAAGTGGTTTCAACCTACCCGGCACCGTTTTTGCTGCGGCCTTACCGGCGAGGATTCCTGTTCCAAGTTGGAATGCTGCCTCAGTGGCACCTTCGAGCATGAACTGCCCAAAGCGCGTCAAAGCTCCACGCTTCGGAGCTACGTTAGTGTAGCGATACAAGAAAGCATTTGGGTCAATCGTCCCGCCCTCAACGCCGGCTTGATATTTTTTGAGTGCTTCGTCACCACGAAGAGCTATCTCTTCGCTGTCAGTAATGCCCTCTGCGGCAGCACGATCATATGCAATAAACTTGACCAAACCAGAAGCCACGTCATTGGTGCTGTAGCCCGCCTCTGCCAGTGCCTCAAAATCAATGTCATAAAGTTGGTCGGCTTTTTGCACATTTGCGCCAACATTTGCGCCAAGGCCGTATGGCCCTTCTTTTAAAGGGCCAAGAGCCTCCACACTGGCTTGTACTTGTCCGATATCAACCATTTATTTGTTCCTATTCAAAAATAGATTCCATATCGGTTGTAGTTGCGCCGGGGCTGCTAGAACCTTGTCCTTTCAGCAACGCTGCCAAAAGCTCGTAATCGCTTGCAATTGCTTCTAATTCTTGCGAACGAGCCGTCAAATTCGCAGCTTTTTTGATGTTGGCCGAATCACTTGGGAGTGCGTTGGCCTCTGCAAGTAAAACTTGAGCCCGATTATTTAATTGTGTCGCCGTTAAATTTGCAGACTTAGCTATTTCTTTTGGCGTTTGTGTCAACGATCCAGCTTTGGGTTGAGTGTTTATAAAGCTGTTTACGACTGTGGCATTTTGTCTGCCAACAGATGAAATGTACACACCAAGTGAGTAATCGTTCAAAGCCGTTATGGTTTTGATGGCACTGGACGCCTGATCAAACGGAATGGCTGCTTGACCAGTTGCAACTTGAGTNAACACAGAAGAAACTGAGTTAATGGCGCGTTTACCGGCACCAATGAGACCAAGGTTTGAGGTGTCNAAATCTCCGGCAACACTCGCAACCAATTTCACAAATTCAGGATCTTTGGGCGGCACAGGTTCCGCCAAAACCCCAAAGTCATTTATCAATGCGCCTTCTGGAATAGCGCCTTCTGGAGTGGCCTGCCGGAACTTACTTGTTTGATATTCCGTTATCTTCTTCAAAGCTTGGTAAACATTTTGCGTTACACCCGGTTGTTCCGGAAGAATGCCGCCGGCTACTACAATTTGCCCAGATCCAGAACGATCTCGGTATGCCCCCAAGTTGGCTTCAAACTCTCGTATAACTTTTGCGTCTAACTCANCAAGATTTTCTGTCTCATTGATGAGCGTTGCTAAGGGTTCAATGTTTGCCCGCGCGGCAGATGCAGTGATTGGGTTAATTTTCTTAGGTTCAGCTTTTTTGCCGAAGGCATTCGGATTTTGTTTCCTGATTGCCTCTTGTTCAGCAAGGGTTAAAGGCCGAGTCTCTCCTTCCTTTACCGTAATTTCAACACCTGTAGGTAGTTGGTAAGTGCCGTCCTGTAAGAACGTCATGTCATTTGTTTTCTTGGCATCTGCGGCTGCTTGGGTTTCCCTTACTTCAGCAGCCGTTTCTGCGGCGACTTGGTCTTTAGTTTTGAACTTGCTGCTGTTTGCTTGAACAAACGATCTCGGCAA
>FUFK010038512.1_pt1 | contig 45155 bp, 50 predicted proteins | sample 1021851 | NCBI WGS metagenome assembly FUFK01 (sample SAMEA51879418, study PRJEB19060) | metagenome
ATGAATGATAAGCACATACTTTTAGTTGAAGATGATGAGACACTCCAGGCTCTCATAGAAAAATTATTAGTCAATAATGATTATTTAGTATCCAAAGCTGTAAACATAGAAGAGGCGAAAAAATTAGTAAAATTTTTTTTATTCGATCTAATAATTTTAGATGTNATGCTTCCNGATAGCACTGGTTTAGATTTTTATGAAAACTCAATTAAAAATAGAGTTAACACACCAGTAATTTTTCTCTCCGCATTGAGTAATGTTGATGACAGAGTTACCGGATTAGAGCTTGGAGCTGACGATTATATTGGCAAACCTTTTGACTCAAGGGAGTTATTACTAAAAATAGAAAAAAATATTTCAAAAAAACAATCACTTGATTTAGTAAATTTTGGAAATGATACTGAATTTGATTTGAAAAAAGAAAAATTGTTATTTAAAAAGCAAAATATAAACCTTTCAAGTAATGAGGTAAAAATCTTAAAACTTTTAATAAATAATTCNCATCAATATTTAACNAGAGATTTATTAAATACAGAATTAGGACTAGATTATTTATCAAGAAGCGGTGATATGCAAATTTCTAGATTAAGATTAAAACTTAAAAAAGAATGTAATCTTAAAGACATTATTAGATCAGTTCATGGAAAAGGATACAAAATTTTCATTTAATGTTTAAATGGAAAAATTTTTCAGAGAGTCTTTTAGTAAGATCAGTTTATCTAATAACTATACCTATAGTATTAGTTCAAATTATAGGAATTATTATATTTTTTGAATTACACTGGGATTTAGTATTAAAAAGAAGTGCTCAATCAATTTCTAATGAAATAAAAATCTTGGAAATGAAAAAAGACTCTCCCTCTATAAATAATTATGCAAATACTTTACAAATTATTAGAACTGATAANTTAGATTTCAGTAAAACTGAAGAGGTTTCTAATTGGATATTTAAAAAACGAATGAAAAATTCTCTTAATCAATTATCTGGAAATTTTGAAGTNCTACAAAATCAAACACACTTTATATTTTTTGATAAAAAAAAATTAGAATTTTTTTATTTAGTTCCAAAGAAAAGAGTTGAGACTAAAACTGTTGGTGGTTTTTTTCTATGGACNATTGCTGTAAGTATTATTTTGTCTTTAATTTCATATTTATTTATAAAAAAACAAATTCAACCACTTAAAAGACTTGGAATTATTACAAGAAGTTTTGGAAGAGGTATTGAAACTCCAAATTTAAAACCAACTGGATCATCAGAGGTTAGAGGTTTAATTAAAGACTTTAATAATATGCATAACAACATAAACAGCACTCTCGATAATCAAAGAAATATGTTGGCTGGTATTAGCCATGATTTGAAGACACCACTAACGAGAATAAATCTAATGATTGAGGAAATTAATAACGAAACATTAAAAAANTCAATTTCTCAAAATATTTCAGAAATGAATATNATGCTTAATCATTATCTAGACTTTATTAAAAATGAAAAAAATGAAAATTTAGATGAGATTAATACTTCTGATTTTATATCCAACTTAACTCAAAATTATCCTAAACTTCAAATTTTAANTAATANTTCAAATCAAATATTTATNAGAAAAAATCAAATAACTAGGGCTATAATGAACATACTAGACAATGCCGATAAATTTGCAGAAAAGATTTTTATAAGTTCAAATATTTTTAATAATACTTGGAAAATAGAGATTGAGGATAATGGCCCAGGTACAAATTTATCACAAGAACAATTGATAAGGCCTTTTGTTAAAGGCTCTGATCAATTAAATCAAGGTACTGGATTAGGTCTATCTATTGTTCAAAAACTGATAAAATTAAATAATGGGGAGTTAAATTTCAAAAAATCCTCACATGGTGGCTTAAAAGTAACTGTTATATTACAAATTTAGGTTTAAAAAAGTTTACCACCATTTGGGATTTTAATTGAGGGCATTACTAATACCGGATTATTTTCATCATCAGGAAAACCCAGGACCAGCACCTCAGAAATCATTTTNCCAATTTGCTTTGGTGGAAAGTTTATAACTGCAGCTACTTGCTTACCAATTAATTCCTCTGGGAGATAGTGTTTAGTAAGCTGCGCTGATGTTTTTTTTTGACCAATCTTTTCGCCAAAATCTATAAGTACATATAAGCTNGGATTNCTAGATTTTTTGTTNAGTTTTGCTTCGATCACCGTTCCAACTCTGATATCAACTTTTTCAAAGTCAGAATAATTAATCATCCTTTTTTAATAAATGACTTTAATTTATTAATATTATCGAATGCATTCCCTATAGAAGCCATAGTTTTGTCCATACTATTATTATCTTCAATCCAAACATTAAAAGCATATATGTAAATTATGTTACTTATTATTTTTTCAACTTGAGAATTAAGAAATAAATTAAAATAATTATTAATATTTTTTGACAAATTTAAAAAATATTTTGGTTTTTTCTGTGACTCCAAATAAATTCTTAGTGTTATATTTTTATAATCATTCAGAAAATCTAATCTATTAATGATACCTTCAAAAATTTTGTCTTGTGTGGAAAGGTCTTTAGAAGGGACTTTTAATTCAGTTGAAATAAAATTTTCAAAATCTTTTATAAAAATATTGAGGTCTCGGTAATCTGAACTAATTGATTTAATTTTAGAGGGAAAGCTCTTTAAATGAGCCATGCTATTAAGTTTTTTTAAATTTGTTTTATTAAGATTTTGTGTTTTTTTTCTCACTATCTATTTCCTTTGATCTTTGGTAAGCCCTTTGAAGTGTAGTATATATTATTTTCTCTATATTTTGAGATTTAATATAATTAACTCCAGCTTCTGTAGTCCCTTTCTTACTAGAAATAGATCTTACAAAATCATCTAACATTTTAGATGAATAATTAGTTTCTAATACATTTTTGAATAATTCTATTACTTCTTTTTCATTCATATGATAGGGCTTTGCAAGTTTTTTGGATGCTTTTACAAAAATATTTACTATATATGCAATAAATGCTGGTCCACTGCCAAAAACTGATGTAGCAAAATTAATTTGATCTTCATTTCTAACATTAATAATTGTTCCGAAAGTGGATAATATTTTTTTTAGTTTACTATCAAATAAATTTTTATTTTTCATATAAATATGAGTTTGAGATTTATTATTTAAAGCCATTACATTTGGCATAATTCTTACAATTTTTTTTGATTTTAAGGTTTTTTCAATCGTTGATAATTTAATACCAGCCATACAAGAAATTACCAAGGTTTCTTTTGAAAGATATTTCTGNAATTGATTTCCAGAAGTTAGGAATGTTTTTGGTCGAANAAGAAAAAATATATANTTATAATCATTATTGAAATTTAATATTTTTTTTTTTAANTTAATATTTTTTATTACACCTTTCGAATTTAATGCGTGAATGTTNACAGAGTTTAGTAGTTTTTTNGATAATAAAGATTTAGCGAGGTGTCCAAAACCTATAAAAAGTACTTTTGGCTTAAGCGTGGCCGACAATTTTTTGATTAATTAAAATTTGAGTAGTCTCAACAACTTTATCNCCNTTNAGTAANACNGAAACAAGGTGATTAAATTCAGATAATATATTTTCTAAATAACTTCTAATGTCTTCTGTGGTTACTTTTCCTGAAATTGGAAGACTATGTCTATAAATAATTTTATTATTATTATTTTGTTTAAGTGTACCAATAACCAGATTATTGTTAATTTTACTCATATGATTGGTAAGAAAACTATATTCATAATTATCAATGCTAAATGATGATATGAGAACTTTTAAATCATCAATCCATTGAAAATCCATTATTACTTTNTGNTCATGGATCTCCGTTAAAAGNGAAATATCGTTGTTTACGTTGTTTTTAGATAACTGTTTAACATTGAAAATATCTTCGAGAATAGAAATGGGGCTAGAATCAATGTTTTTTTGAGNCATACACAATATGTATCACATTACTTATCTTAGTAAATACTATATATAGTATTAAATTACTTAATANTGGTTAAATTTAATCTTTTCTGTTGATTAAATATNTCTTTAATTTTTTAAAATCTGATTTGAAATCGTTAAAAATTTGNGCAACTTCAACTGAATTATAAAGTATTTTTGATAACTTAAGATAAAGTTTATCTTTGTGTGANACGTAAGTTGTATTATTAGTTTTTACAGTGTTTGAATATCCTAGTTTTTTATCGCCAGTAGCTTTTGAGCTGTTCGGTTTAACCATAAGGTGGTACAGCATATCTTATATTCTTGGATTTATTTACTTTTATTTTTTTGCATATAATAATTTAAAACAATTTAGTTTGGATAAAAAAAAACTCGAAGACTTGTTTTTTTATTTATTTATTTCTGTCATAATTGGTGGAAGATTAGGCTACGCAATTTTTTATAATTTAAATTTTTACATTCAAAACCCATTTGAAATATTTAAAGGTTTGGCAGGGTGGTATGTCATTTCACGGAGCTTTAATTGGTATTATCTTAACAACTATTATATTTTCAATGAAAAAAAGTATTTCTATTTTTAAACTTTCTGATCTTTTAAGCATAACTGCTCCATTTGGAATTTTTTTAGGTAGAATTTCTAATTTTCTAAATAAAGAATTAGTAGGAAAGCCAACAGAATTTTTTTTAAGCGTTCGTTACCCAAATGAGGATTTTTATAGACATATATCCCAAATATATGAAGCAATATTTGAAGGTTTAATACCAGCTATTTTACTACTATTATTCTATTATAAATTTAAAGTAAAAAATGGGATTATAACATCTTTCTTTTTAATTAATTATGGATTATCTAGAATTATAATTGAAAATTTTAGAATGCCTGACATTCAAGTAGGCTTAAAGTTTAATTTATTATCTCAGGGTCAAATATTATCAATTCCAATTGTAATACTTGGTTTTTATTTTCTATATTTATGTCAATACAAACAAAAATAGATACCATCATCAAATCAGTTGGTTCAATTAATATTCAAGATTTTGTAGAAATCTCTAATTTTGATAAAGACTCAGGTTTCTATAATAAACCAAATATTGAAAAAATTGGCAAAGATGGTCAGTTTATGACATCTCCTGAAATATCCTCTTTATTTAGCATGGCCCTTACTAATCAGTTTTTAAAAGAATTTCCAAAGGTTAAAAATGTAAATTTATTGGAGTTAGGTCCTGGTAATGGGATACTTACATTAGATATTTATCATTATCTTAAATCAAAGAATATCAATGTTAATAACATTACTTTATTAGAAAGAAGTGATTATTTTAAAGGAAAAATTTTTGAAAGATCAGATGTAGAATTTAATTTTATAGAAAATATCTATGATTATGAAATAGATAACGACGATACTGTTTTTATTTACTCTAACGAATTTTTTGACGCCATTGGGTCTAAGCAATTTATATTTAATAATGGTAATTTTAATGAAATAAAAATATCAAGAGAAAATAATAGATATTTTTTAATTCAAGATAGTGTTGCGATGTCTGGAGAATTAATAGATCGCTATTCAAAATACAAATTTAAAAATAATGATATACTTGAGCATTCAAATTTAATTTTGAATATACTAAGTGATATTCAAAACTTAAATTGCAAAAATTATTTTTTTACTACAACTGATTATGGCTACACGAAATTACCATTAAAAAGTACTCTTAGATTATTATCGAGCCATAAAAAATTAGACTTATTTGATGAATTTGAAAATGTAGATTATTCTTTCGGGGTTAATTTCGAGTTATTAAAGGATTTTTTTATTAGTAAAAATCCACAAATTATAAACCAAAAAGATTTAATTTGTAATAATCTCCCAAACGAATACCTAAAATCAAGTAACAAGAATATTAGAGAAATTATTGAGTTAATTAGTGGAGAAAAATTTAATGATATGGGTCAGGTATTTTTGAATCTCTCTTTTAAAAAAGATGGAACAATCAGTAAAATTTAAGTTTTTTAATAATAAAAATGGAAAATCAAAGGGAATTTATAATTCTCTTAATTGCGGATTAAAGTCTAGAGATAATAAAAATAATGTAAAAGAAAATATTGAAATTGCTAAAAATCTCATATCTAAAGAAAAAAAAGTATTAATTATTCCTAACCAATCACATTCAAGCAAATGTCTTATAGTCAGAAAAAATAAATCTGTTTACAATTGTGATGGTGTTGTGACACGAGATGATAAATTTATTCTCGGTATTACGACAGCTGATTGTTTGCCAATAATATTTATTGATTACCAAAATAAAGTCATAGGAATTTGCCATGCAGGATGGAGAGGTTTAAAAAGAGATATCATCGAAAATACCATAAATAAAATGCTTCAAATTGGCTCCATAAAGTCAAATATTAGGGCTTTTATAGGACCTTGTATAAGAAAGAACTCTTACGAGGTATCTCGAGAATTCATAAATGATATGAAATTTAAAGATAAAGGTTTATGGACTAAAAAAGATGATAAATATTATTTTGACCTTCCTAAACTTGCTAAACGTAAATTGAATGCTTTTGGTATTTCTGAAATTGTAGACTCCAAAATAGATACTTTTAAAAACTTAAAATATTTTAGTTATCGAAGAAGTATTCATCTCAAATACAGAGATTATGGGAGAAATTTAAGCTTGGTATCTATAATTTAACTTTGTATGGATATACATTTTACTATATAACCAAGCTAACTAATGAAAATTATTTCTGGAAATAGTAACATTGAGTTATCTAAAGAGATTTCAGAATATCTAAAAATTCAATTATCTGAAACAACTATGACAAGGTTTTCTGATAAAGAGATATTTGTTGAAATTGGTGAAAACGTTCGAGGAGAAGATGTTTTTTTAGTTCAATCAACTTCTTTCCCTGCCAATGACAATTTAATGGAATTATTGGTAGCAATTGATGCTCTAAAACGTGGGTCTGCAAAAAGAATCACTGCTGTTTTGCCATATTTTGGTTATGCAAGACAGGATAGAAAAACTGGACCAAGAACTCCTATATCAGCAAAATTAGTAGCCAATCTAATTACCACAGCTGGTGCAAATAGAGTTTTAACAATGGATCTACACGCAGGTCAAATTCAAGGTTTTTTTGATATCCCCTTAGACAACCTATATGCAACTAATATGTTCATGAGTGACATTAAATCAAATAAAAGGGATGAAAATCTTGTATTTGTCTCTCCAGACGTCGGAGGTGTTTTAAGAGCTAGAGCATTTGCAAAAAAACTCGACGCTGATTTAGCTATAATTGATAAACGTAGAGACGCTCCAGGTGTGTCTAATGCTATGAATGTCATAGGCTCGGTTGATGGAAAAAAATGTATAATCGTTGACGATTTGGTTGACTCAGGAGGAACAATTTGCAATGCGGCTAAAGCTCTTAAAGAGAATGGTGCCACAGAGGTTTATGGATATTGTTCTCATGGTGTTTACTCTGGAAAGGCTTTAGACAACATAAATAATTCAGTTTTAGAGGAAATGGTTTGTACAAATACAATTAAACCCACTTTTGAAGTGCCCTCATCAATGAGGTATTTATCTGTAGCTCCACTTTTTGGTGAAGCTATTAAGCGTATTAATAACGAAACTTCTATATCTTCTCTGTTTGATTAATCTAGGATTTTGTTGTATAAACTCAGCCTATGAAAATCAGTGGAAATATCCCAGCTAAAGAGCGAAAAAAAGGAAATACTAATCCATATTTAAAAGAAGGTTTGATACCCTCTATTATTTATGGTGGTAAGACTGACCCTGTAATGGTAGCAGTCGACACTATTCAGCTTAAAAAAAGATTTGATGAGGGTGGCTTCTACTCAAAAATATTTGAAGTCGAATTTGGTGATAAAAAAGAAGCAGTAATTGTCAAAAGTGTTCAAAGACATAAAGTTAAACATAACCCTATTCATGTAGATTTTCAAAGAGTGGATGAAAAAACAAGAATAGTAATATCAGTCCCTGTTGAATTTACCAACCAAGAGTTATCTCCTGGATTAAAACAAGGTGGTATCTTAAACGTTGTTCGAAGAGAAATCGAGTTGTCTTGTCTTGCTAATAATATACCAGAAAAATTTGTTATCTCTCTTGAGGGTAAGGAAATTGGTGATGATATCAGATTAAGTTCTGTGACTTTAAGTGAGGGAATGAAGCCCACTATTCAAGGTAGAGATTTTATGTTAGCTACGGTTCAGGCTCCAAAGGTTGAAAAAGAACCAGAACCAGAAGAAACCGAAGAGACAACTGAAGAAACAGCAGAAAAAACCGAAGATAAGAAAGAAGAAGAAAAAGCAGCCGAATAATATAGTCTATCTATATGCTTACTTTATATTGCCTAGGCAATCCAACAGTTAAACATAAAAATAATAGGCATAACGCTGGACTATTACTTGGAGAATTTCTAGTCGATAAATTAGAACTCAAACTAAAAAAGTTTAAGAACTTTAAACTTTCTAATTCTTTCCTACTTGATGGCCAAAAATGTCAAATCGCTTTATCTGAAAGTTATATGAATGAGTCCGGAAACGGTATACTGAGCCTCAAAACAAATAAACTCAATAAGTTAGATGAAATATTTGTTCTATATGACGAACTAGATTTGGATTTAGGGGAGATAAAAATTAAATTTGCGGGAGGAAACGCTGGTCATAATGGGCTAAGAAGTATCAGTAGTAAAATTGGAGATAACTATTGGAAGCTCAGAATTGGAATTGGTCATCCTGGTGTTAAAGATAAGGTGACAAAACATGTACTGGGTAACTTTAATACAGAAGAAAAGAAACAGCTCATCTTATTATTTGAAGTTATATACTTAAACTTATCTCAGATATTTGTATCGAAACATTTATCTAATCTAGGCATTTAAATGAAGTGCGGAATCATTGGCCTGCCAAATGTTGGAAAATCTACTTTATTTAATGCTTTATGTGAAAATGAGCAAGCTTTAGCAGCCAATTATCCTTTTGCAACAATTGACCCAAATAGCTCTTTAGTAAGAGTGCCAGATGATAGAATTCAAAAAATTGCTGCAATATGCAACCCACAAAAAATAATTCCTGCAGCTTTTGAAATAGTTGATATTGCAGGTCTTGTAAAAGGAGCCTCCAAAGGTGAGGGTCTTGGGAATGCTTTTTTATCTCATATACGCTCAGTTAATGCGTTATTTCATATTGTGAGATGTTTTGAAGATGATGATATACAACACGTTGAAAATAGAATTAATCCTCTCGAAGATATAAAAATAATTAATGCTGAATTAGCTTTATCTGATCTAGAGATCTTGGAAAAAAATTATCAGAAACTAAAAAAAACTCAAAAAACAGATGATGATAAAAAAAAGATATTGATAATTGAAAAAGCAATAGATCTTATTTCTAAAGAAAAAGGAATTTTGAGCAATTTAAATAAAGATGAGATTGAATATTTGCATATTTTTCAACTTATATCTATTAAACCTGTTGTATATGTTTGTAATGTTGATGAAAATTCATCTGTAAGCGGAAATGCATACACTAANNCTATTGAGGAATATTCTAAATTGAATGACTCAGAGACATTGATTGTAAGTGCTAAAATTGAGTCTGAAATTTCACAAATAAACGATCATGAAGAAAAAAAAATGTTTCTTGATAGTATAGGCCTTAAAGAAACCGGTCTTAAAAGAGTTATTAAAAAAGGTTATGAACTTTTAAATTATATAAATTTTTTTACTGCTGGTGAGAAAGAGCTAAGAGCATGGACGATTATTAGAGGTACGTTAGCGCCCAATGCTGCTGGAGAAATTCATAGTGATATGGAAAAAGGTTTTATTAGAGCTGAGACAATTTCATATGAAGATTATATTGAATACAAGGGAGAAAGTGGCGCTAAAGAAAAAGGAAAGTTAAGATTGGAGGGAAAAGAATATGTAGTCAAAGATGGCGATATTATCCACTTCTTATTTAATGTTTAATATTTCTCCAAATTTGTTGTTTAGAAATATAGGCTAAGACGAACAATACCAATAAAAATAATATCACTTTTAAACCCATTCTCTTTCGGTCCTCTAAGCTAGGCTCAGCTGCCCAAGCTAAAAAAGTTGTAACATCTGTTGTCATTTGATCCATTGTGCTTTCAGTTCCATCATCATAATCAACAAGACCATCAGACAAAGGAGATGTCATGGCAATTAGATTACCTGCCATAAATTTATTATAGTGTTGACCTTTTGGAACTTTCATATTCTCTGGTGGATCAACATATCCAAGCAACAATGCTTTAATGTAATCAGCACCTTTAGGTCTGGCTTTAACTATTAAAGATAAATCAGGTGGGTAAGCTCCGTTATTGGCAGCTCTAGCAGCATTTTCATTAAGATATGGGTTAACAAACTGATCTGAGGGAATTCCGTCTCTTTCAAACATTTCTCCTTCATCATTTGGTCCATCTAAAACTAAGTGTTCGGCTGCAATAGCTTTTATATGATCTTCACTAAAACCAAGGTCCGCTAAATTTCTATAAGACAAATAATTCATGGAATGGCATCCAGCGCAAACTTCTCTATAAACTTTTAAACCTCTTTGAGCTGAGGCACGATCATATGTACCGAAAAAACCTTTCCAAGACCAATCATATTTTGGAATATCAATTTTAGCTCCAGCACCATACAAATTGAAACTAAAAAGTAAAAAAATGGCCAGTAGAGCTTTTCTCATATTAGGCTTTTTTGCTTTGCAAATAATTTGTGATAGTTAGAGGTTGTCGTGGTGTTTCTAAAAATCCTACAAGTGGGGCTAAAACAAATATAAACAAAAACCAATATGCAGTTCCAATCCTTGAGATAAGTACATAAAGACCCTCAGCAGGTTTACCTCCAACATACATAAGAACCAAAAAGTTTACAGCAAACAAGAGAACACAGTATCTCCAGATAGGTCTAAATAAACATGATCTAACTTTAGATGTGTCCAGCCATGGTAGTAAGCCTAATGCTAGAATGGANCTAAACATAGCTATCACACCNCCTAGTTTATCTGGAATAGCTCTAAGTATTGCATAGAAAGGTAGAAAGTACCACTCAGGCACAATATGTGCAGGAGTTACCATAGGGTTAGCTTTGATGTAATTATCGGAGTGGCCTAAAATATTTGGGTAATAAAAGAGAATAAATGCCAAAATGATAAAGAAAAATATTGTAGCATTTAGATCTTTAATAGTTACGTATGGATGAAAACTCACTGTTTCATCCCAGCTTTGAGGCTCTGTGCCNGTCGGATTATTTGAACCAGTCATGTGCAACGTAATTACGTGAAAGACAACTAAACCGACAATTGCGAAAGCTAATAGCCAATGAAGAACATAAAAACGATTAACAGCTGAGTCACCAACGGTGAAGTCACCAAGAAGTAATGTGAGTATAGCATCTCCTACAACAGGAATAGCTGAAAAAAGATTAGTTATAACTGTTGCTCCCCAATAAGACATCTGACCCCATGGGAGTGTATATCCTAGAAATGCAGTTGCCATCATCAGCATNAACATAGTCAAACCNAAAATGTAGACTAACTCTCTAGGTGCCTTGTATGATCCAAAATATAAAGCTCTAAATATGTGTATAAAAGTAGCTATAAAGAAAAAAGAAACTAAGTTGGCATGCAAATATCTAATTAACCAACCAAAACTAACGTCTCTCATGATCCTTTCAACAGAGTCAAAGGCATCATCGGCTGAGGGCTTATAGTGAAACCCTAAAAAAATTCCAGTTAAAATTAGTCCTATAAGGCAAAACATGGCTATACCACCAAATGACCAAAAGTAATTGAGTGATTTGGGGACAGGAAACTTCAAATATTCTGCTTCCATCATTCTTATAAGAGGAAGTCTAGAGTCAATCCAACCTTTTATACCAGTGTATGGTGAATTTAGTGTTTTTTTNTAACCTTGTAATTCATTTGAACTCATTAAATTATCCTATCTTTATTCTGTTATCAGTTAAAAAAACGTAAGGGGGAACAGGTAAGTTAGTCGGAGCTGGTCCTTTTCTTATCCTGCCAGAAGTATCATAATGAGAACCATGACAAGGGCAAAACCATCCGCCATAGTCTCCTTTTGTATCCGAAGCTTTTTGTCCAAGAGGTACACAACCTAAATGAGTACAAACACCTAATACAACTAACCAATTATCTTTTTGAACTCTAGCAGAGTCCTCCTCTGCATCTGGTAGTTCCTCTAAAGAAATATTTCTAGCACTGTCAATTTCACTTTTTGTTCGATGCTTTATAAAAACAGGTTTACCTCTCCATATTACTGTCAAACTCTGGCCCTCTTCCAAGGGAGATAAATCTATTTCAGTTGATGCCAAGGCTAGAGTATCTTTGCCTGGATTCATGCTTGATATAAAAGGAATAAGTAAACTAGCAGCCCCAACCCCTCCTAGGGTCATTGCTGATAATTTAATAAAATCTCTTCTTGGTTTTTTACTATCTGACATTTGGGTTTAAATCTAAGTAGATTTTATTGGTAAGATGTAGCATAAGTAGTAGTCATCATGACGCATAAATTTGCAATTTGTCTCTATCAGCCCGATATGCCTCAAAATCTTGGTGTGATTATCAGAACCGCTGCTTGTTTAGAGTTTCCCCTTCACATAATCAAACCTTTGCCTTTCTCCATGACAGATAAAAGATTTAAAGGCGCTGTGATGGATTACATAGACCATTGTGAAATTGTAAATCATGAAAATTGGGATAATTTTTATTTATATTCAAAAAAAAATAACAACAGAATAATCTTAGCCACTACTAAAACCGACAATAATCTTTATGAGTTTAAGTTTGAAGATAATGATATTATTTTATTTGGAAAAGAAACAGCAGGTGTGCCAGAAACAATTCATAATACTGTCAATAACAAAATAACGATACCGATAAGCAGCAAAACAAGGTCATTAAATCTTGCTACCTCTGTTGCAATTGTCGTTTCATCAATTAAAGCTGATTTTTAAGATAAAAAATCTAAAAATTGCCTCAGCTCATTATTCGCTTTTAAAAAAGTAATGGTATTTTTTGGAAATGGCATCTTGTAGATCTTATTAAGCTCTTGTGATATTTTTTTTTCTTTTACAAAATCTGTAATGTTTTTTGAGAGTAACATTATAGCTTCCAAATCAGCTGGAAAGGTTTTTGTATTTTCAAATAATGAAAGAAACCTGATATATCTTATTGCCCTTAGATAATCTTTTTGAATTTGTACAATTGGGTCAAAAATAAACTTCAAGTAGTTATTTTTAAAATGCTCAACACCTGAATAAAAATCGAACACCTCCCCGATTAAATTTATGTATATGCTATTAAATGTAAAATCTCTTCTTAAAGAGTCCTCTTTAATACTCAAGGCATTAGCAATTTTTGAATGTCTTCCAGATGGGGCTACATCTTTTCTAAATGAATTTATCTGGAACTCAAAATCACCTAATTCGAACGATATACTTTTATAAGCTTGATAATATTTTGCACTATCATATTTATCTAAAATTTTATCGACCGTTCGATCATCTAATTCTGGAATAACTACATCAATATCTTTGTTTTCGTGATTATCCGATAATAAAGACCTAGTAGCTCCTCCAATAAGATAAATATCCTTTTTTTCAAATGGAAGCATACTGCAGATTTCATCAAAATGAGAAATATTAGAGATTTCTTCAACTTTTTTTTTTAAATTCATCTTCTAATTTAATTCCATGAGTTCTAGCCATCTTTGCTCTTTATTTTCCAATTCTATTTGGAGAGAGCCTAATTTTTTAGTTGTGCTAATAAATAACTCATAGTCCTTTTTATAAAGATCTGGTGCCTCTATGATTTTTTCAAAATGAACAATTTCTTCTTTCAAAAGGTCTATTTGCTTGGGTAAATTATTAAGCTCATATTGTAATTTAAAGGTTAACTTTTTTTTATGTAAATTTTTTAAATTTATATTTTTCTTTTCAGATTTATTTTCATTTTGAGAATAGTTATTAGTATCATTTTCAAGAAGATCTTTGTTTTTTAAGAAGTCATGATAGCCACCATTAAATAACAAAACATCACCATTTCCTTTAAAAAATAATATTTTATTTACTAATTTGTCTAAAAAATCTCTATTGTGTGAGACAACTACGAGAGTCCCGTTGTAATTAGAAAGTATAGACTCTACTAAATCTAAAGTATCAATATCAAGGTCATTAGTAGGCTCATCTAAGATTAAGCCACTTTTAGGATTTGATAAGACTTTTGATAAAAGTAGTCGATTTTTCATTCCACCAGATAAACTCCCGACAGGATCATTTGCTTTAGATGGATCAAAATGGAAATCTTTTAAATAACTGCATACATGTCTCTCTTTACCCTGCGTTTTTAAGTAATCGCCACCAGAGGGGACTAAGACCTTCTTTATTGGTAAATTGTCTTTTAAATCATTTCTTAATTGATCAAAATAGGAAAACTCTAACTCTTTTCTTAATTTTAAAGTTCCCGATTTTAAATTCAGTTCATTAAGTAAAATTTTTAAAAAAGTTGTTTTTCCAGATCCATTACCTCCCAAAAGACCAATTCTATCTTTTTTGCTTATTTTTAAATTAAAGTTTTTTAAAATAAAATTTTTATTATTTTCTTCATAGTAAAATTCTGCATTGTGAAACTCTGCAACATTTTTAAAATTCTTTGAATTCTCATAAATTTGATTAATTTCAATCTTTTTTGTAGCTTTTTTAAATTCGCTAATATCTTTGTCTAAATTTTCCTTTAAGTCTTTAGCTTGTTCTAACCTTCTGGTATTTCTTTTAACTCTTGCTTTAACTCCTTTATTAGCCCAATTCACCTCTAAATTGACAAATTGCTTCCTATTTTGTAGTTCTCTCTCTTCTTGTGATAAAAGAGTCTCAGACCAATTATCAAAATCACTATAACCTTTGTAGTTTATTTTTATTTTAGATCGATCTATCCATAATATTTTATTTGTAAAGTTTTTTAGAAATTGTCGATCATGACTTACACATAAAATTGCACAATCTAGTTTTTTTAAATAATTTTCTAGCCAAACAATTGTGTCCAAGTCTAAATGATTAGTTGGTTCATCTAATAGCAAAAGATCAGATGGTTTGATTAAATTTTTGATTAGCCCTACTCTCCTTTTTTGCCCCCCAGATAAATGTTTAATTAAACTGTTTTTATCAATACTTAAATTATTGCAAAATATATCTATCTCATAATTATTATCTTGATTTTTGATTACAGATAAAATTTCTTGCTCAACGGTGTTATTATCATCATTTAATACAAAATTTTGGTTGAAATAATTTACAGCAAAATTATCAATACTCCATTTTTCACCAGCATCAATATCATGTTGACCTGATATGACATTCATTAGGGTTGATTTCCCTGCCCCATTTTTACCAACAAGCGCAATAAAATCTTTTCGATGAATATTTATATCAAGTTCCTTTAAAATTTCTTTTTTATGATAACTAACTGATCCCTCTTTAAGTGAAAATAAAAGTTGTTTCATATTATTTCAATTTATAGCTTAGATATGGCTGGGGCGGTAGGATTCGAACCTACGCATGCCGATACCAAAAACCGGTGCCTTACCGCTTGGCTACGCCCCATCAGGATTTAAAGAACTTATCCGAAATAAGAGGATTTTTCAATTCTAACTGAAGGATAAAATTTATTAATCTCCCTAAAAATCGACCTTTCTTTTGCGATTTTCTTGAAAGATACAAAAATTGAAGATCCACTACCACTCATGCCAAATTTTAAGAAATCTTTCCTATAATCCAAAAGGAACATAAATAATTCTTTAAACTCTTTATTTAGCAACATGGATGAACTAGTTAAGTTATTTTGAGATATTAGTTGTTTTTTTGCTCCCATATTATGGTTTTTAAAATAATTATAAATTTTTTTAGTTAAATTTTTTTGTGAAGGAAAAATTAAGTAAACTTTCCTCCAATAATATTTTTTTGCCTTGAGGTATTTATACTGACTTAATCCATCAATTATTTTTGGATATTTATCTTTAAAAATAATTACATCTGAACCAATTAAAGGTGCATCTTTTTCAAAGTTTTTTGAAGTAATTTGATGATATTTATATAGAAATTTTAAAATTGAGGCTGCATTTGAGGATCCGCCTCCTAATCCATAACCAACTGGTATTTTTTTGTAAACTAAAAATTTTAATTTTGTTTTAGTTTTGTATTTTCTATCAAAAAATAGAATTGATTTTTTTATAATATCATTTTTCAATTTGATTATTTTTTTATTTTGATCGTAATAAGTAATTTGTAACTTTGTAGAATTAGATACCTTAATTAAATCATTTAATTTTAAAAGAACGACTTTAGAAGAAATCTTATGTTTTTTGATAATTTTGTCATAATATTTAATTTTTAAATCAAGATTTATTTTAGCATAGCTTGTTAATTTATTTATTTTCATTTCTGCCTAAAACTTCCTCGTATTTAAAATAATCTTTATGAAATAGTATAATTTTATTATCTAAAAATTTTGATTCTTTGTATCTGCCTAATTCATAATATATTTGAGATAAATGATCTATTATTTCTGGCTCTGAGGGTTCAAGTTGATAAGCATCATAAATCCATTTTTCTGCCAAATCTAAGTTATCTTTCTTAAAATAAAGCCATCCCAAACTATCAAGTATAGCCCCATCATTATAATTTGAGTCTTTTACTGCCTTTTGAAGCATACTTTCTGCAAGATCTAATTTTCTATCATTCTCAACCCATAAATATGCAAGATAATTTAATATGTAAGGATATGAACTTTTAGATATATCAATACTTTTTTGGATAATTTCTTCAGCTTTTTTAATTTCATTATTTCTCTCTAACAAAATACCATATTTAAAAAGATGAATTGCATCATCAGAATTCTCTAAAATACTCATGCAACACTCGTTTATAAAATCTAAAGCACCACTATTATCATTTAAAAAGTACATTTCCATCGCAACAAGAAATGATAACTCTAGATTTATCCAATCAGTTTGATGATCGCTATTATTTATAAAATACACTAAGTCACTCATATCAGTGTCTAATTCAAATGATGTTGAGATATAAAGGTAGTTTTTAAAAAAATTAAAATTTTTGTCAGTTGGGTTAAAATTTTTAATTAATTTTAGTATTTCTTTACTTGGATTTAATTCTGCTAAAAATGAAATTTTTTTATAAAGATAATAATCACTATTATCCGGATTTATTTCGATTAAATAAGACAATAAAGCAAGTGCTTTTTTATACTCACGCGCATAAAAATAATAATTGCTAGTTTGAAATAGTTGAAGATATATTATGTCTTCATAATCCTTAACTACGTAATTTTGATCTAATTCTATAGACAAATTATTAAAAGTAGTTGATGACTGAATAAAATCTGACAGTGGAAAATTAATGTTATGATAATTGAAAATACTATCCATAACATTTAATTCTTTAGAATTAAAGATAGAGAGTGTTTCTTTATTTGATGTTATTTCTTCATTAATTTTTTTTAAATTGTTGAGGTCATTTTGAAGATGATAGTAAAAAATACTATTGATATATCTTAAATTTGTAAAGCGACTATCAATTTCATTCAAATTTTCTAAATTATTTTGAACATTGTGTTTATTACAAAAAGTCATCCAAAAATTTATGCTTTTTAGTATAGCCTCTTCAAAAATATAAATTTGTTTTTTGTCAGGAATATTTAAGCATTTGTCATCACCAAGATTCTTTAAAAAAAGAACAATTTCATGAATAAACCCACTTTCAATTTCACTAATATTATCAAAAGTATAATTTCCTATGATAATATTACTTAGTAAGGTTGAAGTATGGTCATTTGAAAAATTATATTTGGGTAATTTTTCCCAAATTAAATAATCATTATTGTATTCAGAATAAATTGAACTTAGAAGTTGATTTTCGAAAGTATTTTTTAATTGAGACCCATATGCATATACAATAAATCCAAAAAAACATATAAAATATAAACTAAAAGATAATTTTTTAATCATGAATAACCAAGACTACCAAAAAAATATTCTTTTGGAATTGATGAATCTGGAGGAATTTCAAGTAAAAAAATCTCAAAATGATTCCGATAACCAAATAAATATAGATATTATCAATAGTCCAAGCAAAGCAACCAGTATTGAGCAAATAGAGGATTTTTTAAAAAATGAATTATTAAAGTTAAATATTAATCAACCAATCAATCTTGTAGAAGGTGATAAAAATTCGAAGATCTTATTTTTTTACGGTAAATGTGACATTACTGATGAAAAGATAATAGATAAAGCAAGTGGTGAGTTATTCGATAAAATGCTTTCCTCCATAAAATTAGATAGGAAACAAATAAGCTTAGTGTCTTATATACCAAGGGGACTTAGTGAGTTTGATAATAACCACAAAATGAATTCAATTTTACAACTTATCAATTATCGGTTGATTGAATTGATTAACCCAAAATATTTAATAATTATGTCAAATTATTGCATCAAAATGTTATTGGCTGCAGACTTGTCTTCCATGTCTCTTCGTGGAAAATGGTTTGATTTCAACACACCCAATGACGTGGTACCCAAAAAATGCCGTGTGCTTTATGAGCCGTCTTTATTAATAAATAATCCAGAACTTAAGAAAGATGCTTGGGAAGATTTAAAAGAAATTAAAAAGCAGCTTGGTGGATAGAATGAAAATTATAGTTTTATTAATTGTAACGTTTTTTTACTCACANAGTATCTTTGCTCTTAGCTCTAAAGATATTGGCCTTTACAAAAGTATTTTTAATGATTACAGAAATGGAAATTTTGATAAAGGTGATAAAGATATAGCAAAACTAGATGATTTAATTCTTATGGGTCATGTACAAGCTTTAAAACTTCTTCATCCAACAGCACATCGCTCTAGTTTTTTAGAGCTCCGAGATTGGTTGAGTGAATATAGTGATCATTACGAAGCTAGAAGGATTTATAAATTGGGAGTAAGAAGGATGCCAAATGGGGCAAAAAAACCAAAAAAAAATTCATACCCACTTTTTGATGAGATCTTTCAAAAAGATAAGTTACAAGAAACCGTCTCCACTAAATCAAATAAAATATTTTCAAATAAAAATTACTCAAAAAAAATTAGTATTTATAATACTGTAAGATCAAGAGTTGGAAGAGGATGGCCTACTGGAGCATTAGAGTATTTAAACCACCANATAAAATATTTTAATCAAAAAGAAAAATCTTTTCTACTTTCCAAAATTGCCAATGGCTACTACCTTGCAGATTTAGATGATAAGGCTATAAATGTTTTAAATGATGAAGCTTTCTTGAGTCAACCGTACGATGAGGGCTTATGGATCAAAGGTCTCTCATATTATAGAAAAGGAAAATACCAAAAAGCCTCGAGACAATTTTTAATACTCTCAAAAATTTCAGATAACAAATGGTTAAGGGATGCTGGTGCTTATTGGTCATTTTTATCCTCAACAAAAGACGCTAATGATGAAATTACTTTCAAAGCATCTTTAGAGGCTCTAAATAAATCTTGCAAACCAAGTTTTAATATATACTCAATTTTATCTTGTAGAATTTTAGATAAAACCATTCAAGACTTTGAATTTAATACCTCATTAATGAGCTCAGATCTTGAGTCATTTTTAAATACCAAATTAGGTGAGAGAATTCAGGCATTAATTGAAATCGATGAACTTCCAATTGCAGAGATAGAATTAAATAGACTTCAAAACATTACAAATGAGAGGTTTAAAAGACTCATACTAAATTTTTCTATTAAAAATGATCTCAGTTCCTTGCAAATTAAAACAGCAAAATACTTGTTTAAAGATGATGCCCCGATAGATTTTTTATATCCAACTCCAAAATGGATTCAAGGTTACAATTTCAACAGTATTGACCCAACTATTATTATTAGCATGATTAGACAAGAGTCGCAGTTTAGTGCTTTCGCAAAAAGTGGTAAAAGTGCATATGGATTGATGCAAATTCTTCCATCAACNGCTCGTATGGTAAATAAAAAANATAAATTTAAGTCTAATCCGAGAATATTATATGATCCTGAAATTAATGTTGAGACAGGTAGCCTTTACCTTCAAAATTTATTATCTATAAATTATATTAATGGAGATTTATTAAAGGCTTTAATCTCATATAATGCAGGGCCAGGAAATCTTTCAAAATGGATGAANAAAACTACATTTAACGATGATAGTTTTCTTTTAATTGAGTCTATACCTTCAAGAGAAACACGAATGTTTGTTGAGAGAGTTCTAACTAATCTTGTTATTTATGAATTAATAAATCATAATTCATTCAATTATGCTGATGAACTTATAGCCACTAATACTATCTTGATTAATGATTGATGAAAAAATAACATTTAAACAAATAAATATTGCCGTAATCACTTTGTCGGATACAAGAAAAGAAAGTGATGATAAATCAGGTAATACATTAAAAGAACTGATACAAAAAAAAGGACATTCTGTTTCCCATTATCAGATTATTGAAGATGAACCTAAACTCTTTATTCCTATTATTCAGAAATTAACAGCATCTATCGAACACGATGTAATAATTACTTCAGGTGGGACTGGTCTGACGGGAAGAGATAATACTATTGATGCCTTAAAAAAAATATCTCAAGTTGAAATTCCGGGATTTGGTGAATTGTTTAGACAATTAAGCTATAAAAAAATTGGAACCTCAACTATACAATCTCGAGCAAGTGCATTTTTATTAAATCAAACTTACATCTTTTGTTTACCTGGATCTACTTCTGCTGTCAGAGATGCTTGGAATGATATTCTTTTTCATCAATTAGACATAAGACACAAGCCATGTAATTTTGTCGAACTAATACCTAGACTTGATGAGTGAATATGTTGTTGGAGTCGACGAGGTTGGCAGNGGATCTCTTGTTGGAAGTGCAATAATTTGTGCTTTTAGATCACAAAATTCCTTATTTGATAAACTTCCATTTAGTGTCTCTGACTCAAAAAAAATAAATAAAAAAAAAAGAGAGGAAATATATGAATATTTCAGATCAAATAAAGGTTTNGAATATAATTATCAAATTATTTTTGGAAAAAAAAAATTTATTGAAAGGTTTAATATTCACAATGTAGTTTTGCAAAGCATGAAACAATCGATAATTTTGTTGTCTAAAAAATCAGATACGATCATCATAGATGGAAAATTTATTCCAAGCGAAATGAAAGGTTATAAGGTGAAGTCTTTAATTAAAGCAGATGATAAAATTAATCAGGTGTCAGCNGCTTCAATTATAGCAAAAGTCTTCAGAGACAAATTACTTTTGAAGCTCCACTCATTAGATGGTAATTATCAATGGAATAAAAATGCTGGGTACGGTACAAAGTCTCACTTAAGCGCTATTTATACACATGGGGTCAGTAAATATCACAGGACCACTTATCAACCTATAAGTAAACTTATCAAAAAGTTATCTACTTAGTTATCAACAGTAGATTAAGTTTTTTTTACACAAGATTCTTTATAAATATTAAGATTCATATGTGTTGAAATCAAATAACCTGTATTTAGGTGATTGTCTTGATCTATTGGCTAAGATTGAAGATCAGACAATTGATTTAGTTTTCTTAGACCCTCCTTATAATTTACAATTNAACAAAGTCTTAACTAGACCAAATCATTCCATTGTCAATGGTGTCAATCAGGATTGGGACAAATTTGATAGTTACTCGAGTTATGATGATTTTACCTTTTCTTATTTAACTGAGTGTAAAAGAGTTCTTAAACCTGATGGGGGGTTATGGATTATTGGTTCATATCACAATATTTTTAGAATTGGAAAAATTCTCCAAGATTTAAACTTTTGGATTTTAAATGATGTGATTTGGGCCAAATCTAACCCATTACCAAATTTTAGGGCAACAAGACTTACTAATGCACATGAAACTCTTATTTGGTGTTCAAAAAAACCTAAATCTAAGTATCAATTTAATTATCATACTTTAAAGGTTGCAAATGAAGACAGACAAGAAAGAAGCATTTGGAACTTTCCAATTTGTTCAGGTAAAGAAAGGCTTAAAAACNATAAAAAANAAACAGCTCACCCAACTCAAAAACCGTTAGCTTTGATGAAAAAAATTATTATTCAGTCATCGATACAAGGAGATCTAGTACTAGAACCTTTTGCAGGCACAGCAAGTTTCTGTGCTGAAGCAAAATATTTGGGTAGAAATTACATAGGTTTTGAAAAAGATGANGGTTATTTTAATTTAGCNATTAAAAGATTAAAAAAAATTAAATCTTTAAAAAATGATTTATTAGAGATTAATGAAAAAGATAAACCAACACAAAAAATACCCTTTGCAAGTTTAATTGACAATGGTCATTTAAAGCCAGGTGCTAATCTCTATAACAATAAGAAAAGCTATAAAGCTACAATTTTACCAGATGGGAGTATTTCATATAAAAATGAGAGAGGATCAATTCATAAAATTGCAGCAAAAGTAAATAAGACATCGAGTTTCAATGGATGGGATTATTGGCATTATGAGGATAAAAAAAAGAATTTAATATGTATCGATGAAATTAGAAAGAAGATGAGGAATTAATTTAATATTCTTTTAAAGAGTGTTGGTAATGCAAGCTGGTTAGTTTTTGATTTTTCTATCCATACTGAATTGTTAATTTTTAATTTTTTAAGATTAAGTTTATAAACATTTATTTGGAAGAGATTATTTGTAATTGTAAATTTAAAACTTTTGATTTTTTCTTTATTTTTTAAATTTAAATTTGCTATAAATTCTTTGTCCAAATTTGAGGGCAAATGGATAAAGTTTTTGTAAAATTGAAATTTTGGTTTTTTTATAAAACAAATATGTAAAGGAGAGTTTATTAAATAGAAATCTATTTCCTTATTATTTTTTTTTATATTTTTATTATTTTTAAATGATTGGAAAGCTGATTTACAAAAACTAGAAAATATACATTTGGAGCATTCGGGACTATTTTTTTTGCAAATAATAGAACTATAATCCATCATCGACTCAGCTAAACTCCTATAAGAAATCTTTTTTTTACAAGCTAAACTAAGTATTTCTTCGATCTCATCATCTTTGAGTTTTAAACCAGATACTCTCTGTATTAATCTTTTAACATTGATATCAACTGGGAATGATTTTTTATTATGGCCGATAGCTAATATCGCGCTTGAAGTATATTTCCCAACACCAGGCAAAGAGATAAGACTATCTCTATCATCTGGTAATTTACCATTATAGCTATTGTTAATAATTGTTACTGCTTTGAATAAATTCTCTGCCCTCTTGTAATAACCTAATCCTGACCAAACTTTTAATAAATGTTCTAATCTTTTATTCTTAAAGGAATTAAAACTTGGAAAAATATTTATAATTTCTAATATTTTATTTTCTACTGTTTTAACAGTTGTTTGTTGTAGCATAATTTCTGATAAATAAGTTAAGTATAAATTTCTATTCCTTCTCCAATATAAGTTTCTTTGATTTTTTTTAAACCAATGTAGGATTAAAGGGATAAATTTGTTTTTATGAAAAAGTTCTCCAAGCTCAATGATATTGCTTTTCATCTGGTAAATAAGGTAAATAAAAAAAAGCTAAAAATAAATACTCTTATTCTAAAAAACTGGGAGTATATTTTTGGCAATAATAATAAATTTGTTCAATTAAAAAAAACTATAATAAATAATAAAACAGAATCTGTAATTCTTGAATTAAGAGTTAGCCCAGAAAAATCTTTCGAAATGCATTCAAGTACAAATGAAATAGTCATAAAAATTGAGGAAGTAACTGGAGTGAAAGTAAATAAAATCCTATTTTTTCAAGATCTTTCTGATAAGAATTTAGAAAATAGTAATATTTCAAATTTATCAATGAAAGCAGAAGGAAAAACTCTTAATAATCAAAAATTTAATGATATAAAAGACGAAGAAGTAAGATCTATTTTTGAAAATATTAATAAAAAGTTATATGAAAATAATTAGTCTGATATTTTTTTTAGTTGCATTATCAACAAATCCTGCAATATCAAAAATTTATGAATATAAAAAATATTTAGAGGACAACAACATTCAACCTCTTGTTAAATCGTCTGAAGAAAATTCAGTTGATATTATTGAGTTTTCATCATTCAGTTGCTCACACTGTGCTGCATTTCACAATGAAACGCTTAAAGAATTAAAAGAAAGTAGCGTTTATAAAAATATTAATTTTTACTTAATTGATTTTCCTTTAAATCAAGCTGCTTTTTATGGAGCTATTATTGCAAATTGTAGTGAAAACGTTCGTACAAGCTATGTTGACTCTGTCTATGAAAACTATGATGTTTGGACAAAAGCAAGTTCTGGAGAAGAAATTATTGAATTACTTAATAGCTATGGATTACAACATGGTCTTGGGGATGAAGAGTTACAATCTTGCTTAAAAGATGAGAATTCTCATAATGAACTTTTATCCCTTCAAGTTGATGCTCAAAATATTTTTGGTGTTGAGAGCACCCCAACATTTTTAATTAATGGTGAGAAAGTTCAGGGTAATCGACCTGCATCAGAATTTATAAAAATAATAAATAAAAAATTGAATAATTAATTTGTTATCTTTAGATAAACTCTCAATTAAAGGTTTTAAATCTTTTGTAGAGCCAACAGATTTTGAAATCAAAAATGGTCTTACTGGTATAGTNGGTCCCAATGGTTGCGGAAAATCAAACATTGTTGAAGCAATAAGGTTTGGTTTAGGGGAAGTCTCTGCCAAACAACTTCGTGGCAAAGAGATTGATGATTTAATTTTCAATGGAACTGATAATCGGCCCTCATGGAATATCGCTGAAGTAGGTTTGTTTGTAAATATTGATGGAAGTGATTTAGAAAATAAATTTCAATCAAAACAATTAGAAATTGCTAGAAAGATATGGAGAGGAGAAGGAACGAATTCATTCATAAATGGTAAAGAGGTAAGATTGAAAGATATTCAATTGCTATTTGCCGACGCCTCTACATCAGCTAGATCAACTTCGATAGTTAGTCAAGGTCGTATTGGAGCAATCACCCAAGCGAAACCAGAAGATAGAAAAATGGTTTTAGAGGAAGCTGCGGGAATACTTGGTCTGCAATCCAGAAGACATGATGCAGAGTTGAGGTTGAAAGGTGCCAATAATAATCTATTGAGNGTAGAGGATGTTATTCAAACATACGAAGAACANTTAGCTATTCTTAAAAAACAAGCTAAAGAAGCTGAAAGATTTAGAAATATATCAACTTTAATCAAGAATGCGGAAGCGTCTGTATTTTTCGTAAAAAGAAATGAACTTCAACTTATTCTTGAGAGACTTAATGAAGAAAAAGATAAAATAAAAGTAAAACTCGCTGATTTCCAGGGTGATGTATCAATTCAAGATCAAGCTTATGAAGATTTAAAAGTTAAAATTCCACCAATGAGAGAGAAATCATACTCATTGAATAGTGAACTTGATAGGTTGAATATGACTGTAGAAAATCTTAAACAGGAAGAATTACGTTTTGAAGAGCACAAAATAAACCTCGAGCATCGTGTAAAACAACTTAATCAAGACTTACAAATTGAGCAAANACAATTTGAAGAAACGACCAGTAAAATCAAAACTATTAGGAAAGATATTGAAGATTTATCCTCTAAGGAATTTGAAGCTGAAAATCGAGACAGCAACGTCAATCAATCAGATAGAAGTTTATTAAACAATATTTCCTTTGATAAAAAATACGAAAATGCAGTAGCTGCTATTTTTGGTAAAGAACTTTTAGCATCATTGGAACCTGATGATATTTATTATTGGAGAGAACACTCAGGTGAGCAGGCTAATAAAGAGTTTAGTTTTCATTGTGAACCAGCTTCTAAAGTTATCAAAGCTCCAAACCAAGTAATGAATAAGCTTAATAATGTTGCCATTGTATATTCAAAAAAAGAAGGTTTAGAAAATCATACAAAAATAAATATTGGACAAGCTATAGTCGATCTAGAGGGTAATTTGTGGCGTTGGGATGGACTTTTTATTTCCAGTAGTTATGAGGCTAATATCTCAACAATACTGTCAGAATTAAAAGAAAAGAGGCTAAACGATCTTAAAAAGCAAGTTCTTGAGTGGGAAAGAATTTTAGAGGTCACTGTTCAAAAAACCGAGGACTTAAATCAAAGAATAAAAACTGCTAAAGAAGAATTAGAAATTTCTGAAAACAATCCAGGAGATATTGATAGCAAAAGACAATTTTTACTTAATAAAATTAAGCAACTAGATGACGAAAAAAAACTTTTTGACAATAAATTACAAGAGCAAGAAAATCTTTTAGAAAGCCTCTCAAAAGAGTTGAGAAATAAAGAACAAAATTACTCTGTTGTAAAGGAGGAGTTAATACGAAAGGAGTCAGAAATTTCAAATTATTCAAATAATTTAACCCAGCTCGCTCAATCATGTAGAGAAAAAATTAATGTTGATTTATTAAATTTAGAAAATGAGGTAGATAAATTCAAAAGAGATGAAGATTTAGAGACCGCAGAGAAAAGAGTATTAAGATTAAACGCTGAAAGGGAGAGAATTGGTGCTGTAAACTTACTTGCTGAAGATGAATATGTAAAATTAAGAGAAAAAGTTGATGAAACAATTAAAGATAAAAATGAAATTCAAGAATCTATAGAAAAGTTACATGAGGCAATTAATAAAATTAATAAAGAAGGTGTATTGAGACTAAAAGAAGCTTTTAAAATTGTTAATGAAAATTTTGAGAGACTATTCACTAAGTTATTTGGTGGAGGTAAAGCATATCTAAAACTTATCCAAAATGATGAAGATCCTTTAAACTCTGGTTTGGAGATATTTGCCAGTCCTCCAGGTAAGAAAATGCAAAATATAACTTTATTATCTGGAGGTGAGCAGGCTTTAACTGCAATTTCATTATTATTTGCCGTATTTATAGCGAACCCATCACCTTTTTGTATATTGGATGAGGTTGATGCTCCTCTAGATGACAATAATGTGGATAGATTTTGTAGTATGGTTGAAGAAATTTCAGAAAAAGTTCAAACCAAATTTATTATTGTTACTCATAATCGAATGACAATGTCTAGAGTAGACAGACTCTATGGTGTTACAATGCCCGAGGAGGGAATTTCTCAAATAGTCTCTGTTGAATTAGAAGAAGCCGTAAAGTACGCTGAATAATGGCAAATGATGAAGAAAATGATAATAAAAAGCCAAGTATGCAAGGTCTTAGCTTTGCTTATAGAATCTCAACTGAATTATTAGGCGCTTTAATTGTTTCTGTTGTTATTGGATTGTTGATTGATAAGATGTTTGACAGCAAACCTATTGGTTTAATAACGTTGATAATACTTGGTTTTTTTGCAGGTTTNTTGAATATTTACAGGCTTATACGTCGCATAGAAAACTCTAAATAAATCTGTTTTATTACNTCATGGCTAAGGGTGAGAGTCCTCTCAAACAGTTTGAAATACAACCCATTGTTGACATTAACTTTCTAGGTTTTGATATCTCTTTTACTAATTCTGCTCTATGGATGACTATTACAACAGCGTTTATTTTAATTTTTTTTACAGTGCCTTTTTTAAAAGCAAAAAAAACAAACTCTGTAAGTGACCTTTACCCGACCAGAATGCAAGTTGCTGCTGAGCTTGGTTTTAATTTTATAAATAGTTTATTAGCAGACACTGTAGGTAAAGAGGGCAAAAAATACTTTCCTTTAGTTTTTACTTTGTTCATGTTTATTTTATTTGGAAATCTTTTTGGTATGATTCCTTACAGCTTTACTTTTACTAGCCATATCATAGTGACTTTAGCTCTTGCAATGGGTGTGTTTATTTTTGTTACTGTTTTAGGATTTGTAAAACATGGCGTAAAATTTTTTAGCTTTTTTGTTATCCCTGGCTTGCCCGTATATATGCTTCCTTTATTGATACCAATTGAAATTATATCTTATCTCTCTAGACCAATAAGCTTATCTGTTAGACTTTTTGCTAACATGCTTGCTGGTCATACTTTACTTAAAGTTTTTGCAGGGTTTGTCTCTGCACTAGGTTTTTTTGGAATTTTGCCATTAGTATTCATAATAGCTTTAACAGGTTTAGAAATATTAATTGCATTTTTGCAAGCATATGTTTTTGCAATATTAACATGTTTGTATATTAACGACGCTTTACACTTACACTAGATGAACATAAGGAGGTAAATATGGAACTAGTTGAAGGACTAAAATACTTGGGTGCAGGTTTAGCAGTGATCGGCGTGATCGGTGCTGGAATTGGTATTGGCAATGTTTTTGCTGCTTTTATTACTGCTGTTGGAAGAAATCCAGCTGCAAGAAACGAAGTTTTTACCATGACAATGTTAGGTTTTGCCCTAGTTGAAGCTATTGCTTTATTTGCATTGGTCATAGCATTAGTAATTCTGTTTTCTTAACAGGGACTGACTAACGGATGCCTCAATTAGAGCAAGTAGAGTTTTTTATATCTCAGCTTTTTTGGCTGGGTGTTTTTTTTGTAATACTGTTTACAGTATTGACATACATAACACTTCCTAAAATTAGAGCTTTTTTGAATCAAAGAGATGATTTTGTAAAATCACATATCTCAAAACAAGATGAATTAATCAAAAAAGCTGAGTCAATAATTGAAAACTACGAAGCNAAACTTACTGAGGCGAAGAACCAAGCATCACAAATTATTAATGATGCCAAAGATAAAGCTTTAAAAGAAAGTGAAGACTTAATCAAAGCTACGGAAGAAAAGATCCAACATGAAATCAAACAAACTGAGGAAAGAGTCGCGAAAGAAAAGGATACTGCGATATCTGAACTAAACGATCAACTTAAAGACTCAGCAACTAATTTTTTGTCAAAAGTAACTAACATAGAAAAGGGTAATATCAATCTTTAATGAGCTATTTATTTCAAGATCCTAAGTTCTGGTTATTAATTTCATTTATTACATTTATTATTCTAATGATTAAACCTTTCAAAAGTATGATGATTGGTGGTCTAGACTCAAAAATAAATGAAATAAAAGAAAATATTGATAAATCTCTTAAATCCTTTTCTGAAGCTGAAATAAAGTTAAAAGAGGCAGAAAAACAAACTGAAGATCTATCTAACAAAATTGATGAGATCATAAACAATGCTAAGTCTCAGTCTGAAGCTATCTCAAAAAATATAATTGATAAAACCGCCTTAACGATCCAATCAAAAGAAAAGAACTCTCTGGACAGAATTAAACAAATAGAGCTCTCTGCTGTCCAATCAATTAAAAATCAGGCTTCAATTGAGCTGAACAAATTAATTATCAATTATTTTTCAGAAATATCTGAGGATAGTAAGGCTAAAATATTAAACAAAAGTATTATTGATCTTAAAACTATTAACTAACAACTTTAACCACCACTGTTTTAAATAAGTATCTTTATCTATCACAATTTAAACTCTAAAATTAACTATAAATGGCAGTTTATACCGAAGTATCTCTTTCTGAGGCTCAAGAATTATTTCAACCTCTAGGAAAAATAATTGAATTTGAGGGTATTAAAGAGGGAGTTGAAAATACTAATTATTTAGTGAAATTAAGCGATAATAAAAAATTTATTTTAACTCTATTTGAGAAAAGAACTGAAGAACAAGATTTACCTTATTTTAATAATTTAATGAAATTATTTTATGATAATGGCATTTCTTGTCCATTAAGTTTGACTTTGAATAATAAAAACTTATTTAAAATAAAAGGTAAACCCTGTTGTATTTATAGTTTTATTGAAGGTAGGCCAGTTGTGAAACCTAATTTAGAGCAATTAAAATCACTAGGAAATTCAATTGCTCAATTACATCAATTTGGAGATCATTCCGAACTTTTTAGAGAAAATATGATGCTATTACCCACATGGAAGTTTATTACAAGTCAGTTTTCTAAATACGAAACAAAATTAAATTCTAGTGAATACAAATATATATTGAATAACATTCATACATTAAGTGATAGTTTTCCACAAAATTTAAGAAAGATAAACATTCACGCAGATTTATTTAAAGACAACATATTTTTTGTTGGTAATCAGGTTTCAGGATTCATAGATTTCTTTTTTTCCTGTACAGATACCATTATTTATGATTTGGCTACTTTTGTGAATGCTTGGTTTTTTTCAGAAAATAAATTTATTGAAGAAAATTATGTGAGTTTCTTAAGATCTTATAAAGAGAGTATCGAATTAACACCGGAAGAGAAAAGCAATTTTAATTTTTACTTAAAAGTAAGTGCAATTCGTTTTTTTTTAACAAGAATTTATGATTTAAATTTTAATCTTGAAGGAGACGTTAAACATAAAAATCCCTTGGAGTTTTTTGAAATATTTAAATTTCATGAAAAAAATAATTTGCAGGACTTTCTTTGATAAAGGTATACACAGATGGCTCATGTCTCGGAAACCCTGGAAATGGGGGTTGGGCGTTTTTAATAATTAACAAAAATGATATTTCTTATAGAGCTGGATTTGAGAGAAATGCAACAAATAATCAAATGGAGCTAATGGCAGCAATCAAAGCGTTAGAATTTCTTGATCAGCATAATGATATAAATCTTAATACCGATAGTAATTATGTTAAGCAAGGCATCACAAATTGGATATTTAATTGGAAAAAAAATAATTGGAAAACTTCATCTAAAAAGCCTGTAAAAAATAAAGAGCTTTGGGAACGATTAGACGAATTAAATCTTAGTAAAAATATTAATTGGAGTTGGGTAAAGGCACATAATGTTGATGAATTTAATAACCAAGTTGATATTCTTGCTAGAAAAGCAGCAGAAAATTTAACTGATTCTTCGTTTAACTAGTTCAGCTGCTTCAAGGTTTTCAATAGGACCTATTGATGACAAAGTCAAATTTGAGTCTAATATTTTTTTTCTTGCTTTTTCAAGGTCCTCTAATTGCACAGAGTCAATCTTCGAAATAAATTCATCGGGAGATCTGACCTTATTGTGCATTAAATAACTAGAAGCGTTAGATCTACATCTTGTTGAGATACTTTCCTCTCCTTTTAGAATTCCGACTTTAAATTTAGCTTTAGTCTTCGTTAATTCCTCCTCAGTAAAGGTATTAGCATTAATATTTAATTGATCACATAGTACGGGTATTAATTCTTTAACTTCCTTATGCCCTGTGCCGGCATANACATAAAAAATACCTGAGTCAGAAAAGAAATCACCACTGCTGTATATGCTATAAACCAATCCTCTTTTTTCTCGAATTTCTTGAAATAATCTTGAAGACATACCAGAGCCGAGAAGTGTTGAATAAACTCTTGTTGCATAGTAAAGGTCTGAATGAATATCTACACCCTCAAAACCTAGTAANAACTTTACCTGTTCTAAATTTTTCTCTTGNCGGTATTCTCCACCAACATAAGAAGANTTTGGAATATAATCGTCGTCGCCNNGAGGGAGATTTTGGAATTTCTCCTCAACAAGTTTAATTATTTTNTCCTCTTCAAAATTTCCTGATACAGAAAACACCATTTTTTTTGGGTTATAGAANCCTTTCATAAAACCCTCTACTTCATCCCTTGATATNGACTTTATAATTTCAGCCGTACCTAAAATTGACCTACCCATGGGTTGGTCCGGGTAAGCTAACTCGTCGAATTTATCAGCAACAATACTATCTGGCTCATCAGCATACATTCCAATCTCTTGTAATATGACGCCTCTCTCTTTATCGAGTTCCTTAGAGTCAAAAGTTGAAAACTGCAATATATCGCTAATTACGTCTATGGATAGTTCAACATTTTCCTTTAAACCACTCATGTAATAAGCAGTTATTTCTCTTGAAGTATAGGCATTGTGAGAATTACCTACTAGCTCAACCTCTTTTGCTATTTGAGCAGCTGATCTATTTTTTGTTCCTTTGAATGCCATGTGCTCTAATAAGTGAGCAACACCATTAATTTCTTTTCGCTCATTTCTTGCCCCGACCTTGTTCCACATTCCTACACTTACTGTTTCTACAGTGTTTACATAATCTGTTATCAAGGTCATTCCATTTTTAAGCTTATGAATATTAGGCATGTGCTTCTATATAATCTCCTAGTTCCTTGTAATTGTTGTCTAAAATTGCAAATTTTTCATCATTAAGAAATTCTATGTTTTTATCATATTTTACATTGTTACCTAATGCCTTTTGGACAGTTTCCTGAAATTTTACTGGATGGGCACAAGCAAGACACATTGCTTTTTTTAAATTTAATTTTTCCGCACATACTATGCCAACAGCTGTATGAGGGTCTAATAAAATTTTGTAATTTTCATATGTGATTTTAATTTGATTTTCAACCTCTTTAGAAGTTGCACTCTCAGATAAAAATTTCTCAGATAATGACTTATGAACAGAACTTTCTAATTTTTTATTATGTTCATTGTTTTGTATATTTTGAAAAAGCTCATTTGTTGCTCCTGGTCCAAGAAGCTCTGCTAAAAGTCTTTCAAAATTACTTGATATTGTTATATCCATGCTAGGGCTATTAGTTTTTACAACATTGTAAAGATGTAGATCATTATTGCTTATAATTCGATGTAAAATATTATTCTCATTTGTCGCAACAATTAACTTATTTATTGGAAATCCCATTGACTTTAGCAAATGAGCAGAATATATATTTCCAAAATTACCACTTGGTACAACAAAATTATCAATATTATGATTAAGATATGACCATGCATAATAAATTGATTGTGGTAGCACCCTAAACCAATTAATTGAATTCACTGCAGTAAAGCTATATTTATTATTTATATCTTTATCTCTAAAAAGTTTTTTTACTAAATTTTGACAATCATCAAAACTTCCATTTAGGGCAATATTAAAGACATTTTTACCTCCACTAGTTGTCATTTGTTTTCTTTGGAAGAGAGATGTGGAGTTATGAGGGTGCAAAATAAAAATACTAATATTTTCAATATCTTTAAAGGCTTGAATTGCAGCAGAACCGGTATCGCCAGAAGTTGCTCCAATAACTACTAATTTTCTATCTAGTTTCTTTAAATAGTATTCATATATCTTAGCTAACAAACACATAGCGTAATCTTTAAAAGCTAGTGTCGGACCATGAAATAAATTCAATAGATCGTTGTCACCTATGTTTGATATTGTAACAATTTCTTTATCAAATTTACTATAAGCCTCCTCGATAATCTTTTTAATTGTTGGGGCATCAAATAAATCTGATAAAAAAGGGGTTAAAATGAAATTTGCTATTTCAAAATAATTTTTTCCTTTAAGTGCGTTNATTTGATTGTTACTAAATTTTGGAATTTCATTTGGAATAAATAGACCTCCATCTGGTGCTAGACCGAAATTCAGTACCTGCTCAGCAGAGTACTCTTTTTTATCATCTCTTGTGCTTATATATTTCATTGAATAAATCTATCTACCAAATGATCTAAATAATATTTTGGGTTTAAATTCTCACCAGAAATGCTTTGTAACATTTCATCAGATGAATACAAAGAAGCTTTTTGATGGATATTAGTATTCAACCAAATGATTAAGTTATTTATATTTTCTTCATTAGGGTTGCCTAAAAAAATATCAAATAAAGGGCAATTAAATTTAATTTGTGAGGCTATCATAGCACCAAGTGCATAAGTAGGGAAATAACCAAATATACCCTCATACCAATGAATATCTTGGAGAACCCCCTCTGTTTCTGAAATTAGATTGATTGACAAATTATTTAAATAGTTTTCGTTCCATAAATTTTTTATATCTTTAAATTTAATTTTATTTTTAAATATCTCTTTTTCAATTTTATACCTGATGTAAACATGGATCGGGTAAGAAAATTCATCAGCACTAACCCTTATAGGATTAACTCTCACAGTATGATAGTGCTCTAAAAACGATTTTTCCAAATCTTTAGAGTTATCAAAAATATTGTTTATGATGTTAAAATAAACTTTTGATTTAAAGATATGATTTTCAAAAAAAAGAGATTGGCTTTCATGGACACTTAAACTACGGGATTGACCCAATGGCTCATAAAGATATTGATTAGGTCGATTCTGTTCATAAACCCCATGGCCTGTCTCGTGAAATAATGCTGATAAGGACTCTAATATATTGTCTTCAAACCTGGTTGTTATTCTTACATCATTTGTAGCTCCTCCACAAAAAGGGTGATGAGATTGATCAATTCTACCTCTATCAAAATCGAAGTTTAGCTGTTTTAATTTTACTTTTATCATTTTTAATATTTCTGAGTCTGAAATATTTGATTTATAAACATGGGGTGATTTAATTTTTTTAATATCCAAATATTTAGGTATTATTTCTCTCTCAATTACTAAAAAAACTTGGTCGATCTTTGATGAATCATAATCCATATCATATTTTGAAATTAATGAGTCATAAGGTGATAGATTAGTAGCCTTAGCTAATTGACTCGCTTCCTCATGCACTAAATCTAATAGATCATTGAAATCTTTTTCAATTATCGAAGAGTCATTTTTTGATCTAGCCTCTCTCCATAAGTGCTCACAAGTTAGTTTTTTTTTTATCAGTAGAGATTTCAAATCTGGGTCAATAGCATTTTCTTTGACGATAATACTCTTCATTAGTTTTAAAGACATACTATCTGCTTCGCTTAATTTTGTATTTTCAGCTTTTTGAATTTCTTCTTGAATATCTTCACTTCTAAATATTCTATCTGTAAAGTTAGATAAAATAGACATTTGCTCTGATCTAGACTCAATACTTTTTTTTGGTAAATTAGTTGCGTTATCCCAAAATAAAAGACCACTGACGTCATTCAACACATAGTAGCTTTTAAAATACTCTTTAAGTTTATTCATATTTCCTTCTTATAATTAACAGCATAACGATACTTGACAAGCTAAGCAAAAACCAAGTTATTGAATAATTCAAATGATTATTTCTCAAAAATACAAGAGGATTAAAGGTATATTTAGATACCCTATCATCTAGAAGAACAAAATAATATTTGGATAGGAATGCATATTGATAAAATTGACTAAAATCAGTTTTATTAACAGAGTACCAAATATTATTGGATAAATCATTCTTTGGGGTAAAAAAAGATTTATCTGAATTAAAATCTCTTATGTATACCTTAGGGTTGTCTATAGATTGATATCTTTGAATGATATTTTGAACTTGATCTACGTCTTTGTCTAAAAACCATCCAAAATTGATGACACTATATATACTATTTTTATACTTTACCGGAAGTATTAGGTGATAACCTGGTTTTCCTTTAAATGTTTTTGACTCCAAATAAANTGGTTTGTTTAGAATNGTATAATTATCATCTAATTTTACTGAAACTAAATTATTGTAATTTAGATCATCTGAAAACAAAGTGGGATTGAGAATTGAATTACGAATATTATCCATTAAATCATTTTTCCAATTTAACCGGTAAAGTTGCCACGAACCTAAGATAAAGGTTAAAATAGAAATTCCTATAAATACAAATGTTAATGATGACCTATTATTCATAAATAAAATTTTAGTTTAAATGTAAAAGATAAAAATGTTTGGTTTATCTTCCCCACCAATAGATACTTATGTATAAAAACAACCAAACAACATCAACAAAATGCCAATACCATGCAGCTGCCTCAAAACCAAAATGTCTTTTTGGGGTTAAATGACCTTTTCTTATTCTCAATAAACAGACTAATAAGAATAAAGTACCAATTAATACATGAAAACCATGAAAACCGGTTGCCATGAAAAAAGTTGAAGGATATATACCTTCAGTAAAACCAAAAGTTGCATGTTGGTATTCATATATTTGTAAAAGTGAAAATATGAAACCTAAAAAAACTGTGTAATATAAACCTTTAAGAGCCTCTTTATTATTACCCTCTCTTAATTCATGGTGTGCCCATGTACAAGTAGTGCCTGATAAAAGTAAAATTAAGGTATTTAAATATGGGATGTCTAGTGGGTCAAAAGTTTCAATTCCTTTTGGGGGCCAAACTCCTATTCCAAGAGTGCCTGTNAAAACTTCTTTGTACTCAGCTAAAAATGTTTTAGGTAATAGACTTGCATCNAAAAAAGCCCAAAAGAAAGCGACAAAAAACATAACTTCTGATGTGATGAACAGAGCCATACCCCACCTAAGACCAATCTCAGTGATTGAATTATGTACTTTCAAAAAAGTACTCTCTTTTATTATGTCTCGCCACCACATAAACATAGTAAAAAGTATTAGAACAAGACCTGCCAACATAGGCCATAGCATCTCATAGTGCATATACAAAATAGCTCCTGAAACTAGAAAAAGAGCTGAAAAAGCACCAACTAATGGCCAGGGACTGGGATTTACAAGATGAAATTTATGTTTCTTTTCAGAGTCTTTAAATACTAAATCAACCATTTAAACAATATTTCATTCTTTTTTCTCAAAAAAGGTATATGACAAAGTGACATTCTTAGTCCTACTTGCCTCAGGATCGTCAAGTATCAATGGATCTAAGTAGAAAGTGACAGGAAACTCAACAACTTGATTTGGTTTTATCGTTTGATCAATAAAGCAAAAGCATTCNATCTTATATANGTATGGGCCAATTTTAGGTGGTAAAATGTTAAATATAGANGTACCTGTTGAGCTAACATCAGTATTGTTTTTAGCTTTAAAAACAACATCATACTTTACACCCTCTGNAATNTTCATTTTTTGAGGAGCTTCGAACATCCAGTCCAAACCTTCATTTACCTGAGCTGAAAATATAACTTTTATATCAAGTTCCCCCNAGTTGATATTTTGGTGTTGTTCTTGAATTTTNACTTCTTTNTTAAAACCTTGAAATCCAGTTAGGTCACAAAAAAGCTTATATAGTGGNACAGAAAAAATTACTAGACTTAGCATAAATCCAAGTATCAACATTAAAAAAATTAATGTTTTGTTTTTATTTGATACGTTCAAATACCAGATTTAATTCTAAATATTGTAATAAAATAAAATGCTGTTACGAGCATGAAAAGTAGAGCCAAGACTAATAAATTTTTATTTTTTCTTTTCATTAGAATAAATATTTATCAATAACTGTTAAAGCAAAAATAAGAAAAAGATAAACAATTGAATATCCAAAAAGTTTAATTGAGTCTTTCTTAATATTTTGTGACTTATTTAGTTTAAAAAGTTTGTAAATAAAATATGCATTGAGAAGATTGGAGCCTAAAAAAAAGCTCATTCCAGCGTATTTAAAAAAATATAGAGAGTTTACTGATGCAACCATTAAAAGAGTATAAATATTCATCATAAAAAGTGTTTTTTTTATACCGTGTTTAACAGGGTACATCGGTATATCAGCGTCAGAGTAATCTTGGTTTCTAAATATAGCTAATGCCCAAGAGTGTGGAGGTGTCCATAAAAATATTATTAAGCATAATATTAACGGGTAGAAAATTTGTTCACTTGAAATACTTATCCATGCAATCACTGGAGGGAGAGCACCTGCTAAACCGCCAATTACTATATTCTGTGCAGTTTTGTGCTTCAGATACATTGTATAAAAAACAGAGTAATAAAGAATTGTAAATGCTAATAAGATTGAGGCCTTAATATTTCCAAAGAAAAATAAACCTACTACAGAAAAAAAAGAAAAAATTAATCCAATCCCAAGTGCTGTATTTGCTGAGATATTTCCTGAAGGAATAGGTCTAAACTTTGTTCTATCCATTTTAGAGTCAATTATTCGATCAAACCACATGTTTAAAATAGCTGAACCAGATGCTCCCATTGCTATAAGGGTAAGAGCCATTCCTTTTATAAATAAACTTTTATCAGATGGGGCTAATAACATCGCACATAAAGCCGTAAATATTACAAGAGAAATTACACCAGGTTTAATTAGTACATAAAGTTGTTTTAAAAAATTAACAACTTGCAAAAAGAACAGGTTTTGTTCTGTCTGTACAAAAGTTTGATGATGCTTTTTTTCTAACACAAATTAATTTTTTACTTCGGGNAATGTATCAAACTGGTGATAAGGTGGAGGAGACGGTAATGTCCACTCAAGTGTTTTCGCACCCTCACCCCATGGATTTGCTTCTGCTTTTTTACCTTTAAATAATGCGTAAACTATTATGAAAATAAATAGAATAAATGAAGCAAAAGATATATATGACCCAATTGAGGATATAATATTCCATCCAGCATAAGCATCTGGATAATCTGGAATACGTCTAGGCATACCTGCTAATCCTAAAAAGTGTTGAGGAAAGAAGGTTAAGTTAACTCCTAAAAAGAACAACCAAAAATGTAACTTACCAAAAAACTCAGAGTAATTTTTTCCGCTCATTTTACCAAACCAATAATAAATTCCNGCAAAAATACCAAACACCGCTCCCATACTTAATACGTAATGGAAATGGGCAACAACGTAGTATGTATCATGTAAAACGACATCAATACCTGCGTTTGCTAAAATTACACCTGTTACTCCACCTAGAGTGAAAAGAAAAATGAANCCTAGAGCAAATAACATAGGGGTCGTAAATGTTATAGATCCACCCCACATTGTAGCGATCCAACTAAAAATCTTAACACCTGTGGGTACAGCTATGACGATTGTAGCAAGCATAAAATAAGCTCTAACATTTGCGCTAAACCCTACTGTGTACATATGATGAGCCCAAACAACAAAACCGATAAATCCAATAGCAACCATTGCATAGGCCATACCTAAATATCCAAATACAGGTTTTTTTGAAAAAGTAGATACAATATGTGAGACGATACCGAAAGCTGGTAAAATCATAATGTAAACCTCTGGGTGACCGAAAAACCAGAATAAATGCTGGAATAGAACGGGGTCCCCTCCACCGGCAGGATCAAAAAAAGTTGTTCCAAAGTTTCTATCTGTTAAAAGCATTGTAATAGCTCCACCTAGAACTGGAACAGCAAGTAAAAGAAGAAATGCTGTAACTAACATTGCCCAAACAAAAAGAGGCATTTTATGAATCGTCATCCCTGGTGCTCTCATATTCAAAATAGTTGTAATAAAGTTGACGGCACCAAGTATTGATGAAGCACCTGCTAAATGGAGTGAAAAAATGGCCATGTCTACAGCAGGACTGCTGTGCCCTGTAATCGAACTTAAAGGTGGGTAAATAGTCCAACCAGTTCCAGCACCACTCCCAACAAACATCGAACCTGCTATTAAAAATAATGCAGGAACCAATAACCAAAAACTAATATTATTCAATCTTGGAAAAGCCATATCAGGTGCGCCAATCATTAGTGGAATAAACCAATTTCCAAAGCCCCCTATCAATGCAGGCATTACGACAAAAAAGATCATTAGTAATCCATGAGCTGAGATAATTACATTCCACATTTGTCCATCTGCAACAAACTGCATTCCGGGTTCAGATAATTCCATTCTCATAATGACTGAAAGGGCACCGCCCACTACACCAGCTACAATTGCATAAATTAAGTATAATGTTCCAATATCTTTATGATTTGTGGAAAAAAACCATCTTGTGAAAAAACCTGGCTTATGATCGTGATGATCATCCATAGCTAATGAATCTGAACTCATAAATTATTCTCCTCTAATTTTATTAAATTATTTTGTGAAATAATGATTTCCTCATTTGTTTCGTTAGTTTTAATATCTTCATTGATTGCGTAATTGTTTTTGGCTTCATTAGCCCATGCAATAAATTCGCTTTCAGGTAATACTTTTACAACAACTGGCATAAATCCATGACCAGTACCACATATTTCAGAGCATTGTCCTCTGTATATTCCTGGTTCTTTAACATTGACCCACGTTTCGTTGAGTCTTCCAGGGACGGCATCAGTTTTTAATCCCATTGAGGGTACAGCCCAGCTGTGCAAAACATCTCCAGCGGTTATAAGTATTTGAATATTTTTATTGGCAGGAATTACAAGAGGATTGTCAACTGTCAAGAGTCTTAAGTCTCCCTCTTGAAGGTCTGCATCTTGAACCATGTAACTTTCAAAATAAAAGTCACCGTGATCCGGGTATTCGTATTCCCAATACCACTGATGACCAATGACTTTAACNGTCATATCATANTTTTCGCTTTTTTCTTGTTGNTATAAAAGCTTAAAAGATGGTATCGCAAGTACTACAAGGATTACAATTGGTATTGCAGTCCATAAAACTTCAACAACTGTATTGTGAGTTGTTGTAGATGGAATTGGGTTTCTTTTTGCGCTGAAACGAAAAGAGACATAGAAAAGAAGAAATAAGACAAATAAAGTAACTAAAGTCATTACAATCAAAATTATGTTATGGAGTCCAACTACACTGCCCATCAAATCTGTGGCAGGATTTTGAAAACTTAACTGCCAGTCAGTGGCTTGTTTTCCAAACGCCTTAAAAGATACAAGAAAAAAAAATACTGAAAATATTGACTTCATCTAAGACATATTAGTAATCTTTTTTGTACAGTATATTGACAGGATGTCGCTTAAACCCGCTATAATTATGAAAAATAGTGAAATGTTAAACTAAGTGCGGCAATAACTGCTGTATCAGCTTTCAAAATGTTTGGGCCTAGACTCACATTAAAGAAATTTTTTGAGCTATCTGAAATAAATGCTCTTTCCTCCTCCTCAAAACCTCCTTCAGGCCCTATAACAACTAAAATTTCACTATTTGGTTTAATTTTAGCTTGTGATAGATGAATTCCTTTGAGATTTTCATCGAACATCAGCACTGTTTTACCAGACATTATATTAGACCTATCTTTAAGATCAATTAACTTGTCTATGTTTGGTATTGATAATCTTCCACTTTGTTGAGCAGCACCTACTGCATATGTATTAAACTTATCAAGATTAATCTTTGTATTTATAGTTCTATTAAATGATGTTGGAAATAGACATCTCACACCCATCTCAGTTGATTGTCTTATAATTAATTCACTGTTTTGGTATTTTATGGGAGAAAACATTAAGTCTATCAAAGTTTCTGCTCGAGGTGCTGAGATTTGACTTATCGATTTCGCTTTTAAAAAATTTTTTTTTATATCAATTATTTCGCACTTCCATTCACCAGAAATATTGTTAAACAAAGAGATCTCATCTCCTATTTTAAGCCTTATAACTTTTACAAGATGGATATAATACTTTTTTTCTAGCTCATAAGTGCTACCCTGCTTTATAATTGAATTACAATAAACTCTCTTCATGAATAACAATTATAAGAATAATTTAATTTTTAAATTATTTCCACCTTTCACACACCCATACATTCTTTTAGTTAGATTAGATAAACCTATTGGTTTTCTTCTACTTTTTTACCCAATTAGTTTCATTTTAGCATCCTCAACAAATGGTTCGTCTAATAATATTTTAATTTTGTTTATAATTTTTTTTATAGGTTCAATGGTTATGAGATCTGCTGGATGCATAGTAAATGATTTTATTGATAAAGACATTGATAGGAAAGTTAGTAGAACACAAAATAGAGCTTTAGCCTCATCACAAATAAGTTTAAAGAATTCACTCATACTATTATTTTTTCTTTTAATAATAGGTTTAATAATTTTATTACAATTAAATTATGAAGCTATTGTATTAGGGCTTGTTATCACTCCTTTGATAATTTTATACCCTTTAGCAAAAAGATTTTTTTTCTTACCCCAATTAATTTTAGCTTTGACTTATAATTGGGGCTGTTTTATTGGCTGGGTGGCAATGGGCTCAAACGTACCCTTTTNATCTGTTCTCATTTTATATGTGTCACTAATTTTTTGGACACTTACTTATGATACTATTTATGCTACTCAGGATGAAAAAGAAGACAAAGAATTAAAATTATACTCTAGCACATTANTTTTTGGAGCNGGNAGAATGATCATTTTAAATTTAATGATTTTTTTTAAATATTTTTTATTNGCANTTTTTGGAAGTAGCTTNAATTTCAGTTTTTTNTACTATGTCTTATTAACAACGATTTTCTTGATAAACATTATAGATCTCAATTTTATGTGGAAAAATGTACCTGAAAAGGCTGGCTCATACTTTAGTCGCAATAACTATTACGGTATCAGCATACTTTTTAGTATAATAATTGGAAGTCACCTTAATGTCTGAGTCTAAAGAACATTTTATAAGAATTTCTAAATTATTTCTTAATTTTAAATTAAGAATGTTTGTTGCTATTTTATGTATGATTATTGCAGCTCTATGCACAGGTTTTCATGCATGGTTAGTTAAACCAGCTCTTGACAATGTTTTGATTAATGCTGATAGGTTTTATTTATATTTTATACCCATTGCTATTTTAATTACTGGGGTAATAAAAGGGTTAGTAACTTATATCCAAATTACTTCTTTACAATTTATGAGTCATAGAATTATTGAAAAACTCAGACGTGATGTTTTTAAAAATATAATAAATGTGCATTATGGGTTTTTTGTTAAAAATAAAATAGGATCATTAATTACGAGAATTACTACAGATACTTATTATCTAAGTGGGGCAATGGCCAACACATATACTGCATTAATAAAAGACTCTTTAACTTTGACTGTTTTAATAGGAAATATGTTTTATCAAAATTGGAAATTAGCATGCATTTCTATAGTGATTTTTCCATTGGCCATTGTTCCAATAAGAGTTTTAGGTAAAAAAATTAGAAGAGTCACAAAAAACTTACAAGAACAAGTTGGAACTTTAGCTTCAAATTTAGAAGAGGTCTTTAGAGGAATCAAAAATGTNAAATCTTTCAATGCAGAAAATTTTGAAATCAAAAGAGTTAATAAAGAAATTGAGCAAGCTAGAGAATTGAATTTTAAACAGGAAAAAATTACTGCNAGATCCAGACCTTTTACGGAAACATTGGGTTCAATGGCNGCTGGTTTAGCAATATTTGGTGGGGGTATTTTTGTAATTAACGAAAATATGACAGCTGGGCAATTGATGAGTTTTTTAGTAAGTCTAATGTTAGCTTATGCACCACTTAAAAACCTAATAAATGTTAATGTTTTACTTCAAAGCGGTCTTGGTGCTGCCTCTAGAATATTTGAATTTATAGATTTTAAAAACGAAACAATTGGAGGATCTAAGATAATAAAAAATTTCAANACTTTGAGTTTTAAAGAGGTTTTTTTTAAATACGAAAATACNAATAAAAATATAATTAANCGAGTTAATTTTAACNTTAAAGCAGGAAAAAAANTTGCATTTGTGGGACCCTCTGGAGGAGGTAAATCAACACTTATGGCTTTATTTTTGAGATTATTTGATATCACTAAAGGTGACATAACAATAAATGAAATTGATATAAAAAAATTAAAATTAAATAGTCTTAGAAATATATTTAGCCTAGTTAGCCAAGATACAGTTTTGTTTGATGGTACTATATCAGAAAATATAAAATATAACTCTGGTCACAATCAATCAAATATAAATCATTTTGCTAATATTGCATGTGTAAATGATTTTGCAAATAAACTACCTTTAAAATTGGATACTAAAATTGGAGAAAATGGAATTAAATTGTCTGGGGGGCAAAGGCAAAGAATTTCAATAGCAAGAGCTCTTGCTCAAAAAAGCCCTGTTGTATTATTAGATGAACCAACTTCAAATTTAGATCTTAAAACAGAGTCTAAGTTATTCAATAATTTGTATCATTTGCCTAAAATTACAATGATCGTAGTTGCACATAGATTAAGCACAATCAAAAATTTTGATGAAATTTACTATTTAGAAAATGGTGAGGTTGTTGAAAAGGGAACTCATAAAACCTTAATGGCAAAGAAAAAAAATTATTATAATCTTTATCAAAGACAGATTAAAAAAAATGCTTAAAAAATTATCTAAGAATAAATTCTTTAAGATTATTTTTGTAAATTTAATNTATCTNTCATTNTCACTTATAAAAAAAACAAGTAATTGGTCNGGTGTAAANGAAGAAGTCATAGAAAAANAATTACAAGATAATAAATCAATCATTGTACTTATTTGGCATAACCAACTTATGGGTTCTACATTTAGTTGGAAATTTAAACCAAAATTAAGACCCGTNGCAACATCTCACAGAGATGGTCAAATAAGTACTTTAGTTCAAAGAAAATTTGGTTTAGATCCTCTTTTACGTGAAAAAGATAAACCGACCGCTCTTATAAAAGAAATCACTTTAGCTGTAGAAAAAGGAGAGTGCATTTATATCACACCAGATGCACCTCATGGACCACCTTATGAAATTAACACCAATATTTACAAATTAGCTAAAAAGTTTGACTTAAAGATCGCTCTACTAACTTTTAAAACCAATCGTTTTTTTCGTCTTAATAATTGGGATAAATTAAAAATACCATTACCTTTCAGTAAAGGTATTTTTTTTTGGGGTGAAGAAATAATAAACCCAAGTCAATTCGACGAAAATTCATTTAATTCATACATAATAGAAAATTTGAATAAAAATTTAAAAATAATTGATGCTCATTTTTAGCTATAGATTATTACAACTTATGTTTTTTCCAGTGATTTTATTCATTGGTTTAATTAGAGTATTCAATAAAAAAGAAAATTTTTTTTCATATAAACAAAAAATATTCGCAAACCAAAATTACACACAAATCAGACAAAGTGATTTTTTAATTCATTTTGCTAGCATAGGCGAATTGAATTCTATTAAATTCTTAGTGGATAGGCTCAATAATAAAAAAATTGTTTTATCGTGTTCTACATTGTCATCTTTTGAATTATCAAAAAAATTATACCCGAACCTTATTAGTATATTTCTTCCTTTAGATTTTTTTTGGAATGTAAATATTTTCTTATCAAAAACAAATTTTAAAAAAATTTTATGGATTGACTCAGAAATTTGGCCTAATTGGCTAATGATTTCAAAAAAGAAAAATTTAAAAAATATTTTAGTTAATGGCAGAGTATCAGATACAAGTTATGTCAGATGGTCAAAATATCCAAATTTAAGTAAAATAATTGGAGAACAATACGATTTAATTTTTGCACAAAGTAAAAAGGATCAAGCGAACATAAATAATTTATTTGGTAAAAAAGTTTATTTTTTTGGGAACTT
>FUFK010044445.1_pt1 | contig 45149 bp, 36 predicted proteins | sample 1021851 | NCBI WGS metagenome assembly FUFK01 (sample SAMEA51879418, study PRJEB19060) | metagenome
CGAGTGTGTACTTCTCCACCATCGTTTCTAAGATTGGAAAGCTTGACTCCTGCTCCTAGATTTACATCTGGTCCTAGTACCGAATCTCCTACGTAATTGAAATGCGGCGCTTTAGCACCTGGAAGAAGGATACTGTGTTTGACTTCGCTTGCATGTCCAACCAATGCACCGCCACAAATCCAAGAGAATTCTCGGATGTAAGCGCCATGTCGAATTACAGCGCAAGGTCCGATGTATGCTGGGCCAATTATGTGTACCGAGGGCTCAATTGTGGCACTTTCGTGTATGTGGACGGGGCCCTTGGAAGAATCGATGCTAACTCCTTCTCTAGTATTCCCGCCCACATCAGCAAGCATGTCTGTCATCTGGCCTTTCAAGGTAGGTAAAACCGACCAAACAGGGCCACTTGGAAAACAAGGTTGACGCCCAATTGACTCATCTAAAGATGGCCAAAGGNCNTCCGCTTCAGGGGCGCTCATCANAGCACCCCATTACCAACAGCGATTTGACCTTTTCAGGNTACNCTGTAGATTCTCTTGCCTGTTGAGCGGTCAAGTTTGAATCCNACAATGTTCTTCAGGTACCTAGGAATGAAGAAACCAACCTTCCTTGATGTTAATCCGTGATTTCTCATCCTCAATGTGTTTGATAGATGATCTACAATATCAGCTGCAGAGCACCCTGGGTTTCTGGAAACATATTCTGTAATTTCCATCTTCAGACGCTCAAGTCTAGCGCTTTTCTGTGAACCTCTTCCATTCATGTATTGTAATAGCACTGCGCACTATATTGACTCAAAGCGGGAAAGCCCGGGGTCCCCGAGTTAGCGATGAACTATTAAGTAAAATTAATAACAATTTTTCGACTGGTAATAATATGGCCAAGTCGACTGTGGTGTATCTAATCGTCATGGTCTTGTTGACCTTCCCTCTGACTGGATGTGTAGAAGAGGTTGCAGAAGATAAAAAAATCCAAGCAGAGGAATTAATTGAGGTTGAAAACCCGTGCTCGATGCCTTCGGAACCAGTCCTACAGTCAATGACAACAATTCCTGCGCATGGAGTTGACAGGTATTTCCGACTTACCGTTCCAAGTTCAGAAGCTGGAACAATGCTGCCAATCGTTTTGGCTTTCCATGGCGGCGGTGGCGCAGAGGAAGATTTCCCACAACAAGATGAATTCGATGCCCTAGCAGAACAGGAGAAATTCATCATGGCATATGTGATTGCCGAAGAAGATAGGACTGCAGAAGAAGGGGAGTGGTTCCTCAACTCAGCAGCAACATCCAGAGATGACAATGACTTCTCAGAAGCAATAGTAGACGAGCTCTCAAAATCTTACTGCATCGACGAGGATAGGCTGTATGCAGTAGGTTATTCACTAGGTTCGATGTTCACTTACGAAATAGCATGCCAACTAAACTCCAAATTTGCTGCAGTTGCATCATTTGCTGGAACAATGCCTGTGAATCCAGAAACTTGCAACCTTTACGGTAGTATGGGAGTGATGCACATACATGGCAAACTGGACCTTCTCATAGATTATGACGATGACTGGGACTGGAAAGATGGTGAACATGAAGGGGTTGGGACGATGAGTAACATTCCTGGAATGATCGACTACTGGGCTGATAAGTCAAATTGTCAAGACGAAAACTCACATTACCATTTAGATGTGGAACACATCGTTCACAGTCAATGTTCATCTGGTGTATTAGTGGAACATTATGGTCTAGAGTTTGGAGGGCACGGTTGGCCAGAAGAGGTTGCTGGCATCGAAACTTACCAACTAATGTGGCAATTTTTGTTCCAATTTACGAACTGATAGAGCCCTACCTAACTTTGGATTATTGAATCACAAGAAGTTTAGGATTTGATTCCACTTGAATGACGAGCCTCTTCTGAAGAGATTGTCATGGAATTCAGTTTGTGGGTAGTGTGCACACCGGATTACTCTTCCTCGGCTGTTGTAGCATCCTGAACGGGTATTGATTGGTACCATTATTGTTGACAAATCAAGGGCAGGCCCATTTGGCACTGGGATGTCAACTTCGACCTTTTCTTCTATCCCATCCCAGGATATTTCTTCCAATTGGGGAGGCACTAATTCCATGTCGTTTTCCAATCTAATAACGCCTTCAGCAAGTCGCTTAGGTGCCCACGTGTTGGAAAATGACCCGTCTAGCCAAGCAACTAATTTCTTCATGTCAGACAATTCTAGCAAAGTGATGAAAGAGCGCTCCCACCATCCTGGCGACCGAGCCAATGTTACATGGTGGATTCCTGGTTGAATATCCCTCGCGTCTAGATTATCGGCCCATGTTCTGCATATCCCTTCTAGCCTCACAGGAATGATTGGCATGTCAGGGGCCATCAAGTCACACAGGCGATACGGGTTAGCTAATTCTCCAACAATTAGCAAAGGCCTTCGCTTTTCCAAATCGATAACGTCCTTGACCATCTTCCCGTTTTCTAGCGTGAAACTCCCAACATATTCCTTTAGACCATTCAAGTCTAAACTATCTGCTTCCGGCATTGCTGGAAGTGACATTTCGCTTAATTCTGCAGACGTGAAAAACATCGGTTGTGAAGGTAATGGGAGTGGCGAGTTACTTGGTGGATTTGCCCATAATCGAGGAGAGTTCGCCATATTTGCCCCACCGTCGAGATGTTGTTGAAACTTGCTAACGCCTAGAACCGCTGGATACAGATGCAGTCAAAACGAACCTTCAATGGGAATGAGGTCAGCGGACTTTCATGGCGCTTCCACAAGATGTACTTGCCCGTTTAGCGAGTTTGTCGGGCTATGACCAAATGTTGGAGATGGATGCTGTAAGCAGAAATCACGGAGTTGGGCTGGCTGAAATTGAATCTCAACTCGCTGCATACAAGGCAGGAGCTATGCAGCCACAAGTGAACAATCCGGTCGTAGATTTTGACCCGGTTGCAAGTAAGGAATTGGTAGACTTAGAAAATGCACAACCAGTTAACACTGGGCCTAATTACATCGATAATCCTGATCAGTATCGAATGAAATACGATCCTTCAGTTCAGGGCCAATCCAATCAATCTAGAGTCAATCAAGCAATAATGTGTCCAGCTTGTTCAGCACCACTTGGTATACCAGACATTAGACCGATTAAGGTAACATGCCCACAGTGCATGCACGAAGCGGTATTCCACTCTTGATTAGATACCCCAGTATCTTTCAGATTGGGCTTGTCTTGCCTGTACAGCACGAACGATTGTGGTAGTGACCCACAGTACTGCAATCCACATTAGAGGCTCAAGCATGTCTTCCCATATCTCTTGAACTGTGAAGTTGTAACCTACTCCAGTCAACACATCCATTGCAATCAATAGACCTTGGTCCAGGAAGGAATAGACNACCATGCCGAATACAGCCAGGATGATCAGTCTTCCAGAGAATGAACCCTTCTTCAGACGCAGTAGCATGAATCCAGCAGTAGAGGTAAGGAATGCAATAACAATCCATGCTAGTGCCGAGTGAACAACTCCAATCCATACAACTGAGGTATTGGTAGTAGCTTCCAACTCTATGTATTTGTCATAGCCCATTGCTACAGCAAATATTGCACTGAATACCGTAGTTGTCCACAGTAGTGAAGAGAACATAGCAGCGTCTGCGTTTTCTCGCATCTCTTGGGCAATTCTTCCAACAGTTGCTTCTATTCCAAGTCCCTTAGAGAGAATGAACAAACCGAACACAAGAGGAAGTGAACCGATTACAATTCCGCCTAGCGTATCTGGTAGCATAACACCAAGGCCGAAAATCGCCATGATTGCGCCCAGTGGGACCAGCATCTTGGCACGCCACTTAGGGTCTTCAAGTGCCTTAGCGATGTAGTAGTATGTTCCTTCGATACCCTTTGATTGCTTGACGATAATCTTCTGCACGTGGTCGATTCTGACCTGGCTTTGGATAATCGGCAATACAGATTCGTCTTCTGCACCATCGGTCACCAAAATTGCTTGGTCAGGTTGGAATTCGGTTACGACCTCTTCTAATTGCGCTGCAATTGCTCGGTCGGAGCGAACACCGACCTTCTCGTCACCGGTTAGGATTGTAACTTCAACTTCGTCATTCTCGCCATTGGTTTCATCGAGGTTATCGTGCTGGTGCAGGGCTCCAAGGATTGCGTTTGTATCGCTTTCCTCCGGGTCGGCAATACCCAATTTCAGCGCAGCGGTTAGAACCTGCTTTCGTCCAACGACAGGACCGCGAATCGCTGTTTTTTGACCAAGATCATTATCTCGATCTACAGTTATCACTAGAGTTCTTGTCATAGAGTCCCACCTCGGATATGTTAGCGCTGACGCGCTTCCTGTTCATCAACCATCGCCCGGTTTGGGCGGCTCGACATTCACTTCCAGACTTTCTTGTCGCTTTCGCCGTCTTTGTTTTGCGCGTATGTATTTCAGAGGATGGTCCATCCATGGCTGGTCGCACAATTTGTCATCACCTGTTCGCACTGCACAGTTGTGATTGACTTTCAATTTTGAACATCCGGAAGGAGTGTACTCTCTTTCGTAAAGATGGTTCACTTGGTATGTGGTTGTTCCTTCACTGAAGTCAGGAGCGCCTCTGAAGAAATCAACAGTTGTCTCTTGAGGCAGGCCGATACATCTCGCCATAGAACCGAGGAATACTCTTCCGAAGTGATTTACATTCACACCTTCAGCAAGTTCACCCACAATCTTTCTCATACATGGCGGCCAATCATCTTCGCCAGCACCGATTAGAGCAATGGTTTCAGCAGTCTTTGATGCCACGAGGCCGCGGATCATTCCCACAGGTTCTGATAACCTAATCAAAAGGCTCTCATCCATCTTTGTCATCTTTTCAAGAGCATCAAGTTTGATGTCTTCTTTCATCCTTTCACGCAATAATCTAGCGACTTTAGCTCTTGATGAATAACGGTCTCCCTCATCGTGTAAAGTGACCCAACCGTCATTGATTTCGCAATTTGGTAATCTCCAACGAGAACCTGTAATGCCTGTACACAATTCGATGAAATCCGAGAGGCCAATTTTCCAAATGCCTTTCTCGTCGCACGAGATTTCAGAAAGATAGGTGTTAGCGATAACTTGGATTGCTGGGTCTCTTTCCAGAATATGCTGTGCACGTTCAGCCTCAGCTTGTGCCCACCTGGAAATCAATCTCTCATCTTCGCTGGCTCCCACTACAAGCCGAGCATAATAGAATGAAAACGCTTCAAGCAACCTTCCTTCTTCAGTATGGATGTCACCGATTGAAGCAACCTCCACGCCATCTTTACTGTCCACCGAATCGACCAATCTAGACCTAGCTCTAATTCGTGCCCTGTCCATCATGCTTCCATCTAGCAGTTCATCGATATCGATTCCGTGCTTTACAGCCATGCTAGTAATCCAAGATTTTGCTTGTGGCAAGAAGGGGTATCTTGCAAGCGTGACCTCGTCAGTGAGGTCTGGAATAGTCATCGGCTTTGGCACGATTGAGAATTCCAAGAGGAGGCATTTGAACCCTCTTATTCATGTGGGGCATCGCTGTGGACGGTGCGATGAAGCCGGTGAATCATGATTTGATTCTCATTCAAGATGAGATCAGAGAATCATTCGGCTGGGGCCTTGAATCTGACTATGAAAGTGCGAAATCCTTAGTCTCACAATGCAATAATCCCACTCCGTCTTTGCACTTCGAATCGAAGGTAACCGTCGTCGGTGCAGCAGCACCTCCTGACATTGTTCCTGACTATCCAGCGATAGTCGCCGACGGGGCGATTGGAGCGATTTCTGACCTCTCTAGGGTAGCATTGATTGTTACGGACGGAGATGGCACCCCTCATCTTGAGAAAGCTCTGAACAAAGGGATTCCAATCTGCCTCCATGCACATGGAGACAATCAAGATTCTTGGGCGCGAATACTATCCATAATCGATGAAAATCAAGAGGTGTTATTGACTCATCAAACTCCATATGAAATTGATGGAATGTACAACCCTGGTGGATTTACAGACGGCGACAGAGCAGTATGTATTGCATTTGCATTAGGTGCAACTGAAGTGGAATTGGTCGGGTTCTCAATCAATGATGTCGGCCAGTGGTCTGGAGTAACAGATGAAAAACGAAAACTAATCAAGTTGAAGTGGATGAGTAGAGTGTTGCAAATTCTTTCCGTGAGGGTTGATAATGAAGAATAGCTACTGGTTGTGGATAATTGCGTTGATCGTGGTCAACACAGGTTGGTACACCGTTAGCCAGCAAAGCGCAATCCAAGAAATAAACAGGCCAGGTGCAGATTTTTCCGAATCTCGTGAAGGCGAACTTTCCACTCTAATCGGCTCAGAAGTTGATTATGAGATTGAACACTGCTTCGAATCAATCAATGGAGGAGTACACAACGCCAGCATAACCGTTGAGAGCGACTCTGAGGTTCTCTATTCCTGGGAAGGAGATACTAATGATGACTGCATAACATATTCTTCCACTGCGGGTGAGGGTGAATTTGTTGTAATCACAATTGTTGATGAAGGCGTTGAAACGACGACTACTCTGAAAACTTGGCCGATGAAAAGCGCCTTTGTTACGGGATTGATTTTATTCTCATTGTGCACGATAGCTGTTGCGTTTGGTGAGACTTTTGTTAGAGCATTGGTCAAGAAGAAAACCGACCAAAATCAGTCTACTGCAGCACCTCAATTTGAGTCATTCACAGAGTCAGATGGAATATGGCAAGACCCAGTTAGACCAAACTGATCACAAGAAATCTGACAAGCTTAGCTGCTTGGCATTATCGTTATTGAATAGACTTTCAACGCTATCTGCAAGCCATTCAACATTCTGCTTAGTGTATTGGTCTACCCCGTAAGTTTCCATTACGTGCATTGTGACTTTGATGTATTTTCTAACCGCGCCTTCGGTTACGGTAAGAGCTAGATTACCATTACACATGTCGCCCTCCGCCTTTTTCACTCCGAAAGCACTCATTCCTCTTCCCGTTTGTTTAGGCGGTTGGATACATTTTGCAGCCAATGGCATTCTTCGATAAGAATGGCCACACTTCAAACAACGAACCTTTTGCCGAGTAAATGCCACAAGATTTCCTCGCAAATCTGGTAAGAAGTGTGAGCGGATTACACTAGAAGCCACAGTACGAACATTCACTCCTCTAAGCCTGTGACCCAAAGAGAGTTGTCCATTCATTTTGTCAATCATTGTCTCCAGTGTCTTGTATGCAGAGAGAGGAGGGCCTTCGGCCATGCTCTTGGTTGAATGTGTGTAACCCATTCCACGCACCGCACCTATGGTACCAAGTCTACGTTCGATGAAGTCCATTTTGTCTGCAAGAGCCTTGGGGTGAGGTTGCTCGAGCGTCGCTTCGTAAAACCATCTTTCATAGTGCCAAGCAGAATCTACATTCAGTGCTTCTTTGTCTACCTCTGTGGGATTCAATCTAGTAGTCAAAACTAGAGGGGCATCCATTTTACCACCGCGATTTGCCGGCAAAATATCTCTGCTGAAATTTAGCAAACCGTCCATCAGCAGCATGATTGCATCTTCGTCACCGTCACAGTTTCGTCGCTTAGCAGCGTGGAAAAGAGGATGGGCATATCCTCCAGAACTGTTTGAGAAGCCAATCAGCCTTGAAAGAACTCCACCGGATGTGTGAGGCGCTAATGCACAGATTAGATGGCCGACAAGGTCTTCCGGTTTCTCGACATGGTAGTATGGTTCCATTCCATAAAATCGAACCAGTAATTCATCAATATATTGTGCAGCTCGAACGAAATAATCCGCACCATTTCTTGCTAAGATGAAATCCTGTGGGAAGATTTCTAGCATCTGAGTATCGCTTTGCAATTCTTCTCCGAAGCAATCGTGAGTGTAGCCAAGATGCTTCAATTGGTCCCACTCTACCCCAATTTCTTCTGGTGTGAAGTGAGTTACAGGAACATCGCTCATATCGAACCTAATGGTTCCATCTCTGAATACGGGAAGACCGTGCTTTGCTCGTAAAATGCCCTTTTCAACGGCCTCGGGAGTTTGATTTTTACTCATCAATTTCTTGAGAGCTTTCATTTTCTTTGGGACTCTATCGATACCCAATGAGATTCTGGCATCCTCGAGTAAGTTATCTATTCGAATTGTCTGTAATTCGCCCCTACGCCTTGCGTTTTGTTTTTCGCTTGAGACTCTTAACTCGGTTCTTCCTCCACAAACCTCGCCAGGTTTCTCCTCACCAAAATCATCCAATTTTCTATGGTGGCAGTTAATCATAGGAGATTTCTTTTCACAAACTGTGCAGAATCGAACCCCCATTTCTACTCGTAAATCTTGTTGCGCAGCAGAATTTGCAATCAATCTTTGATTGCCTCCTGAAAGGGCGATTGGGAATAGAGAGTGAACAGTCGGTTTTTCTCTTGGTGCACTCTTTTCTGGACGGCCCATTCTGCATCCTACTCTTACAGGGGCAGAATGTTCCCATCTCAGGCGAGATATTTGTCGGATTTGAGTTAGGATACCATCCACTTGGTGATCGTCTTCTAAGACCTGTGCGCGCAAATACTCCTCAGGATTTTTCGGGCCAGGGTCTGGTAATTTATTTGCAGCATCTCTACCAATTTTATCGGTTTCAGCGATTCCTAAACCTCGCTGCCTCGCATCGGTTTCAGCGGCAATCTTGACAGTAGAGCGTTTTTGCTCCAACTCGCCTTTGCGCTTTTTTTCTTCTCCTAGAACAATTGCGGCATTACGCAATTCAGCAATCCTGTTTTTGAATACCGCTTCACCATCTTCGACTCGCATTGGAGCTTTGCCCTTGATTGTGAACCCTAATCCATCCAACATTGCTTCCCAGCCATCTGTAATCACCAGATCGTCACCGTCGTGATGATGGGCGAGGCCTAGCAGTAGGGCGCTACCTTTGACAAGCCCATGGATTCGGAGGACCCATCCATGAGGCAAAGTTTCGGAAAAGATTCCATCTTCAACTGGGATACTAGGCCCCGGTATAGAACCATAATCTAGAGTAGACTCTACCTCTGGGCGTAATTCATCCATCAAATCGGCATTCCATCCTTTTACGCCATCGATGAACCGAAGGCTTCCATTTCTTACGGTTGCAGATTCTATTGCTTGAAGCAAGGCTGGAACCCATTCAATTGGCAAATCCAGCCACCACGGATTGTGAGAGCCGACTAGAGATGTTGCGAATCTGATTGAGATTTCTTTAGCAGATTCCCACGAAGGATTTAGAGAAATCAGTGAATCTCTCCATTTTCTGCGAATGTGAAACCGTTCATCCAAATTAGTGGATTGATTTATCGGTAAACCAGGCGTTCCTTCAGGCATATTTCTTCTATCGGTTCCAATAATTCTACAGAACTCATCGACCGCTTGGTCGCTGTCCAAAGCATCGATTAAATCAGCAGCCCACCAATCGTGGGAATAAGCAGCTGGGACCAAGTTCTTGTTATTCTCCATGAACTCTCCATAGCCTAAAACCAACTCGCCATTATCCCAAATGGATGAGATTTCCTTTCTGTCTTTTTGGAAAGATTCGAGGTCATGATATTGTTTGAAATCACCATTCCGCAAAATAGCCCATGGACCTTCTGCTATGTCACAGGGAGTGATTGCACATGCCTTTCCAGGCCTCTCAATTTTCATTTGAGTGCCCACAGCAATGAAATCATCCATCGCCGCCATCGATGCGGCGTTACACGAACCGGCTGCTAGACCTGAAGGCCTTGCTCTACCATATCTGAGGCGAAAACCTCCGGGTTCTAATGGTGCTCCGAAAACAGGACGTCCGGCAATAATGTCCTTCATGAACTTTGAAATTTCAGGGACTTTACGAGAAGTGAATCCATCTCCGTCTCCCGAATTTTCTTCGTCTTTGTTCTTATTTGCAAAAGCGGAAATGAAATCCCAACCCGGGACTTTCAAACGCTCGGTATGCCTTTGGATTTTTGGAGCTTTTAGACACAAACCTTCTCCAATGACCAGCAAAACTCCACCGCGAATTCTTGCTTCGTCTATATTCCTAACACGGCCATATCCTGCACATTCTATGTCTTCAGTGGATTCTCCGTTAACCATTACAGGACAAGCCCTGACAATTGTATCAACTTCCTCAGGCGGCGGGCGATACTGTAGATTTCCGCGATATAATCCGAACTCTTCCTTTACTCTCTCGACTTCATCATCACTGGGTTTGTATGCATCTACGTTTAATTCTCTACGAATCATATCCCCGATTAATACTGCAAGCGCTTGTGCAGTACCGCCTGCTGCACGGATAGGGCCTGCGAAGTGGATAGAGAGGAATTGACTACCATCGAGATTTGGTAATAGCCTTACTTCGCTAATTCCTTCCAGTGGCGCTACAAGTACTGCTTCTGTAAGAATGGCAAGTCCAACTCTTAGCCCAACATCAATGCTTTTTTGCAAATCATGCCCGTCGTCTCTGAATCTTTTCGCAACGATTGTAGCCATCTTTATCGAAGTCGTTTCACGATCGTTTTCTGCCAATAATTTCCGAATATCATCAGCAACCTCAGCACCTTCAAGGTGTTCGACGAGAAGTTTTTCTGTACGACTAGCCAAATCGGAAGCACGCGGGATTTCAACTTCTAGAGAATGATCTAGCCCTTTGGCTCTAGCCCTTTCAGCGATCTTGTACGCTTCTTCCGTTCTCTCATCAAGCCATTCTTCATAAGATTCCATTTCCTTTTCTAGGCGCTCGATATCAAGACCCAATAGGGGGTCGTGAACATCTCTTGCGCCCTGTTGACTCATGGCTACCCATTTGTGCTCCTTGCAGGTGGCTCATAAGGGCTACCACACAATGCAATATCTCCAAGGGAAGGTTCATTCCCCTCAAACTGATGGCCTAGTACATGTCGGTTCCTCAGCAACTACGCGACGACCCTCGGTGGGCTCGCCTTGTGGATTTAGTTAGAGAATTAGCATTTCTCGACGGCGGTAATGACCAAGCATTCACGTTAGCCAGTGGTAGAACATCACGTTGGTTTTTCGATATGAAACCCGTAATGATGCACCCCGAAGCAGGCCGCCTCGTGGGGCAATTGATGAACGCCCGATGTGACGAAATAGGAGCGGATTTCGTAGGTGGATTAGAACTCGGAGCCGTTCCATTGGCCGCATTGGTTGTCGCTACTGACTTTACTTCAGATAGATTAGGATTCATGGTGCGCAAGCAAGCCAAAGGGAGAGGAGGTAGAAAGACAAACAATCCTCCAGGAATCGAGGGAGCATCAATTTCAGAAGGGGGCAGAGTAATCATCCTAGAAGATGTAACTACAACCGGAGGCTCAGCAATCCAAGCGGTCAAGAGAATTGAGGAAGAGACCTCCTGTGAAGTTGTAGCAGTAATCAGTATTCTCGACAGACAAGAAGGCGGAAAAGAAGCATTTAGGGATGCAGGAATTGCATTCGAGAGCCTATTGGTTCGCTCCGATATATCTGGGTGAATATTTTGGATTTGAGTCCTAGCGAGGCAGACCTTAGCGGTTCTACTGTAAATGATTCAACCGCTCCAGAAGGCTTAGTCTTCCATTATGCGGATGAGGCTAAACCTCTGGCGACACCATGGCAGGTTGCTGTTGAAAGAGCGAAGATGGTTAGGAAATGCAGCTTGCCCGACGGCGCAATTCTAGACCCTGCATGCGGAAGTGGAATTCAGTTGGCAGCCTACTGCGCTATGCTAAGCCGCCAGGGGTATGGTATTGAGATGGATGAATCAACAGCAATGGCCGCCAATTCCAATCTCAAAAGAGTGGCTGAGCACGGGTTTGGGGATACATTGTTATCCTCGACAATTAAAATCGGCGATGGAACAATTGGTGAATCAGAGCAAAAATTTGCCATGTTGCACCTCGACCCTGCAAGACCCCGAAATTCCCGCACTCACGGTCTAGAAGAAATGGCGCCTAAATTACCTGAAATCTTTGAGGCTTGGAAAGACAAACTGAACCACGGAGAAAGAGGGCCAGCGATTCTGTTGGATTTGTCACCGCGCCTAGATAACAGTCAGCGTCTAGAAGTCGAAGAAATAGTAGAATCCTTTTGGCCAAATATTGGGAAAACGTGGGTATGGACTAGCCGTGGCAGAGGTAGAGTAGATCGCTTATCTTTGTGGATTGGTCAATTGTCTGCTCCAGGAATCTCTCGTAGATTTGTTCGTATCCCGCCAGACCTCAAGGATAAGCCACTGATAATCGAAGGAGATTTAGAAGAAATATCTGAACATCGCAGGCCACCTAGGAAAGGCGAACATGTCAGCATTTTAGACGCAGCATTGGTAGAATCAGGCCTAGCATTACATTTTTTGAGAGCATTGATTCCAGGGCAAGAAGTCACTTGGAGCATTATCGATGGACGCAGGCCACAAATCCACCACCCCGAACCAATTAATTTTGAGAATAAACAGGAAAGATTGCTCGTGCAGGCTACAGGGAGAATTGTAAAATTGGTTCATTCTGATTTGTCTTTGGAAACAATTTCTCACATTGTGGACGCATCTAGAGAGTATGGATTTGGCAAATTGACCCTACGGGTCGCACTGGAACCACAGTTACAACCGAAGCTTCAGGGAAGTCTTGACAGGCAACTATTTTCCAAGGGAGGCGCGCATGTTGGATTTGTTGCGAAACAACCCCACGATTCGATGCTACTTTTGTGCCTTGAAACACAATAGGCTTTTAGCACCACGAACAGAGGGCTAAGAAATGGAGAATCTGTGGCGCAGTCTCGCGAATGATGAATCGCGGTCTTGATATAGGGGAGGTTTGTCGCAAAGTCGCTCGACATCATGTTGTACGCGTTAATCAGGTGAACTGTAATGGCTAATGAACAAGAATTGGGAGACGACTTCTCCTACATGCTTCGAATGGCAGATACCGATATTGACGGTTTGAAGCCCCTAAGGACTGCTCTAACCGCTGTCCGTGGTGTTGGAGACCGTACTGCAGCTAATATCTGTAGAACAACAGGATTCGATCCTGGTATGAAGGCTGGACACCTTGACGTCTCTCAGCAGGAAACTCTGCGTGAGGCGATTGAGAACTACGCTCAAAACGTCCCACTATGGATGCTGAACCGTCAGCGCGACCTAGAATCTGGAGACGAACTACATCTTTCCGGACAAGATCTCAAACTCACCCACGAAGACGACATTTCTCGTCTACGTTCAATCAAGTGCTACCGTGGAGTTCGCCACGCTGGAGGCCACAAAGTACGTGGACAGCGCGGCCGTTCCAACGGTCGTTTTGGTCTGACTCTTGGAGTACAGCGAAAGAAGCAATAGGGGGAATAAGACATGGGACATCCAAAATTTGCTCGACCTAAGTACGACACACCTCCTCATCCTTGGAAGGCTGACAGAATCGAAGAAGAACACGCAATCAAGGCAAATCACGGTCTAAAGAACATGACCGAGATTTGGAAAGCAAAGTCCGCTCTGCGCCGTATTCGTGGCCAAGCGATGAAGCTAATCGGTCGTGTAGACACATCCGAAGGACACTACTCTCGTGAGAAGGATGCTCTACTGGCATCTCTTAACCGCAAAGGATTGATCGCAACAGACGCAATTCTGGACGACATCCTTTCTCTTACTGCAGAAGATATTCTCAACCGCCGTCTACAGGCTCAAGTTTACTACAAGGGTCTAGCATGCTCAATGAAGCAAGCAAGACAACTAGTTACCCACGGACAGATTTGTATTGGCGACCAAAAGGTAACAATCCCTTCCTACCCTGTAACCAGAGACGAAGAAGAATTGATTCGCTACCACCCGCGTTCCAAGCTAAACGACGAAAACCACATCATTCGTCAAACAATCTTGGGAGTTCGAGAATCTGCTGAATACGCTGAAGATGAAGTGGACCCAGAGTTCTCACAATCTGAAGCATCAGAAGTCAACGAATCGGCTGACGATGCCCCTAAGGCAGAAGACACTGTTGAAGGAGGCGGTGAATGATGCGCAAGGCAATCATCAACATCTTCTCTAGTTACAACAATGTGTTGTTAACTGCAACCGACCTGACAGGTGCTGAAACCATTGCAACATGCTCCGGTGGACAAGTAGTCAAGTCATCCAAGGACTCCGGTGGACAGTTCGCTGCTACTCGTGCAGCAGAAAGAATGGCTGACCAACTTAAGGAGAAAGAATTCACACAGGTCATCGTCAAGTACCGTGGTCCTGGTGGAAACAAGTCAAACAATACAGGTCCTGGAGCACAGGCAGCAATCCGTGCTCTAACTCGTGCAGGCGTGACGGTTACTCGCATCGAAGATGTAACCCCAATTGCACACGATGGTACAAAGAAGAAGGGTGGCCGCCGTGGCCGCCGTGTCTGATTATTTGAGGTGTTGAAAATGAAGGCGCAAATTGTAGATGGTTGGCCAAAGGACAACAAGATTAGAATCATTCTTTCCGAGACAAATGCAGCTCAGGTGAACAGTCTTCGCCGTGCAATTCTTGCAGATGTTCCAAAGATGGCTATCACCAAGGTTCGTTTCGAGCAGGGTGTTACTCAGGACAACCAAGGAGAAGTTATCGAGTCTGTTAACGTATTACCTGATGAAGTACTAGCACACCGCCTTGCAATGGTTCCTGTACCTACATTCCTAGAGGAATTCGTTTTCCCAGAGGACGACCCAAACAACGAGAATCTTCCTGAAGACCAGTGGGGTTCACCTATGTCTCAAATCATCTATCACCTTTCGATCAGAGGTCCTAACTCTGATTCTGATGAAGAGTTCAAGACAGTATACGCTGGCGACCTGAATGTACTAGGAGAAACCAAGTTGCAAATCAAGGACGAGCACAAGCGCATTCCGCTAACTATCCTTTCCAAGGGCCAGTACCTAGAATTGTACGCTTACGCAACCCTCGGCCGTGGCAGAGACCACGCAAAGTGGTGCCCAGCAGCAGCAGTTACCTTCCAACCAAGACAGAAGGCGAAACTTGCAAAGCCAAAGAAGGCAAAAGTTCTATTCGACCTAAATCTGACCTCAAAGTCAGGACGTGAAATCAATTCCAAGTTGTTCACAAACAAGGAATGCACAGATGTTGACGCAGTTCTAGATTTGGAGAGAGCACTTCACCAAGTTGGATATGGAACCGGACGTGACGAAGCATTCGATAATGCGATTGTCATGGAGGACATTGAAGGGGAATACGTATTCTCATTCGAGTCTGATGGCTCACTTCCTGCTGAAGAAATCTTCAACAATGCTTGCGCTGAACTAGTCTCTCGCTTCGAGAAGATTACCAGCGAAGTCGACGCAGCACTTGCTTGAATCAAGAATGAACCTCGCCATTTTGGCGAATCATCATGACCTATGTCGTATAGCGTAAGCACGATGAGTGAAGTCACAGTTCAGGTTGGAGGTCATGTGACTCTCCTGTTCTCAGTCCACTCAAAACCTCTACTAGCTAGAAATCAAGGCTCCAAAGGGGCAGGTTTCTGTCTAGAGGATGGCGTTTTATCGACAGTGTGTATTCTACCACAAGGGCCCGACAAAATTACGGTAACTTCAATGGACGGAAGTCCGTTTGTCGAGGGCGAACAATTGTATCTAGAAATGCTGAATTCATTTAGAGAATTATTCAGCATTGAATCACCGGTTAGCATCGAAGTACAATTGGAGTTACCAGTTTCACAAGGTTTCGGCATGTCTGCTGCAGGATTATTTGCGACTAGCCTTGCTCTTGGTGAATTGTTTGACCGCGGCGATGAAGGCCAACTTGCCAGACTTGCTCATAGAATCGAGAGAAAGTTTTCCGGAGGCCTAGGGGATATCCTTGGCCTATGGGCAGGAGGATGTGAACTGCGAGTAACTCCTGGTAGCCCTCCTTTCCCGGGTAAGGCATTCGGGTTTGATGTTGGTTGTCCAGCAATTTTAGTTTGGGAACCTGAAGGAGAGAAGCATACTTCGGATTATATCGACGACCCTGATTGGAAGTTGAAGATAACGAAAGCCGGCGACGCAGCAGTTGAGCGATTGAAGGACTTTGATTGGAATTTGAGCATTTGGAGTAAACTGCTGGAAGAGGCAGATCGTTTTGCATTAGAATCTGGATTACTAGAAGAAAGTGCCAGAGCAAATCTACTAAGCACAGTACAAGAATACTCAGATGATTCGATGAGTTGCCATTTGTGTATGTTGGGAACCTCTTTGATTGTAGTACCAAGGAGTTTGCAATCCGATTTCGATACCAGTGAATTAGCTCAGAGACTTAGGTCACTTGGCTTAGGTGTGAGAGAAACTATTCTTCAGTAGAGTGATTTAGCGGAGTTAAATCCAATGGGCCGCAATCAAGTAAAACCGTACCTGGGATGTGGACATTTTCACAGAAGCCATGTCTAAACACCAAGGCACCTTGCCCCCAAGTATCGACATAACGACCGGCCTGTCTAACGATTTTCTTTCTTTGGAAATTGACATCAGCACCGTAGAAATGCTTAGCATCTATCCATGCAACCGGCTCGCCATTAATTTCTACATGGTCTAGGAATAACAAATCTGGAGTGTTCACGGGCCTACCATGTTCGGCCATTTGCTCTTTGACCATTTCACCTTGACGTCTAACTCTCACGCCTTGCTCTTCGAACCAATCAGCGAGAATATCCTCGAATAGATCGGCTCTTGAATGGGTTTCAGATTGGTCAACATTGCTGACTCTGTCGGCGGCTTCTGCCGCTTTGAACTCATTCCTTTCTCTCTCTTTGAATTTTGAAGGTGCACGCAGCGTTTCTTTGATTCTAGCCTTTGACCATCCCATTTCTTTGAGCACAACACGAAATACATTCATTGGTGGAAAATCGAATTTCTTTGACAACTTAACAATGCTCAAACCTTCTCGATATAATCTCGCAATCGCTTTCCCTCTTGCTTGCAGTTGTCCGTGAGAGTAGACGGTTTTCTGTTGTAGTAGTGCACTTCGTAAAGATAGAGCTTGGTCTAGAGTCATATCTAGGTCGTCAACCATTTCTCCGATTTCAGCGACCCTCTCGTCTGGTAGCCAACCGAATTCACCACGACGAACCACTTTAGCAGCCAGCACGGCTTCAGTCTTGAGACTCACAGGATTATTTTCCCAGTCGAAGGAAAAGCGTCTTGGCTCCTCAAAATCTTCAGGGATTGCTATCGGCAGAGGGTTTTGTAAAAATCTTTCATTTGCAGCCTTTTTCGCAGCCGAATCGTATTCCGCATGCCTTTCAATCAACAATTTTTTGGCAGTCCCGCCATGTTTTTTCGGTTTTCTTGGCTTCTTGCTGCGGCGTCTGTTTTTCCTCGAGCCGCCTTCTGCCATGCTTTACTCTGGAAGCCCCCGAACCATAGTCAAACCGGTCATTCTATCTTCGATAAATCCCTGATAAACTGCTCGCCTTGCTTTTTCATGAAGGCATTAATTTGCTTAGAAAACATTGACAGAATTATCGATACTTCGCAACTAGCGTGTACTTCAATGCCTCCATCTTCTTGGTAGAGGAATGTAATTGAAATTTGCAAATTCTTCAATCCCTTTGCAATTGGTCGTTCATTTCTGCTTTGACCTTCTCCCAATAACTCGATTTCACAGAAATCATCTCCTTCACGAATCGATTTGACCAACCATTTTGTTTCGATTAGACTACCTTTGATTACTTGGAAAATTGCGATGTGGTCACCTTCATCCATCGTCTCAGGNTTAGTGGCTAACATATTCTTAGCACTACTATTCCAGTCCGGCCATTTGCTGGGGTTTCTGAATGCAGCNAGGCCTTTTTTGACCTGTTCAGGAGGCATCTGCTCTCTTGTAGTGTGAGAGAATACTCTGCCCATGCAAATCCCAAGTTGTGGCACAGCATTGATGTTGTGGACAATTATGCCATCAATTCAAGTGAGAGAAGCAGATGGGAGGATATGCGACGCATCTTGGCTCTGACCGTTGTTTTGGTGATGGTTCTTCCACTCGTATCCGTTGCAGATGAAGACCAAGGCCCCTTGGGGTGGGCTACTTCAGGAGGCGGGTTTGATGAAGACCTTCTCGCCGGACACATCGTTTTAGATGACGGTAGTACTGTAGTTGCAGGCTCTTTCACTTCAGCGATTTTGTTCGAAGATATCGGTTTAGGAGCAGAGGGACTGTCCGGTGATACAGATATGTATATTGCAATAATGAATGCAACAGGAAATTGGACTTCAGCTTTCAGCTATGGTAGCGCAGGTGCTGACGGAATAGATGCAATAGCCCTTCATACCTCAGGAGATTTGATTCTAGTTGGGCACTTCTGCCTTGGTACTGCTGGAGAAGCCTGTGGAATGAACATGTCTTCTTTCACTCTAAACAAGAGTGATGACAATCACGAAGGAGACGCCTTTGTCGGCCGTTTTGCTCTATCAGGAAACACAATAACTCCAATTTGGATAAGAACGATTTCAAATCAGGATGATCTTACAGGGTTCGATGTAGAAATAGGACCTAATGGTGGTATTTCGGTAGGAATATTCCACAAAGGATTCCTAATGATTGGTAGCGATTTCCTTCAAGGGTCTGAAGGTATTAGCATCGCTTTACTTCACTATGATGAAAACGGCCAATTGATGTGGACCAATGGAATTACCAGTCCAGATGGGATTGAAATCTTTGGAGGGATGTGCTATTCTTCGGATGGATTCCTTCACGTTACGGGAACATATATCGGTTCAATCATGTTCGTTGAGAGAACAGAATCCCTAGGAGAAACTGACATTTTCGTAGCACAATTGGATGGTAGTGGAAATTTAACTTGGACCTCATTCGCAGGCGGTACTGGTGAAGAATGGGCTAACGATTGTGCAGTTGACAGCACGGGAACCGTTCACATTGTAGGCCAGTTAGAAGGGACTGCGGCGTTTGGTTTCATTAACGCAACATCAAACGGTTGGAGGGATATGTTCCACGCCACTATTACATCAAATGGAATCTGGAGTAATGTGAATAATGCAGGTGGAGGCGGTTGGGAATTGATTGAAACTCTCATCATCGATTCTAAGGACAACGTTATCGTTACCGGAACATACACTTCAGCTTTCACTTTAGGTCTTGACCAACTATCGGACAAAGACTCCAATGGCGAAAAGAGAGATGTTTTCGTTGCACAGATCGATACTTCCAATGAATGGGTTTGGGCGGTTTCAGCAGGCGGCTCTGGTGATGATGTTGCCCGTACACTCCAATTCGGCCTCGACGAATCTCCATTGATTGGAATGACCATACAGAACACAGTTACAATGGGTAATTTCAGCCTTTCATCATCCGGTTACAGCGATGTTGCAATTTGGAATTATGCAAGAGACCACGATTCAGATGGCATTACAGATGGCTCTGACAACTGTCCTAGAGTTGCCAACCCAGACCAACTTGATACCGACGGTGATTTGTACGGCGATGCTTGTGATGACGACGACGATGGAGACTCAATCGGAGATGATTGGGACGATTGTACACCGGGAGAGGTCGGATGGACTTCATCGCCTATTACCGACCATGATAGTGATGGTTGTAGGGATGCATCAGAGGACCTAGACGATGATGAAGACGGAATATTCGACCACTACGACGAATGCCCAGAAGGGCCTGTAGGCTGGACTTCTACAATTGAAAACGATGAGAATCAAGATGGATGCGAAGATGTCGATAGCGATGGTGATGGATATGTTGACCAGCTAGACAAGTGCCCTGAAATTTATGATGACCAATCAGATTTGGATGGAGACGGGGTTGGCGATGCTTGTGAAGATGATACCGATGGCGACGGTATTCTCGACGAATACGATGAGTGTCCATCCGATTCATTCGACTGGGTTAGTGAGCACGATATCGACCACGACCAAGATGGCTGTAGAGATGCAGATAGAGATGCAGATGATGATGGGGACAACGTCCTAGATTTGTCAGATGATTGCCCTCGTGGTGAAATAAATTGGAACGCATCATTCGACCATGATGGTGACGGTTGCCATGACGACTTTGAAGATACAGACGATGATTCTGACGGGGTTTCTGACTCAGCAGACCTCTGTCCACGAGGCTATGTTGGACAAGCGGGTGTTGGAATGGATTTGGATCAAGACGGGTGTGTTGATACGACCGAAGATGATGACGACGATAACGATGGAGTTGCAGATTCAGACGACAATTGCAGATACACCCCAAGTGGCATGGATGTAGACTCAGAGGGTTGTTCTGGTGTTCAGTTAGATGATGACGGCGACGGCGTTCACAACCTGAACGACCTCTGTCCTTCTACACCAATCGGTGAAATGGTATCTTCCACAGGTTGTATTGTAGAAACCAGTGATGATACCAAAGCTAGTAGCGATGATGAAAGCTCATTTTCATTGATTTCGATTTTATTCATAATTGCTGGGATATTAGTTGCAGTAGCGGCATATGTTACTTTCAAACCTCAGCCACCTTTACCTCCTAAGCCAGTGCCTAAAGTAGGCACAGAAGCCACCTCAACTGTAGACGATGGAGGGAGCCAAGGGGATAGCGGAACCACTTCGTCCGACGTCAGCGACTCCGGCCTCGATGTCGACGCTAGCGAGCCCGAGGTCGCTACAGATGAAGTCTGATGCAGCACTTAGAATTGCAGCCTCATCCATTTTACCACAAATCATTAGTTTTTCTTCATCCGACCACTTGAAGATTTGCGGTAGCATTCTCTTGCCCCAGAATCCCATGATTTCGCCTCGCTTTTCACCTTGAGCGAATGGTAATCCGGATAGAACTCCGGCGAATGTTTTGACATTTTCACCTGAGTTGATGTGTTCAATAGCTGCTTGGGCCAATTCCCTCTTCCACGGTCTGGAAATGTGCACTACGGCATGACTGGGGTCGCTACCTAGGTGCTTAACAGCAATCTTAGCAACCTTTCTTGCTTGCTCTAGGAAAGAGCGAAGATAAGATTCTGCCTCTAGTGCTGCCATTTCTTCATCACTCAATTCTCCAGGTAAGTCGAAGACCCTGCCTGCCATCAAATCGGTGTTGCCTTGTATTTTCCACCAATCCTCTGCCAAGTGCGGTGTTGCAATAGAAATCATGTGGGTCCATACATTGAGGATTTCTTTCCCAACTTCTGGATTCTCACCGCCTCTTCGTCGATACCAATTCAGGTCTTTGATCAAGTCGAAGTGACTTGCATCTACTGCACCACGCAAGTCGTAATTGTCCATCGCATCCTGCCATTGCAAGCATCTCTGTTTGAGGCGTGCTTGCATCCACAAATCGATTTCACTAGCGCCACCATTCCATCCTAGGATGTTGGAAGGCATTCCATACAATTGAACCATCTGTCGATAATTCGCCTCAAGAGCAGAATCCGACCAATCCATTCCAGCAGTAGGGTTTGCAGCAAACAGAATGAACAATCTTACAGTGTCTGCTCCATATTTTTCAATCATTTCTTCTGGAGAAACCGTATTTCCTAGACTCTTACTCATCTTCGCACTTCGCTCTCCAAGTGGTGAATCACAGTGCGGGCAAGATTGCTCAGAGTAATCGACATGCAATGTAATTGCACAAGAATTACACCATGGCGCAGACTTGTTTACCATTCCTTGACACAGTAGTTCGTTGAATGGCTCATCGACATTATGCAAGCCTATGTCTCGCAGAGCTTTGGTCCAAAATCTTGCATAGATTAGGTGCATTTGAGCATGCTCGATTCCACCACAGTAGAAATCAACATTCATCCAATGGTTTGCAATATCTGGGTTGAAGCAATTCTCGGTTTGCATCGAATCAGTATATCTTAGGAAGTACCAAGAAGAGTCAACGAAAGTGTCCATCGTATCGGTCTCTCTCTTTGCAGGCTTGCCGCACTTAGGACAATCTACATTGCAGAATGATTCACTGGTCTCAAGCGGGTTTCCTTTGCCATCGAAGACAACATCTCTAGGCAATTCAACCGGGAGTTGGTCTTCAGGAACAGGCACTGCTCCACACGAATCACAATGAATAATTGGAATTGGAGTTCCCCAGTACCTCTGTCTACTAATCAGCCATGGTCTAATCTTCCAATTGATTGTACCATTGCCTGCGCCTATATTTTCAAGCGCTTCACACACTGCAGACTTTGCCTCTGCCCCATATAGGCCATCGAAACCTTCGATTCCAGAGTTCACCATCCAACCCAAATCGCATTCAGCGGCTTCTAGTTCAGTATCAGCTGGCTCATTTTCTGACATTACCAGAACACGTTTTATTGGAATATTGTATTTCTTTGCGAAATCAAAATCTCTCTCATCATGTCCAGGAACTGCCATTACAGCACCGGTACCATATGATGCGATTACGAAGTTTCCAACCCATATTGGTATTCTTTCGCCTGTGAGGGGATGGATGGCGAATGCTCCAGTTGGAACTCCCTTTTTCTTACCCATATTTTTGATTCTATCAAACTCGCTCATCGCGATTATTTCATCATGAAGAACCTTCCAATCATCTTCGTATTGGGTTCCAGAAACCAACTTTTCCGCCAACTCGTGTTCAGGAGCTAGTGTCACGAATGTAACGCCGAATAGGGTGTCTGGTCGAGTAGTGAAAACACGGATGTTTTCATCCATTCCTTCGACAGCAAATTCGATTTCAGCACCTTCAGATCTTCCAATCCAATCTTGTTGTAGAGCCTTCACATTCTCTGGGAATTCGATTGTCTCAAGGCCATCTAGCAACTCTTGAGCGTACTCCGTAATGTTGAGGAACCACTGACTCATTTCTTTTTGAATCACTGGCCCGTTACACCTCCAGCATCTTCCAGCTTTCACTTGCTCGTTGGCTAGAACTGTATCACAAGAATTACACCAATTAACGGGAGCGAACTCTTGGTATGCTAGGTCTCTTTCTAGGAATTTTAGGAAAAACCATTGGTTCCAACGATAGTACTGTGGGTCGTGACTCTTGACAAGTCGTCTCCAGTCATACGAGAATCCCATACGCTTGATTTGTTCAGTAATCGAAGCCATGTTTCTCTCAGTGATATCATGCGGGTGCCCTCCTTCAGCAATTGCAGCATTTTCTGCAGGCATACCAAATGAATCGAATCCCATTGGGTAGAGAACATCGAATCCCATAAGTCTCTTGTATCGGGCTACAGCGTCACCAATGGAATAGTTTCTAACGTGGCCCATATGCATTTTACCTGATGGATAAGGATACATTTCAAGGCAGTAGAACACGGGGTTGTCCTTGTTATATTCCACATTGAAAATTCCAGAATCTTCCCAAGCCTTTTGCCAGGATTGTTCTGTATTTTGTGGAATGTATTCCGACATCAAAACACCTCTTCGCCCCTACGGGGCGAGTAGTCGACATATGTAATGGCCTTGAAACCATCTACAGAATCACAGTTCAGTAGTCTCAAGTAAGAACACAGCTTCTCTTGTCAAGCAGTATCTGTTTCTTACGCCACTCCTCTTTTTCTCGACAAGTCCATACTTCTGAAGTGTCCTTAGGTGGTGGCTAACCAATTGTTGCGATCTCTCTAGACGATGTGCTAGTTCTGATTGAGTTGGGAACAGATCCAGTTGCCCGTCATCATCCAACAAACGTAGAATCTTCCCTTGCAAGCTGTTAGGGTCAGGAGACAGAGGAGGCATCGGTAAGTCATCGTCTAGAACTCCTGGATGTAGGTTTGAGGTGAATGGGTAGAACCTAACTAAACGACCATCTGCTCTTCTCCATATTCTGTCCTCATTTTCGAGAATCTTGAGGTGGTGAGTTATTTGTCCATTCGACATTTCTAGAGCGGCCATCAATGCACGGAAATGGCAACCGGGGTTTGCGGTTAGGTAGCCCATCAAACGACCTCTTTGGTAACGGCCATCACTAGTCTCGCTAGTTCTTCCAACCAATCCTAGGAACCAGAGTCCTGCACTAGTTGCAGGTATTCTCCATGACTCGTTTGTAGCGATTACAGCAACAAGAATTGAGAGAATACCACTGCTGGCAACAACGACGCNAACGGTGACNATAACTGGACTGATTTCCTCAGTATCGCTTACAATTGGTGTAATTTCAACTACCTCAGAATCATCTTCAACAGTCTCGGTGATTACTCCCTGTGAATACACTTCCTCAACTGTAAATGAAACGGCAGCGAAGTCAGAACATTCTGCAGTAGCCTCAGATTCGTAGACTAGATACTCGCCCGTTGCACCGCGTTCTGGAGCCCAGTTGACCAAGCCCTGAGCACCGGCCAGAGTTAGAATCCCTTCATCAGGAGAGTTCAGTAACCAGCAGGTTCCCAATTCGTTAGATGTCAAACTCCATGTTCCTGAGATAACTCTTGAAACGACAACTTCGTCTTCTTCAGNAANNTCTTCCTCGTTTATTTCTTCAGAAATAATCGGCCAATCAAAACTGACTGATGAACGAACTTGTGGGTATGTGGTAGTTTCGAAGAATAGAGTGTATTCTCCCTCATCCAACCCATCCATTTCGAACTCAATTGGTTCCAATCCAAACTCTGATGTTTGTATCGAGAACTGTTCAAGGTAGCTGCATTCAGAGAACCGCATGTCGACTTGCTGACCTGCACCGAACAGTGTTGTTTCCAATCCGCAAATAGTGAACCAAGACATTTCAAAATCATCACCTATGACAGTTGGAATGACAGTTAGTATGTTCTCGCCGCTGACTTCAGCATCGATTGACAATGCTGAATCTTCACAGTATGTGTCACGCTCTCTTGTTAGCGTAATGTATTCTGAAGCATACAGGTCGTGTTCAGGGATTTCCATTACTACCAGCAAATCACCAGGAGGAACATGGCATCCAAACATGTCGATGAAGTTCCACTCCGGCTGCGAGAAAGATCTCATTGTATCCGGCTGCATTTGATATTCAACTTCATTTTCTGAACATTCTTTCATTGAACGTGAATCCATGACAACATTGCCTGTATAATCCACAACCCAAATTTCACCACGACAAGAAGTCGTAAAGTCAAGAGCGACATCATTTGGCCCATTGTTGAGAATAGAAATGTCTGGACTAAAAGCTTCCATTTCTCCGAATTGGTTATCTCCATCGAGAACCAAATTTAGGGAAATAGAATCAAGATTNCCTGAATTAACCCCCTGGTCGGAATCGGAAACTGCATCGATTGTAATTGTTTGAGAAAGTACACTATCTCCAATGGAGATTGTGAACTCATTAATCCCAGAATCTAGTAAGTAAGGAATCTGAGCAATCGTAACAATCTGGTTTGCTAGCAAATTGTTTGGCCCACATTCATCTAACATTTTTGAGTTGATAATCAACTTGCACTCTCCGAAATCAAGGGCGACGTCCTCATTCATCGAGTTGTGAAGTCTAACAGAGATAATTGCCGGTTCTGCTTCCGAGAAGACTCCTTCTCGTGCGGTAGCGACCACACTCAATTCTAGGCCTTCAGGAATGTCGAAAGGCGATTGAACATGTACGGAANCCGATGAAGAGAGTTCTTCACCAGGGATGAAATACTCGACAATGTAATCGCCTGAAGGTACAATTTCTCCTTCGGAATTAGTCAAGTCCCATGTTAATGAATCAAAATCAGTTGTCGAGAATGCATCAAGGTCCATACCTCTGCTTTGGCCGAGACACGCTTCTGCTCCATCATAAACTAAAATGGATTGACTCCAAACTCTGAGCACTTCATCACAAGAGGGGTCAACAACTATGCTGGTTGAATCTCCATCATTCGAAAGTATTGCAGAGATTTCAACAATGTCACCACTGCCGTACCAGCCTTTGTCTGGAGCATCGATGATTGTTGCATTTAGGCTGAGATTATCACCATCTGCAAATGCGCTGGGAGCCATGACTGCTAGCAGCCCGGCAAGAACCACAGCCAGCATTCGCTCTCTGCCCATGGTAAACCATGGGCGTCATCCCTTAGAAGTGATGCGGTTCATGCCATTGGTGAGCGAAGATGGCAGATTGCATTCTCGAGACAGAAAAAATGTTGGTTTTGCAGGCGCAGTTGGGCGATTGGGACAATCTAAATCATCTATTGGTTTGCAAGAAAACCAACAAAGCGGTTATTGTCGACCCATTCTTCTCGGATTACTGGTCTAATTTATGCAAAAAGAACGGATGGGATTTGGAACAAGTTTGGCTCACACATTCACATTGGGACCACTCTAAGGGTGTAGATGGATTACAAGAAAAACAAGTTTGGGTTCATGAAAATGAGGCTTTACGTGGATGGGATGGCCCCTCAAACAATGAATGGAAAAACAAAGCTAATTCATTTGTTATCCAGAATATAGGGGAATTGAAACTAGAAGCTCATTGTACACCAGGTCATACTCCAGGACACATGACCTTCATCGGTGAGGGGGTTGTCATCAGTGGAGATTGCATGTTTTTGGGTCGTTGTGGAAGAACCGACTTGTTTGGTGGCGATGTCAATGCACAGCGTGAATCATTGATTCATCTAAGAGAGAGATTGAATGATTTGCCTAAGGACTGGCTAGTGCTTCCCGGACATCAATATCAGTTATCGAATGGAACGAATCCAACTTACATCACCGTAGGACAACTGCTCGATGATAACGAAGCCCTTGCGGCGCTCGACGATGATGACTCTTGGGCAAGCCTAGATTTCTTAGCATTCGACGATAGTCTTGCAGAAAAAGCGCGCCGAGAAAAAGCGAGAGCCCAGCAAGAATGATCACATATCATCTAGGCTGAACATTGTAGGAACTGCTTCTTGTTGCGCCTGTTCTTTCTGCATCTGATGTTGCTGCCATTGAGGAACTTCTGCAGGAGGCTGCCAGCCTAATTCCATTGCTTTCGCAGTATCGCCTTGTGCGACGTAGTAGTCAATCCACTCAAGCCTTCTAGCCTCTTCTTCTTGGAACATTGCTGATACTTTCATCTCTTCAGCACGGCTGTATGCTGCCTTTCTTCTGCCAGCTTGCTTTGCAATCATTGCAACAGATATTACCGCCATAAGGAATACTAGCAGGGCAATCAATACGATAATCTCACTATCTAAACCAGCCGCATCATCTTCGCTACCTGCCACATAGTCAGCATCATACTTGTTAGGAATTCCATCATCATCGTGGTCATCGAAAGATGCACATTGGACCTGACCTCTCAAGCCAGAACTGATTGTCGAATCATAAGGACAAGGGTCGGTTTGGTCAGAAACACCGTCTTTGTCAGAATCGGGACATCCAAAGTAATCAGTGTATGATTCTCCGTACTTCACATTACATTCATCAGGTTGCCAAGAACCTAATTTTTGGTTGTCTCCATAACCATCGCCATCGGTGTCAGCCCACTGGGAAACACGAACAGGGAAAGCGTCAGGAAGTCTTCCTGTGCTGTTATCTCCCCAGCCATCGCCATCGGTATCCGACCATTGGCTAGGGTCTAGTGGGAATGCGTCTCCCCACTGGTCTCGAATTGTGATTAGAGCACCAATGTCTTGTTCGTCCGCAATTGTTGTGTTAACCCAACCGTAATTATCTCCCCAGCCATCTAGGTCAGTATCTTCCCACTGTAGTGGGTCGTTAGGGAACATGTCATCTTCATCTGCCCATGAGTCGTTATCCGCATCGGGACAACCTTGTTTCGAATTGTTAGTGCTGGTTCCATATTCGTCGGGACACTCATCACCGTTGGGAACAGCTTGGTTATCGCCCCATCCGTCGTTATCTTTGTCGGTTTGCTGATAGAAGTCTTCAGGGAATGCATCGAATGGATCTACAACTCCGTCATTGTCAGAATCAGGACAACCTCTTGCTGCAGGAATGGTTGATTGCCCGTAAAGTTCAGGACACTGATCTCCATTGTTACCATCTGAGTTGTCTCCGAAACCGTCGCCGTCGAAATCACTCCATTGAGTTGGGTCATTAGGGAAGAAGTCGCCGTTTGGAATGATTGGCCTGTCTCCATATCCGTCTCCGTCCGTATCAGCCCACTGGCTGGAATCATCAGGGAAGGCGTCAGCATTGTTGCCGTCAGGGTTGTCTCCATAGTTGTCTCCATCTCTATCTTCCCACTGTGTACCATCGGTTGGGAATGGGTCTCCAGCATTTGACCAACCGTCGCCATCAGCATCAGGGCAGCCTACTCTATCGATAGATGAGGTTCCGTATTCACCAGGACATTCGTCTGGATTGTTTCCTGAGGTGTTGTCACCGAATCCATCGCCATCACTGTCCCTCCATTGAGTAGGGTCTGCGGGGAATGCATCTGCGTCTCCTACAGGGTGAGCTGGCCAATCTGGTGTAGCATCAGACCAGCCATCTCCATCAGTGTCTCTGCATCCAATACGATCCTCTGTAGAATTGCCCCAGGTGTTAGGACAACCATCGGAAAGAGGAGTGCTCGGTTCATCACCAATCCAGTCGCCGTCACTATCTGCCCATTGATATCTGAACAGAGGGAACTTGTCGACTTGGGTAGCTGCAGCATCATATGCTCCAGGCCAACTTTCATCGGTGTCAGGAGTGGAAGGGTCGTCGACAGGCCTTATTGGAGTCCAAGAAGCGTTGTCGTAATTGTCTCCCCAGCCATCTCCATCAGTATCATTCCACTGTGAGGGATTCATTGGGAAGGCATCGCCTCTTTGGTTGATGTGTAATTCTGTAAATTGCTGCACGTCGTAGTAGTAGTTGTCTCCACGGCCATCAGAATCAGAATCTGCCCATTGTTCATGGTCTGTAGGGAACACATCTCCTTCGTTTGAGTAGCCGTCACTATCGCCATCAGGGCAACCAAATCTGTCTTGGAAACTGGTTCCGTAAGTATTTGGACATGCGTCTCCTTGAGATGCAGGTAATGGGTTGTCTCCATATCCGTCATTATCGGTATCGTTCCACTGAGTGCCATCATCTGGGAATGCATCGGTTCTACCGTCTCCTTGGTCAGATGTGTTCCACCCATCGCCATCAGGGTCTAAGTCTGCGAACCAAATGTAGAAACCTTCGTCGTTTCTACCGAATGCCTGAGCAATTCTTGAACCGTCAGGAGACCACGATAGTCCGTTGTTTTGTCCACAATTGTTGCCGCTACCTGAATTGCAGTTACCTGGTCGAGGCTGGACAATATTATCTACGCCGTTACCTGTTGAAACTTCGTAAATCCTAGCAGTAGCTCCGTCTCCTTGGTACCAACTCATTCCGAAAATCACTTGACGGCCATCTGGGGAAAAGTCCGAGGATAAACAGGATGTTGATACTCCTTTGCTCCATTTTTGATTCCAAGATCCGGCTTCATACAATCGAATTGTAGCGCCGCTACCATCCCATCCTTCACAGATTGCCATATGCTTGCCATCGGGAGACCAATCAAGTGAGTTAACTACAGCATTATTGCTAACAGATTCTGATTTTACAGTCGACCATGTAGAGGTTTCTACAACATAGAAATCCTCGTAGCCACCAATTAGTAAGTGCCCGCCAGAAGGAGAAAATTCTACAGAGTAGAAAGTATTTGCATTTCCAGGCCTTAAATCCTGTATAACTGAAGAGTCGGTCATATTGATGATTCTTACTACGCATGCTGGGTTGCATCCGTTGTTAGATGCACCAATGGCGATTGCTGCGATTTCTCCATCTGGCGAAAGATCAATGTCGTATGCATAGTCTCCACTACCTGTATTTGCACTAATAGTGCCATGCACACTTGACATGTTGCTAGCATAGAACACATGTGCGGTATCATCGTCTTTGGTTACTCCGACAAACCGTCCGTCACCAGACCAAGAGACACTATTCAGATCTCCACCGACGTTTGCAGATTGGAAGTTTGTTCCGGTTGTAGCATTCCAAAGCCTTAGGTATCCGTTTTCATCACTGGTGGCAATTGAAGTGCCATCAGGCGAATGGTCCACATCATTAAAATCATAATTTTGAGGGATTGAAACATCTTTTCCGAAATTTGGATTCGATGAAGTCCATCCATCATTGAAATCAGACGTTCCGTCGCCATCTCTGTCAGGGCAACCGTTACGATCTACAGTAGAATTGCCTGCAGCATATATGCAATCATCGACCGAATCATCGACTCCATCGCCGTCGATATCTGCTCCAGAAGCAAGAGCAACCCAACTCATTGATATCATCAAAAATATCAGAGTCAATGCACGGCGACTGGCGCTTGCCATAATCCTCCGGTATCTTCCTTACAAAAGGATTTACGGTCAAGATGTTCACAGATTTTGCAGTCATCAAAGGGGAATCGTTGAATGCCATGCCGCAGTAGGCAGAGTCGTGGCCGGTGACATCCCTCGAGTGAATATAGCGGTCAAAGACCGCATACTGCTCCATCTTTTGGATGAAGACGAACAGGCAGACCGCTATGTCGTAACCTCCGCACTAACAAGACCAGGGATAGCAGAAGCTTGCGCTCAGCATCCCCCTAATGTTAGCAGAGCAATGCGAACCCTGTTGAGGAAGCGATTGGTTAGCGAACACTCCCGCTCAATACGTGGTGATGACAGGCGGCAAAAAGCCTGGCAACTCACCGACGAGGGCCGAGAGGAAGCCAAGAAACGATTAGGTGAATTATCAGAACTTAGAGTTCTAATTCGTGACGAGACTGACACATTGCTGGAAATTGAGGCTAGCCAAGCAGCAACACGTTTGCAAGCAGATATGTCTGTGTTACAAATCCTTCTTCATGCACAACACGAAGGCGTTCTTACCTTCGGAGATATTCGATTTGGGTTGGTTACAAAGAAAGACGAGGATTCCGATTTACCTCCTCCCGGAAGGCTAAAACTGCTGGCAGGCGCTCATGCAACATACCACACATCGCCTCCAAAAACGCGTCCGGTTCACGGTAGAACTGATTCAATCCAAGAACTGAATTCTTGGTTCGAAAAAGGCTCTCCGTGTATGGTTATTCACGGCATTGCAGGAATTGGAAAGTCAACTTTGGTAGCAAATTGGCTTGGAGAACACATGACTGAAGTCCCACACTTGTCGGTTTGTTGGTATCCTTGTCAGCCTTGGGATAAGGCGGTAGGATTGGCAGTATCTCTACTTCACAGATTTGGAGTCGATGATAAGCATGACCCGTACCAACTGATGGAAACCTTACCTTTGACACCCGGGGCTGAATTCGATGTCGACTCTTGGCGTCGCAGGCTTCTAGCATATCTTACAGATGCACAGGCCATACGCGAGAGATTCGTTGGTGAATCTGGAGGCCCACCTCCATATTGGCTAATTGTGTTGGATGATGTACACCATGTTGCAAAAGAGGCTAGGGACTTGTTAGGTGCGCTACTGGACATCTCAAAGAAAGCTCCGCTGCGGTTGGTTTTCATCTCAAGAACTACATTGAATGTGTACGATAGAAGAGACGTACATACTAGGGAACTGGTCGAAGAACTCCCACTTCAGGGGTTATCTATTGACGAGATTAGCGATTGGGTAGAAAATATGGATGGGTCTCCACCAAATCCTGAAGATGTACACCGATTAACTGGAGGACATCCTTTGGCTTTGGAACTTCTAGAAATCTACGGCCAAGCCACTCACGGAGATTGGTTGAAATTCCTTGATGAGGAGATTATTGACCACATGCCGGAAGAGGAACACGAATTGTTAGCAACTCTGGCCGAAGCTGATTCTCCGGTGCCATGGAGTAAATTATCCGCTGCAGTCAATTGGGAAGGTAATCCTCCTGAAAGATTGCTGACATACGGCCTTCTGCTAGAGCTAGAAGAAGGTATGTGGTTGCATGAGGCACTTAGAGAGCGATTCCTGCGAGAGGTCGGAAGCGTTTCCAAGAAGCGCAAAGATCGTCTGAAGTAATCAGAAATCACTTGCAGACATTTGTTGGTTCAGCCAGTTGGTAAGTGCAGGCTTTGGAACCATTCCTGTTTGGTTTGCGACCATTTTTCCATTGTGGAATAGGAATAATGCAGGGATGCCACGTACTCCGAGGCGTGCTGCGTTCATCGAATCTGAATCGGTGTTAACCTTAGCAACGGTCACAGGCATTTCTGCAGCAACTTGCTCCAAGATAGGACCCAGTGCTTTACATGGACCACACCATGGCGCCCAAAAGTCCACAAGAACCCATTCGTTTTCATTTACAGTACTATCAAAATCAGCATCACCCACAGAAATGACTTCACCCATTCTCTCACCTAAGTTGCGGATTGTGGGCACTCCTATGAGGGTTTGTACACCCCAATACTCATGACTCGCCCCCTTCTCCGGTGTATTGAGGGGTAGTGATGATTATCGCACCATCGGTTCTGACAGCAGACCTTGCCGACTTAGGAAACGCTTGCAGCGAGGCTGTAGAGGCAGGATTAGATTGGCTTCATCTCGATGTGATGGACGGTAATTTTGTACCGAATCTTACCTTTGGACCACCTGTGATTGCTAAGCTGCGCAAGGCATTAGGAGACGGCCCTACATTCGATGCCCATTTGATGGTCGAGAACGCCGAGGACTCATTTCAGCAATATATCGATGCAGGATGTAACCATATTTCGGTCCACGCTGAGGCGGTTAAGCATCTACATAGGTGCGTTACAGCAATCAGAGCAGCAGGTGCTAGCGCTGGAGTCACTTTGAATCCAGGAACTCCAGTTGATGCTGCATTGGAAGTCTTATCTGAAATCGACCTTGTTCTCGTTATGAGTGTAAATCCAGGATTTGGTGGTCAGTCGTTTATTCCTACAGTTGAATCAAAAATTCGAAGACTGAAAGAAGCGATCGACGCTCAAGTTGCAGCAGGTGGAAGGCCGGTGCAAATCCAGGTTGACGGGGGAGTAAAGTCCCACAACATCGCAATGCTGCGCGAATGGGGAGTCTCAAATTGCGTAGTAGGCTCTGGCTTGTTCAACGACAAGGCCAGTGTAGCAGACAACCTTTCAATAATCCATCAAGCACTAGAGTGATCTCGATGCGAATCTTGCTGGTCACCCGGCTTTTCCCACTGCCGGGAAATGTAGCGCGTGGTACCTTCGTTAGTGACCATGCTGAATTGCTAAAATCACTTGGACATGAAGTAAAAATCCTCAACGTTCTTCCAAGAATGCTGAGAATGAATGAAGCGAGAAGATCGACTATGGAAGGCGTATCTAAGGCGCCTAAATCATACACACATGGCGATTTTGAAGTAACAGTAAAGCGACATTGGGAGTTTCCCGATTTCCCCGCAGTAACAGCATTTAGTTCATCAAGAATCAGTAGTAGCTGGAAACCGGACATTGTAATTTGTCATACTATTTGGCCTGCAGCATATGCGGCCAAATCAATCGCGAAAAAGCACGGTATTCCTTGGATAGCAGTCGTTCATGGGCATGATTTCGATGTCGCATTAAACGACCATCGAGGAAAAAGAATCGAATCGCTTGCGCGTTCAGCAAATCGTCTAGTCGTAGTCTCAGACTCACTCTCAAGATTTGATTCGATTACTATTCCGTGTCACGTTAATGTTGATGCTGAATGGTTGAAACCAATGAAGAAATTCAATGGGTTATTTAGAAAATCAAAAATCGATATTTTGTTTCCATCCGACCCACGGCGCCCCGAAAAGAATCACCTGTTAGCTCTCAGAGTTGGTGAGGAACTAGAAACAAGAGGCTGGAAAGTAGGAATTACAACTCTGAAGAAGCAGCCTCGCTCTATGGTATGGGATAGAATGTTAGCCGCAGACGTTTGCCTGATTACTTCAACTCGTGAATCTGGCCCATTGGTTGCCAAGGAATCAATCGCTTGTGGCTGCCCGGTTGTCGCTGTTGATGTTGGAGATATGTCTCAATGGATGGACGTGTGCAAGCCAGAAGTTGATGAATTAGCGGATGCCATAGAAAGCAGATTGGCAGACGGGCAAGACCTTACTCTTCCTGCTAATAGCCAGTTTGAGAGCGTAAGAGGTCAATGGGAATCGTTAATCGAATCACTGTGAAGCAATTAGAATGCCGTTCCAACCTTATTGAAGCCACACAGTCCCATTTGCTCGACTAGATTGTTTAATCTCTATTCTTCAGATTAATTTATACATCAGGCGTACAACAGCGGTTCATGCAATTAAGCGAAGATGGCAACTTTATGTGGAACGGCACTGAATGGGTACCTGTTGAAGCAGAAGCACCAGCGGAAGAAGCGGCAGCACCTATGGATAATGAAGCACCAGCGGAAGAAATGGCACCACCAGCAATGGAAATGGCGCCTATGGAAGTCGCAACTCCGGGTGCTCCGGCAGTTATTCCTGCACCAGGACTAGTTGCTCCTGCCCAAATCATGGTGTCAACAACCCAACCTAAAGCAGCGATCAATATGGCTGCAGCACTCAGCGTATTCAAGTATGGGTTCATTGCCCTAGCAGGTTGGTTTGTATCAATGATTTTACTATCCATTGTATGGTATATGGCTTTCGACATGGCGTTTTCGGCTGATTCAGCAACCACTGGAATGATTATTCTAGTAATCGCAACTCTAGTCACGATTATTGCTTATGGTCAGATGATTATCTATCCTGTTGGCAAAGCGCTGAAGGATGGAAGAACCGATAATGTAAGTTTCAGCTATATCGACTCCTGGAAAACATCGATTGCAGGATTCATCGAGTCTGTTGTCGTTACTGCGGTCTTGGCAGTAATGATTGGAGTTGGAATCGGATATGATATTCCAGCTCTTTCAATACTCGGCGGAATCGGATATTTCTTCTTCATCATGGGATACGTTCCTTACATGGTAAGAAAGGCAGCCGAAATAATGCGCTGATATCAAATATCGACGAACAGAGTGGCAGATAGTTGCCTTCTCGTATCAACACACTTGGGCTATTTCCCATAGGTTACTCACTGGCGAATGCTTAGAGAATGGTTGCAGATGTTCTGGAAAGTAGGTTTCCAGATGATTACATTACTCTTCCTGTAAATAGCCTGTTTGAGAACGTAAGAACTCAATGGAACTCTTTGCTGGAATCAATGTGAGCAAGCCGATTAATGCTAGAGGATTTCCTATCGAAAGCAAATAGCAAATCGCTACACTGAATAGCGCAAGGCCATCGCTTAGTCTCTCTTCATCTCCGCATAGTAGCTTGGAGAACGAGAGCATTATCGAACATCCAATAACGCTAGCCCAGGCGGCTCCCATGACTCCATATTCAGGAATCAGTAGCCATCCAGAAATCCCAGCCACAACTACAACTAGCAATATCAGGGAGGTGAACCTCCACGGGTTATGGCCAGCCTGTAGTGCGACATACCACGGGATAGCTAGTAATGTCATAGCCCAACCTGCAAGCAGTATATCGAAAACCTGTACTGCATCAGCATAATTAGAATCAAAGAACTTAGGGATCGAAAAAGAAACAATCAGATGGCCTGCAATTAGCCCAACAGGTAAAATTGCGATAGTCCAATGATGAGCAGCAAGCATCCTTGCAGAGAATTTCTCCGGCTCATCTCTTGCTTCACCGAGGTATGGAAGTAAAGCAGCGCGCATCGCCTGCGGTAGCATAAGCCCCGCAATCCATGCCAATTGCGCGACATGGTACAGGCTTACATCATCATAGGATGCTAAGCCTGCAAGCAGGAATTTTTCCAACTTGGTTACATAGGGTAAGATGCCTAAAGTTACAGCAAATGGTAGAGCCGAAATCAGCAGAGTTTTACTTGAATTCCACTCCTGTGGCAAATCGTCATTTCCATCCCGTGCAAGCCTCTCACCAATCCAAAAAGTTCCAATTAGAGAAATTAAAACTCCAATTGAAAATCCACACGCATAAACCGTGGGGGAATCGTAGTCATTTATCAGGAAAAGATAGTACAATCCGGTGGTAATTACGCGCTCAATTAATTTGAGAATGGACTCAATTCTGGCCTCGCCCAAAGCTCTCAACATTGCCTTGTGCGGATAGGACATAATGTGTCCAAACGCGACAGCAGCACAAGCCATCAACAGCCCCAAAGGAACATCATCCCATATCGATGTTGAAATGATGACACTACCGAGCAAGAAAGGAATGGCGATTAGCGCTTGCAGCTTTAGTACACGTTGCACAGCCCTTCTGCTTGAACCTGGTGAGCGAGGAACATCTCGAGCAATGATAGTAGGAAGCCCAGCATCAATCAGAATGTACATTGTTGCAAATGCATCCAATATGACGACAAGTAAGCCATAATCAGATTGCAGTAGCGCTTTAGCAAGGATAACTTGACCAATCAATCCGAAGATGATCGCTAGGCCATCAGATGAGGCCAACCACACAGTATCCCGTGCTAGCTTTGGCCTCCGCATGGTATGTGCAATACCAAACAGGTTGTAGTTGAACCGGAGGTTTGACAATTCACAGGGATGATAGTATCTTAGAAACTAGATTTTCCTTAGTGTCAATAATCCACGGCTCTACAACTTTTGTATCCACTTCATCTTTCAAACGCTGAACACCGCCGCCACTCACGTTCAATAAAATGCAATCATCGGAATTGATTTTACCTTCATCCTTCGCTTGAATAATCGATGCAAGAGTGACTTTAGCGGGAGATAGGACATCGATTCCTTCAATCTCTTCGAGAATCTTTCCAGCAGCAATAGCATCTTCTTTCTCGACAATATATGTCTCCCCGTTGCTTGAATCGAGTACGTCATAAACTCCACCTTTTACTGAATAAGCGGGAGTTTCACTCATTAGATAATCAGAGTAAACCTCTATGTGGTTTTCAGGGAAATCACCTTCGTTAAGCTCTCTCGATTTTCTTTGCCATGCACTGTGAATCGGGGCATGTTCCGGGTTTTGAGACAAATGCAATTTGGACATAGGCCCATCATAGTGGCCAGATTGAATCAATCTCTCCATCATTTCAACCACGCCAATTGGACCTGGCCCCCCTCCAACAGCTTGGAAGTAGTGGTCTGGCAACCTGCCGATTTTTTCATAGGAGTTTAGAATCAGAGAGCCGATTCCATCCCTTCGTGCAATGTTATGAGCTCCACCTTCAAGTTGCCATCCAGGTAACTCTTTGCTCAACGCTTTGGCAACATCTTTTGCATCCTGATAATTTCCATCTTTTACAATTACAACCTTCACACTGTCAGAATTCATTGCTTCTCTAAGCCAAATCCTGTGCGCATGTATCTCAGCGACGACGACGATTAATGGAAAACCATCCTCTGCACAAAAGTGAGTGAATGCCCTTGCAGTATTNCCTGCTGATGCACAAATCATTCCTTTGCACGAATGGTCTTTCATTCTCTGAATTGTTGGAACTGCTTCCATATCCTTGAATGAACCAGTGGGGCATATTCCACCCTTCTCTGGCCAGTATCCATGAAATGCAATCCATAGGTTAGATAATCCTAGAGCGTCTCCTAATTTTTCTGCTTTGTAAGTGACAGTTCCGGCTGTCTGATAGCTTGTTTTTTCTGCTGGTAACCAATTAGCGTATCTCCATACACCTTCTTTTTCGATCGGTTCAAATCTCTCTCTGTACACGGCTTGTACCAGTGCTCCATCGTTGTAGTGTAGGGTATATTCATCTTCGAATTTTTCATCTGTTTTCAGACATTTTAGTTGGTAATTTAGCATCTGCGTTGCACCGGAGTATAGTTGACTCGCTTGTCCGTCCTACCATCCCTTGATAGGATGTTCGCATGTATTCTATGCATATTGCAAGTTTGCGATTGCTTGTAAGCGCCTATATTTGATTTGAACTGATTTAGACAATGCTTGAAAGCAGACCGCCTCCTCGGATGTACATGGTGACCTGCGAGTGGCTGGAAGAAGAAATCCGCGGAGTGATTCCAGATTGTAATGTTGAGGCTATTGACCTCAATGGAACACAGGACCATTTTCACATTCGTGTGATTTCAGAATCATTTGAAGGAATGCGCCCACTGCAGCGCCAAAAAATAATTTTGAATCATTTCAAACCATACATCCCAAGACCTATTCATGCAATTGATATCAGATGCATGACTCCTGCACAAGCAGAAACTGCAGGAGACACCGTATTCCATCCACATGCTGGAGGAACAGGAATCCACATTAAGCGGATTCAAAAACACCAAAACAAGGAGTGACTAAAATGGACTGGACACCTGAAGAATTGCAAGCAATAGTAGACGAGCACGCACTTGTGCTATTCATGAAAGGAGAACCAGGAGCTGCACAGTGCGGTTTCTCAAATAGAGCAGCGCAAGTAATGCAAGCCCTAGGCGAGCCTTTCGCATCTGTTAACATTCTAAGCGACCCACGTGCAATTCCTTCTGTTTGCGCATGGTCAGATTTCCCTACAATGCCTCAGGTATTCGTACACGGTGAATTGATCGGCGGCTCAGACATCGCTCTTGAGATGTTGAACGATGGAAGCCTGCGTGAAATGTTCGATGCCGGACGTCAATGACACGCTCCAGCAAATATTGACCAACTAATTGATGAACGAGAATCCGTACCAACAATCAATGGGCTGGGATTCCTCATTTGCTTCAAGAGCCGAATCTGGCAATTTGAATGTAGGCATTATCGGCTTGGGATATGTTGGATTACCTACGGCGATTGGATTTCGTGATGCAGGATTCAATGTTTGGGGAGTTGACCTTTCTGAACGTATTGTCGATTGCCTGAACCAGGGTAAAAACCCTCTAGGAGATCCTGATTTGGATGATATGATTCCCTTGCCGGATTCGGAAGGCTGGAACATCACCAGAAGCACTGCTGATGCAACAGCACACTGTGATGTTTTGATTGTGACAGTACCAACTCCCGTATCCGATGATCTCAAGCCAGATTTGTCTTATGTCGAGAGCGCTGGTAGAGCAGTATTCGAAGCCGTAGGAAAGGGCGATCGCAAGGTCGTAATTCTGGAGAGCACAGTATATCCGGGTGTAACAGCAAGCACTTGGCTTCCAATTCTAAAAGAACTTGGCCTGAAAGAAGGTCAAGATGTTGAAGTTGCATATTGCCCGGAAAGATTCAACCCAGGAGACCCAAATCATGGAGTTAGACAGGTTGCAAGAGTGATTGGGTGTTCAAATCCAGAGGTAGGGCAGAGTTTGGTCCATTTGTACAAACGCTTGACTTCTGAAGATGTACGATATGTTGGTAAAGTCGAGGTTGCAGAAGCGACTAAAGTAATTGAAAACGTTCAGCGCGATATCAATATTGCATTAGTGAACGAGCTTGCTCAAATTTTCCCTGAACTTGATTTGGATGTTGAAGATGTTTTGTCAGCAGCAGCTACAAAATGGAATTTCCATAGATATACTCCTGGTATCGGAGTTGGGGGACATTGTATTCCTGTGGACCCATACTACATGATGCAACGGGCGCAAGAGGTGGGAGTTCCTGCTGAGTTGATTACGGCTGCTCGCGCAGTGAATCGAATGATGCCTAAGCATGTTTCCGGGGTCTTGAAGGATTTATTGTATCAATCGGGCGTCCCTGCCGGGGATGGTAAAGTCCTATTCTTAGGCTGGTCTTACAAGCCTGGGGTTGGCGATGCAAGAGAAACCCCAGCAGAACCATTAGCAACGAACTTGATTGACTCAGGGATTTCAGTTTTAACATGGGACCCATACCTCTCATCAAAAGATATTCCAGTCGAAATTGAAGTAATTGAGGATTTATCTTCAGTTTCCAATTTAGATTTGGTTGTTCTTGCTACTGCTCACAAGGAATGTGTAGAAATTGAGTGGCAGTCTCTATTAGGGAAAATGCGAACACCACTTCTTTACGATGGCCGACGCGTACTAGATTTAGAGAAGATGCAAGTCATGGGCTGGAAAGCGAGTGCTGTTGGTTCTCCTTTGAACATTTAAAAATGAGGGAATGAAATGAAAGCAATACTTGTAGCAGGGGGCCATGGATCCCGTCTATTGCCATACACAAGATATACTCACAAAACCTTACTACCTCTTTACAAAAGGCCAGTAATTGATTATGCTTTAGGAACAATAAGACGTGCAGGAATTACAGATATTACTATCATTGGAAATCAGTTCATTGGCCAGATTGCCCAGCATGTAGGCACTGGACTTCCTGGTGAGACGATTCATTACGTTATCGAGGAGGAGCCACTTGGAGTCCATCATGCACTCAATCTCGCAAGACCTCATGCAGAAGGTAGTAGAATTCTACTGTACTTTTCAGATAATATAACGACGATTGAATTGACTGATGCAGTAAGGGAATTCCGCGAGAGTAATGATGAGCCCGGGTGTGCTTTAGTAGGACGAGATGTCGAAGACCCTGAAAGGTTCGGAGTTGCGGTTTTTGATGAAAATAGAACATTAGTCGATATTGTTGAGAAGCCGAAAGACCCTCCATCCTCTTTCGCAATCGGCGGCATTTATCTTTTCGACGAAACATTCTGGGATAGATTAGATTCAATTGTGGCAAAGAAGGGTAAAGCAATCTCAATTTCTGATGTAAATCGGACATATGTCAGAGATGGTAAGGCCTCAATTATTGAAGCTGAGAATTCTTTGTGGATTGATTGTGGAACACCAGATTCATTGTTTGAAGCATCCGTTCTTGCCGAAGAAGGTAAAATTTCACCAGAACCGTGTAATTACAGAGATGGAGATTCAACTAACTGATTTATCGAGAAGGTTTTCTTATGAATAAAGAAGATCTAGAACCGATAACTTTCAAGCAATTATCTCTATCAATTCTCATTGGCCTAGTTACTTTCCTGATGGTTTCTTCATCTGCAGGGCCTGCAATAGTCAAACCATTGTTACTCGATGGTAGCCTAATTAGTGATGGAAGGTTTGCATTTGTTTTTGATGCTCATGAAACAATAGGTAAGGATGACACAATATCTGTGGTTGGAATTGGTTCATCAGTCACTCAATACGCTGTAAATGGGAAATGTATGCAAGAAGAGTCGGGAATAGAAGATATCAGGATTTATAATCTTGGAATGTCAGGGGGTAAAGCATATTCAGAAATGGTTCAGGTTCCGGCTTTAATTGATGCAAACCCAGACGTTGTAATGGTTGAGGTTGGACCCAACAGCTTGTGGGGTTGGAATGGAGATGGTTGGGACTCACTTAGGGAATACCATGAATTCAGATTTCAATTACTATCTATGACAATGAATTTCGAGCATTACGGAGATTGGTACGATATTTTGGAACCAGCCGACAGGGAATACATTGATTCAACTACAATTGAAGTAATGGATTCATGGAGCGAATATTCTAGAGATGCAATAGAGGAATACCTCAGAAGGGAAATAGATTCTGAATCGAGCTCCCTAGATTTTGACTCCAGTAAGTATGTCCCTCCAGTGGGTACAGATGAATGGGATGATTATCTNAGTGAACCGAATTGGCGCGATAGTTACTTCGACACGAAGAGTCCGGAAGAGATACGGGAGATTCTAGACAAAGTGATGCCTTCTAAGGCAACTCAAGGCGTNTATAACCCACCTGCAAGCGGCACCCAAAATCATCGAGCCTTAGAATACATTATCCATGAGTTGCTGAATGCTTCGATAGAAGTTGTATTGTTGGGAGTGCCTCACCATCCTTGGGTAAATGGGTATCTTGAATTTGGGCAATTAGATGGAATGAATTCAACATATGAAAATTATTCACAATTTGAAGGAGTAACACCATTGCAAATGTATTGGGAAGAATGGCCGAGTGAAGCCTTCAGAGATAGAAACCATCTTGATGCTGATGGAAGAGATATTTTTTGTAAAAGAGTAACTCCAATCATTGATGCTATAATTAACGGGGAAGATCCTAGTAAGGTAGTTATTGATTCAAGCATTTATGATTTAGCCGAACCTGTATACTCCGAATCTTGTGTTGGCTCAGATAAATTGTTTTTTGAGACAAATGGGTCAGTATTAATTCAGGCCGAAGATTACTCACATTGTCAGTTTGGATTCTGGGAGGCACAGGGTACCGAATGGATCACAGAGAACGGAAAAAATTATTCACAGGGTTCAGGGTATGTATCTGCATTACCTGATTCAAAGGTAAAAGTTGGTGATACAACGAATGGTCCTAGAATTGGCTATAACATTAGTTTTGATTCACCAGGGACTTATCATGTATGGGTTAGAATGTCTGCTCCTAGCGGTTCAAGCGATTCAATTCATGTCGGGCTCAATGGGTTGCCAGTCACATTTGGTGCCAGCGGCTTGGGTATATGGGATCCTAACGTTGGAGATCAATGGACTTGGAAGGACACAATTGGTTCAAGAGTTACTATTGAGGTAACAAGCCCTGGAACACACCAGTTTTACATTTGGATGAGAGAGGATGGAGTTCGTGTCGATTCGATTTTCCTATCTCAAGATTCTGATGTTGACCCTGAAGAGTTACCGGAGGGCTAATATTGGACTTTGTAACTACTGATTACTACATCTGGTTTCTACCAATTGTATTCTTCATTACATTCACTGTGGGTAGTAGAAAGCGGCGTAGACAAGTCGGAATTCTGATGGTAAGCTCGTATGTATTCTTCTGGCTAGCATCTGGTTGGCACATTATTTTGTTACTGATTTCTACAATTGTAGATTGGACTGCTGGAAAGAGAATTCATCTGTCTGATGAAGTAAAAGTGCGCAAACGTTGGCTAATAGCATCACTATCAGTCAATTTGGGATTGCTAGCGACTTTCAAGTATCTAGATTTCATAATTGAATCTTGGAATTGGGCTTCACTACGTATTAGTGGAGCACCTGAAATCGACACCTTTGGGTTGTTATTGCCAGTTGGAATTTCGTTTTACACATTTCAAACAATGTCTTACACTATTGATATTTATCGGAAAAAGAACAACCCGTACGACGATTTCCTTTCATTTGCGTGCTATGCTGCTTTCTTTCCTCAACTTGTTGCGGGACCGATTGTCAGAGCTGAACATTTCCGAAACGAAGTTAGCAAAACATTGGTAACAAGTTCTGTAAAATTTCGGTTAGGTTTGACATTAATTGTGTATGGCCTAGCAAAGAAATTAGTAATTGCAGATAATTTGGCAATTCATGTCAATGAAATTTTTGTCGAGGGATCAGCTTTAGACAATATTGCTTTAATTTGGTGGGGTGCTCTGGCCTTTGGAATACAGATATACTGTGATTTTTCAGCTTACACCGATATTGCGATAGGTTCTGCACTCTTTTTTGGAATCAAATTGCCGGAGAATTTTGACTCACCATACTTAGCAAGATCGCCTCAAGATTTCTGGAGGCGCTGGCATATCTCTTTGTCAACTTGGCTACGAGATTACCTGTATATCCCACTTGGAGGAAGCCGAAACGGCCCGAGAGTAATGCTCTTTGCTTTGATGATGACCATGTTGTTAGGGGGACTATGGCACGGGGCATCTTGGAATTTCGTTCTATGGGGATTTGTACACGGAGTTTTACTTATTCTACATCGTTTATTTGTTAAACTTAGAATTGTGAAAAGTTCATTCGAGAAGATTCCTCGAATCTCAACTTTAGTAGGTTGGATAGTTACACAGTACTTTGTATTCATGACATGGTTGATTTTCAGAGTTGAGGATACAGACGTTCTAATTCCTTCTTTGAAGACATTCGTTGGTATTAATGCAAATTGGAATACTCAGGAATTTCTTGATTCGTTACCGGAAATCAAGTATCTTACCTTTGGAATAGCGATACTATTTTTCGCTGGACATATACTAAGTTGGAAACTAGGAGGTTTCAAATTATGGATTGCTAAACAAAATTCTGTAGTTTGGGGTCTAACTATGGGCACACTAGCCTGGTTAGCATTCTTGTTGAGGCCTGCTGAGACTGTAGATTTCATTTATTTCAGATTCTAATGCCAAATTCAAATTGAGAACAAATCCCTCAAGCAACCAATTTAGCAATCGCAATAGCCGATGAAGTGAAAAACAGGGTATTCATGGGGCAATTGTGACTGAAGAAAAAGCTCTGATTGAACCGAATCCGTCGGTTCCTTTCTTCAGTGGCGTTAAAGTATTCACTTCAACTATGTACCATAATTCATATCTGATTAGAAATTTAGCGCGCCGAGATATTAAGAATAAGTATAGTAAGGCGTTTATTGGTTTTGGATGGACTATTCTAGAACCATTATTGCTATCTATTGTTTATTATGCCTTATTCACAATTATTGCGGGAAGACCAGAACCGTTGTATGCATTGCATGTAATTACGGGAGTAATTGTTTGGAGCCATTTTGGAAAGAGCCTTCAAGCCAGTGTTGCAGGTTTGACCAAGGGCAAAAATCTAATCAAACAAGTTTATTTTCCTCGAGAAATATTAGTTGCCTCCCCTGTTATTGCACAGTTTTGGATATCTTGTACTTCACTTCTTGCAGTAATGCCGATTATGTATTATCTTGGTGTCGAACCCACTTTCCAAATTCTTTGGATGCTTCCTTTGGGTATGATTTTTTCAACAATGATTGCAGTTGGTATAGGTATGCTGGTTGCACCGCTAAATGCAATTTCCCAAGACGTTCAACATTTGTTTAGATTTATTGTTCGAGCAGGCTTCTTCGTATCTCCAGTTATGTGGACATACGAGATGGCAACTCAACGAGCAAGCGGGAATTGGTTGGATTTGATTATGCTAAATCCGATGGTTGTCCCAATTACAATGGTCAGAAAGGGATTAGATGGCTCCGCTCTGAATATTCCTATTGATCAGCTAATATACAGTGGAGCATTTGCAATATTGTCTCTATTCATTGGGGTTTTAGTTTTCAAATACTTTGAATCTAAGGTGGTGAAATACCTATGAGTAACGCGGTTGAAGTAAATGAAATCGTGTTAGATTTCCCAAAAGAAAGAGGTTTACTATCTGGTATACTATCTCTATTTGGCTGGAGAAAAAAGAACGAGGCGAGAAATTATACAGCGATTAATCGCTTATCACTTGATGTTCACCAAGGAGAAGTTCTAGGAATAATTGGTAGGAATGGATCAGGAAAGAGTACGTTGTTACGAGTTATGGCTGGCATATATCAACCGGATGAAGGCAGTGTTAAAGTTAGAGGAAGGACTTCTTTACTAGCGGGTGTTCGTGTAGGGTTAAATGAAAATTTGACTGGAAGAGAAAATGTACACTTGTATGGAAGTATTTTAGGGCACAATAAGGAAGTAATGGACTCGATGATGGATGACATCATTGAATTCAGTGAACTTGGAGAGTT
>FUFK010039099.1_pt1 | contig 45015 bp, 73 predicted proteins | sample 1021851 | NCBI WGS metagenome assembly FUFK01 (sample SAMEA51879418, study PRJEB19060) | metagenome
AGACTTAGCTGGTACTTCTCCAGAAGTAATTAAACGAGCAGCTGTGCCAGCAACTCCTCCTTTAAATAGAGTCACAGTTACGTTCTGTGAGTTAACGTTTTTATTGGAAGCTAAGATACTTAATATGACTCCATAAGTAGATGCAGGGATTCCACTCGCATTTGAAGTACCAGAGATTATTGGTTGTTGTGAACCAACTGTGGAATTATTAGTAATATCCGCTCTACAAACTGAAATGAAACGAGCCATTTATCTATAAAACCTAATCAATATTTCTTCTATTTTATGAGGGGTTAACCTAGAGCAATTGCGAAGACAATTGAACTGTCTTCAGCAAAGGTCTGAGTGGCAACCGTATCTCCACTCATCTTGATAGTTCCACCTGTAATTGTGGTACCTGTAATGTTTGTCGCCGTTGCGTTAGTAAATAAAGCATGAGTACCGGTAACTGTTGTTCCAGTAATGGCTGTTGCGTTTATGTTGGTTATATTACCTGTGGTGGCTACTACCGTAGTTCCAGTGATATTAGTCGCTGTTGCATTAGTAAATAAAGCATGAGTACCTGTGACTGTTATGCCAGATATAGTTGCTCCTTTACCTTCAATAGTTCCTGTAACTGTTAAATCACCACCAACAGCTAGGTCATCAGTTATGGCTATATCATCAGAAACATTAAGATTTACCGCATTAACTGTGGTGAAATTGGCTGTAGTACCGGTAACTGTTGTACCTGTAATAGCTGTTGCATTAATTTCAGTAATAGTACCTGTAGTAGCTACAACTGTAGTTGCATAAACTGCTCTCCAGGTCTTAGCAGTACTACCTAAATCACGACTATTAGCAGTTGCGTCAGGAAGGATAGCTGAATCTACAAGAGCAGTGAATGTGACTGTATCTGTATCTGCATTACCTATATCTGCATTACCTAATATCGAAGCATTACCAGTTACTGTTAGGTTTCCTCCGATAGTAGTGGCAGCAGTTACATCTAAATTATTGGAAACATTTGAATTAACAAAATTACCTGTAGTGAAATTAGCCGTAGTGCCTGTGACTGTGGTACCTGTGATATTAGTTGCAGTTGCATGAGTAAATAAAGCAGACGTACCTGTTACTGTCGCACCTGAAACTGTAGTAGTACCAACGACAGTAGCACCTGTTATTAAAGGTGATAGTATTTTGGTTCCACCTGTTATTATTGCTCCTGATATAGTTCCCTTACCCTCGATAGTCCCTGTTACAGTCGCATCTCCACCTATAGTTACGTCATCTGCAACTATAAAATCGTCTTGTACTGTGAAATCTTGAGCAGTAACATTGGTAAATTCTCCTGTATCACCAGAGATAGTAGCTCCACTAACTAAAGTGGTTCCTATTATATTTACACCTGTGACATTTGTAGATTTTACATTTGTACCTGTAATCGTAGTGCCAGTAATATTAGTCGCTGTTGCATTAGTGAACAGAGCCGAAGTACCTGTAACTGTCGTACCTGTAATCTGAGTAGCGGTTACATTCGTAAATAAAGCATGTGTACCAGTAACAGTCGTACCTGAAACTGTAGTGGTACCAACAACAGTAGCACCTGTTATCAGAGGAGATAAGATCTTAGTCCCACCAGTTATTATTGCTCCTGATACAGTTCCTTTACCTTCTACAGTTCCAGTAACCGTTAGATCCCCACCTACTCCTAAGTCATCAGTTACCTCTAAATCGTCGGTAACATTGAGATTTACTGCATTTACTGTAGTGAAATTAGCTGTAGTACCAGTGACTGTAGTACCTGTAATCTCAGTAGCAGTTACATTGGTGAATAAAGCAGAGGTACCGGTGACTGTTACACCACTGAGAAGGGTACTAAATTTACCAGTAACAGAGTTGATGGTTGTACCGGTGAACGTTACTGCCTTGATAGTAGAACCCTCAATAGCTCCACCAGTTATATTGGTACCGCTAATAGTTCCAGAAGCTGTTACGTCATTCTGAACTAATATTCCACTTATAGTCGCTAAGTTACTTACAACTAATCCTGAAGAGGTAGTTAAACCTGATACTGTAAAATCATCTTCAACTATTACATTGCCACTGACAGTACCACCTGTTCGAGGTAAATAATGAACATTTAAATATGCTTTTGTACCTGATATTGTTAACTTTTTATTCTTTAATCCAGGATCGGGTTCTGATACATTAACAACCGTTAATAAATCATCTTCTGCTAATTGGAGACCCGCCTGTTCTTGTAATTCACTAATTCTACGGTTTGCCACGACCTAATTCTAGTTAACACTTTATTAACTAATTATAGATCTAGTATTCTGACGATTAATTAACCTTAATTTCTACTCTAGGTAGGAAATCTGTTGCAAGTTTCCATCCAAATTGCACCCCAGTTACTAATAAACAAGAAACTACTAATAGTAAAACTATCTCTGCAATCGTTAGGTTTCTTCTAACATAAACTACCTGCTGATTAGAGGGGCTATTTGTTACATTTTGTGCTAAAGTTTGTTGTATAGCTAGCTCTCTAGCACGAGCCTTCATTAGAGCTAATTGTTCTGGAGTTATTTGTGGAACTCCGGGTTGTTGACTTGGTGGTACCTGCTCTTCCATTGATGCAAAATTGTTTACTTTTACATTAGCATTTAATCAAGAGTAATGAAACTATGAATACAGGATTACGCAAAGGTTTAGAAGATATAGCGTGGGAATTAAAAGGGATAAAAAATATTTTATCTTCAATGTGGCATAGTCGTTATGAAAAAGGAATTACAGACGCTCTAAATCCTCAGGCATTCGCTGATGAATATATAAGCACGGAAGAATGCTCTCGTAGACTGGGAGTTTCAGATCAGACTCTTCGTAATTGGATGGCTTTAGGTAGAAAACATCCTGATAAAGGATGGGTCGAAGGTATACACTACGTCAACGCATCTCCTGATCCGGGCAGAAAGGCATTAATTAGGATACCTTGGAATAAATTGGTGCAATCATTCGCAAAGAATAAGAAGTTTACATCGCAAGATTACAGGAAGAAAGCATCACCTATGTACGTAACAACTAGTACTGGAAAGTTAACATGATTGCACATAGATTTATTAACATCGATATATCAAAAGTTACTATAAAAAATTATAAACAAACACTATCAGAATCACTAAGCTCTCAAGTAGAAATATTTATCCCTCCAGAGGGTTCTTTTGATGATGGTTGTTTAAGAAGATATTTAGAAAATGTATTAAATTATGAGCAAGAAGATGCGAACTCTAATATGACATTAGCGAATAGATTACGTATTGCTTTCCAAGACATGAATGCAGATACTATATGTGGTAAATTTCCAAAAGCTGAATTACCTTTAAAAAGACGATTACGCTGTGTAGCTGAATATTTAATTAGGTCAGGAGAGTTTAATAAAGTAAGAGATAATGATGGCAAACTAGTAAAAAAGCGTGGTATTTTAGGAAAAATGGTTGTGCTTTATCAACCAATGCCTAAATTACTTGAATCTTTATCTAGACAGGGACTATTAAAAAAATGAACAGAAGAGAACGATTAATTGCCTCCGTCATAGGAGAAGACATGGATCCACAAAAGGCAGCATTCTTAGATACAACTATTAAATTTATTCTTGCTGATCAGGGAGAACAGTATTTAAAATTCTGGGATCTTAAAGGACCGGGAGTTATGAGATTGAATGCTACACAACAAACAGACTCGTGGTGTACTCTGGAGGATCTAAGAGATGATATACGTTTATGTGAATCAATCAACAATGATGATTTAAGTGAGAGTCTAAAAAGAATTTTAAATAGAGCAGAAAAGATTGATCCTAAAAAGATGGCTGGATATATGGTTTTAGATAAAGCTGGAATCAGATACCTAGAAATAGATTATGAAAACATGGAAACAGTAGATGCTTCTCCCTGTTCTCTTAACTAATGGCTATACATGATGTTAAAAAACATAATGAAGATTTAGAATTAATTACTAATTATGATTTAGTATCTGCTGCACATGCTTTATTAGAAGGTATAGATCTAGACGTTGCAAGTTCTCGTGTAGCTAATGATTATGTAGAAGCTAAAAACTTCTTTACTCCCAATGATGACGGACTGAATTGTCAGCAATGGTATGGCAGTGTTTATTTGTTCCCTCCAAGTGGTGCATACTTCTGGGATAAAAAAAATGAAAAATGGAAGATGACTCGTGCTTCCTCTCCTTCTTTAACTTCATCACATGCTGTATGGTTTCGTAAATTATATAAATCGTGGTTAGCTAAAGAAATAGAACAAGGACTCTATTTTACAAATTGTCCTGACATGATTAGATACGAACAGAAGATATTTGACTTCCCTATTTGTATATTAAAGACCGCACCTTCGTTAATAAAAAATACAAGTAAAGGTATCGGTACACATAAAACTTGTACGTCTTTATTGGTATATCTACCTCCGATACAAAACTCTACAAAAATGATAGAAAAGTTTATAGATATTTATGATGAAAAAGGTAGACTCCTTTGTTAGATTAGATATACTCGAAGAACACAAAAGAAGCACCATGAGTATCTTATCTGATTGGGAAATTAAGCATCTTGTTGAAAAAGAAAACATGATAGAACCCTTTGTAGCAAAGGAAGTTAAGGAAGTAAATGGTAAGAAAACTCTGAGTTATGGGTTAAGTTCTTATGGTTATGATATAAGACTATCTGAAGAGAAATGTTCACTGTTTGGAGGTACACAAACAGGTATGTGTGACCCCAAAGATTTTGATTTCGAGATATTGAAATCTACCACACTAAATGAAGATGAAAGAGGTAAATACTTCTTATTACCACCTTTTGGATATTGCTTATGTAGGGCAGAAGAAAAGATAAAATTACCGAAAGATATCACTGTCGTTGCTGTCGGTAAATCTAGTTATGCAAGATCAGGAATATTATGTAATATCACACCGGCTGAAAGTGGATGGGAGGGTTATTTAACATTACAAATAACAAATTGTACTTCCTTGTTTAATAGAATTTATGCAAATGAAGGAATTACACAGTTACAATTTTATAGAGGAAATCCCTGTGATATCGACTATCCTCAAAGAAAAAGTAGTAAAAAGATAAAAAAAGAAATTGCTAAAGTCTAATTATAGATAGAAAGCCTTACCAAACTGAGGCTTTGGTTTACTGGCATATTCAGTAGATCCAGCTCCCGGTCCTCCAAAGTTACGCCCTCTAAGGCTTGGTAGTTCAACTCCACCCAAGTCTGCTTTTCCTACTGGTGTTCTACCTCCTATGCTAGGTTCGGAGAATCCACTTTGTTGTCTATACTTACCAGCTGCACGAGAAGCTTTAAAAAATTTACGTACACGATTCTGTTGTTCATTACTAGACTCTACATCTCCTCTCTTATCCATCTCTAAGCGACGTAGATCAACGTCGTAAGCCTGTTCAGGGTTTATATCAGATATCTCAGCTCCAGACGTTCCTGAGTCCTTCGTGGGGTCGTATGTAGTATCGTAGAATCTTGCCATGATAATATTGTAGGAGAAAGAAATCATCCATTATAAAACAATGCTCGGTGCTACTAATTTTTTAGGAGACTTTGTTAAAGATGAAATGAAATGTAGAGTTTTGTCTGTAGAAGATTTTGGTGCTCCAATAGATAATGAAAAAAATGACGTTCCTTTGTATGATATGTATAACAGAGGATTAGCAGCATGCGAAGACGGAATGAACAGAATGAATCTGGGACAGAGACCAGGTCTGACGGGATATATTCCCTCGATGGAGGATGGAGTGAAGCAAGGGGCTTCAGTGAAGCCGAAAACCCTCTTAATGGTATTAGACTCTCCGAATTCAAAAACGAAGAAGTAAATAAGAAAATGGAAGAATGTACTGATGGCTTCTGCCCGATGCCTACTGCTACAACAGTAGACCATAATTTACACTTCTTTGATCCAGTGGAAAAACCAGTACACTACGCAGCTGGCTCTGTAGAATGTATAGATGCAATAGAAGCCCAGATGACTCCAGAAGAGTTTCGAGGTTATCTAAAAGGTAATGTGGTTAAATATTTATGGCGTGAACGAAAAAAGGGAGGCAAAGAATCCCTCAAAAAAGCTAAATGGTATTTAAATAAACTTATTGACTTAGAGAGCTAAAGGCTCATCATCATCTTCATCCAACTCTTCATTCATAGCTTCTTGAGCTTTAGTAGCCAGATCAAGTAATTCGACATCCGTAGGAACATCAAAGTCAATGTCTACATTCTCTTCTGCCATCATAGATTTGAGTGCATATATTTCCATTAAACGCTGATGAAACAAAGATAACAACGCAACATAAAGTTGATCCCATGTCATGTCTTTTGCTCTCATCTCAGCTTTCTTCATAGAAAACTGATGCTCTAACGGCAGTTGGAATGCTTTAGGTTCAACTGAATTTTCCATTAGTTGTTACTATTTTCTACTTTTATTCTACGACTATCTATCGAAATCACCATAGGTACTTTCAAAATATGTGTCTAATTTGACTTCATCAGATAATTCTTTGGAATGATTTCCATAATCATTCATAAATTCTGCAAGGATATAAGGATTAACTTTCTTCTCTAGTTTTAGTAAAGCTTCTATCTGACAAGGAAAAGCTTGATAACTATTTGCTGCTATTAGTAAGACACCAGGGAAAGGAACCTCAGTAATATCTATTTCCTCTACAAATAAATTTGTTTCTTCTTTTCTTCTCTCTAACAAATGTCCTAAAGCTTTATGATTCGCATCATATATCCATCTATTCATCTCTTCGGCTGCAGAGTGATAACGTTGTCCTTCAAGATGATCAATGATGGTGCTGTATAGAAAAGATTTCCACCCTATCGAATGAATGAAAGATATCAAAGCATTCTTCATTGATTGGTCTATACGTAAATTCAATTTATCTAACTCTTCTTCAATTAAATGTATTTCACACAATAAATACTCTAAAGCTTTCTGTTTGGTTACACAGTGTCCTGACTTTACTGGAGAACCATCTGGATAGAACTGAGTTCCATAACCAAAAGTGTAAGGATGCCTTCCAGTGACTGGGTCTGGGTAGGCTTTTTCTTTATACCCTTCATGTTTACAAATAATGTTAATGGCTTTAGTGAAATCTGCCATACAAAGTAATAACTATCTACTATTAATCATACCTAATTTTATTACCATTTCACCTTATGAGACCAATATCTAGCAGAGAATTTATCGGGGTTTGCATCTTGTGCATTATGTCTGGCGTAATAAGATTTTTTACGTGCTTTATCTTTTGCTGTTTTAGGATTTTTACCTGCTCCTTTTACACCTTGTTGTCCAAATCTTATAATTTTTTCTTTACCGTCTTTACATGCTTTCACTACATGTGATTTAGTAGGATGTTTGGGGGTTCTCTTTGGTTTATTACACGCCATCTTATCCTTCGCAAGTTTTGCGACTGTTGCTGCTTTTTTACGTTTACTTGACATATTTACTTAGATAAAACTAGAGAAACCCTTTGTAAATTGACTTAGAATCTCACTTCCTTTTTTAGATTTGTAATCCTCCTCTTCATCATCATAATCCACGTCAAACGTAAAATAGCTACTTTCTCTCTCTTTTTCTGGTTCTTTCTCTTTTTTCTGTGTTCCAAATATACCTCCTTCATCACCTGTTAATGAACTAATAGCACCAAATGCTGCAAAAGGATTACTCTTATAATCAGATCCTAGACCTTCTATACTAACAGTGCCTGTCTCTCCAACTTGACTTAACAGGGTTTGAGTACCACGATCTAAATCTGGGAATACGTTCTCATAAAAATCATCCTCACTACCGTCATATCCGGCATCCTGAAACACTTTAAATAATTGAGTCTCTCCTTTCAATGCAGCATCTGTTTTATAATCTTCTTCTCTTTGTATGTACTCAACTCCAAGTAACTGTTGTGTAGGTTTCTCACGTTTTTCATTGAGATATTTTAGTTGTGCTCGTATATCAGCGGCACTACCTGTCCTGAAAGTCTCAGCTATATAATTCTTTAAGTCATTTGTTGTACCCTGAAAGTCAGCTAATCCAACTTGTTCTAAAGCAGCATTCCATTCCTCAGGTTGATTTGGATCTAAACCTTCGATCATGTCTTCTGCAAACTCTTCAGGTCTTACAAACTGACCAAATATAGTTGGTTGATTTCCAGCTTCTTCTACTAACTTGGGAAGAATATTTCTGTAAATATGATCCTTAACTTTACCAGCATTTATAACATCTTCTGCTGGATCGAACTTGTAATTAGGATTTTTACCTTTTACTTGATAATGTAATTTAGCAAATTCTTGTTTATTATTAACATCAGCTCCATATCTATATGCTAATTCTGCCCATGTTCCCTGTCCTGGATTAAGAGGATCTGCTACCTGATTAGGATTATTACGTGCTTTATCCCAATCTTCTTCTACTATTTTCTTTTGATTATCATATTGAGCCTGTAAACCTTGTGCCATACCAGCTCCAACTGGATCAAAATAAAAATCACTATTGAATTTTTTATCAACTGCATTCTCTCTAATCTGATCTAAATAAGCATCTGCCTGTAACTGCCCAACCTCATTAACAGCATTGAGTAAACTTTGTGTCTGGAAAGGGTTTTGTTCTTCTTGTCTGACATCTAAATATTCAACGAACTCATTCATTGATCTAGACTCATCAAATCTTGGTTTTAAATAATCAGTAATATAACTTTCCGCAAAAGACTTTTGGATATTTACTTGTTCTTGTGCAGCTTCTTCTGCTTCCTCTCTCGTATATCCTAATTCTAAATAATCATCTTCAAATTCACTATAATTTTTTTTAATTGAATCATCAAACCACTGTTGCCAGTTATAAACGACATTGTTATTTACACCTGTAACACCACTAAGTTGTTTTTCTAATGTCTTAGAATCAAGCCCACTATCTTTTCCCATAAAAGGCAAGAATCCTCCTATACCTGTATCTCCTAATAGAGAATCAGTAAGACTTTTATTTACATCCATTATTTCACCAAAGGTACTAAATTGTCCCATTAGTGCAAGTTCTTGTTCTTTAGCTTTTGCTCTTCTTAATTGATCAAAAGTATCTTTCAAGACATTCTGACTTAATGCTCCAAATTTTTTAGTCTGTAAAAGTGTTTCTTCTCCCACTACACCCGTGATAGCATCTTCTAACTCAGTTATATAAAGACCACTATCCTTTAATTCATCGTAAGCTTTTTGGTCATCCTCATTCTCAGACTGCTGGAATACTAATAGAAATTCATCTGGGTTATCAATATTAAAATAAGTCCCAGCAGCATCTACAAATCTATTAGCTGTTCCATCAGCTTTTGCTTGTTTAGCTTCTTCGTATGCCTCTTTTATATAAGCAACATCATTTATTAAAACTTCTGGATCATCTTCCTCAATATTTAACATCTTATCCCTAATATTTTGCATTTCTGCATCAGTAGGAGCCTTTTCAACAAATTGCTCTGCTGCCTCTAATTGATCAGCTGCATTACCTCTTACTTCTCCGGCTCCACGTTGTTGTCCATATCTCCATAAATAATATCCAGTTTCAGCTCCGCTATCTTCCCCAAATCTTTCAGTAATATCAATATCATCATTAGCTACAGCTTCATTCCATTTTTCTTGTTCTGTAAGAGATTGATTAGGTAAAGTTTGTTGTCTATAATAATTAGAATCAAACTCACCATATAAAGGTTTTCCTTTAGTATTGGCGTAACCTTGTTCCTGGCCATACCCAAAATCAAATTTTTGTAGTTTTTCACCTCTGTAAAAATCTTTAAATGTACTCTCTACATCTCCTAATATTTTTTGAGATTCCTCTGCACTAATCCCAGCTTCTTCTAATTTTGTAATAAGTCTAATTTTATCTCTCTGATCAGTGTAATCAGCTCCTCTAGTTTGATTAGCAATCTGTATTGCCTCATCATACGCTTGTTTTTTAACATCTTTAACACGATTATATTCTTTGTTATAATCATTTATTTGTTTTGCATAATCATTAAATTTTGGATTGAATTCATTATATAATTCGATATTATGATTCTCATCATTGACATTATTCATGCCATCTTTCATGGCATTATAAGCTGAAGTATTAACATTTCTTCCCCTATTACTAAAGAAATAACCAGCACTGCTTCTCTTTGATTGTCCACCAGTTAAACTCTGTGTTGTAACCCAGCTAGATCTAACTCTTCTTCTCCTGTTATATCTACCTGTCATCTCATGAAAATCATCATCCCCATCTATAATTCCTTCTACTCTACGTATTAGATCCTTTGCTCTCTTCTTTTGGTCATGTGAACTCATCTTTCGTGGGTCTTTTGCCCAGTCTTTAAATCCCATTCCACCTTCTGGTTCGATGATATCCGTAACATCTACAACAAAAGTATACGTAGTTTTAGTAGCATCACTTTCTTGATTTCTTTTCCTCTGTTGTTTTGTCCATTTTCCACTTACAGTTGAAGTGTTAGTGCTCTTTCCAGCTAAATCATCTGAAGATACTGTAAAACCTTTAACAGAGTCTCCTCCAGTAATTACTCCCGCAGCATATCTACCAGTGTCAATCTTAGATATTTCATATGTCATAAAAACACGTTTTTTAGCTTGATTTATTGGTAAATTTTCGTTAAATTGACTTTCATTTAAATCCTCAGGCATGTCATATGCCAATTGCCCTGCACCAGAATCATATCTAAGGTTATTTTCAGTAACAGTATCAGGTAAATCTGCAGATGACTCTAAAGATTTTTTATAGTTATCTAATGAAGTTTGTAGTTGATCTCTGGATATTCGACTAACCATTCTAATTACTTACCTACGTATATATCATTATATCTTTTACATCATCACTCATCCATGTCTTTATGGCTTCTAACTTTACCTGTGAGAAATAATCTTTAGTTTTAAACCATTCCTCCATATTTTTGCTTCCTTTATCTGCATTACACTTCCTACATGCAGGGACTAAGTTATATCTATTGTTTGATCCCGATTTAAATTTAGGGACTATATGGTCGAGAGATGTAGCCGTTTCCTCACAATAGCCACATTTATGGTTCCAAGCTTCGTAGATTGCTTGTCTATATCGTCGTTTTGCTAGTCGTGGAGAGAGTTCTAAGAGCAGGGTTANTGGTTCCTGTTCATCTCTAAACATACTANTTATCGTCGTTATCTTAGTTTAAAACGACCTAAGCTGAAGTTAATAATTAAGAAAACCTTAACTAAATTGGACACTACAAGTGGTGGGGGTAAGTTATGGAAGTACTACACATAGCGTTCATGTCTAACAATTCAGAGTGGGTAACTGCTCGTAAAGCAACTCAAATTCTTGGAATCGAAAAGAAAACTTTATTCAAATATAGAGATGATGGGACTTTAAGATTAGGTCCACATTATTTAGCTTTTGAAAACTGTTACTCTCGTGACGATTACAAATACAACATTGAAAAAGTAAAAGAAGAATTACAAAAGAAAAATCTTCTTCCTCTTAAATTCATTGATTCACTTGCAGCTTAAAAATTCAATTCAAAATAAAAAGCCCAGTAAAAACACTGGGCTATTTTTATGCCATCTGATATAAACCAACTGCAAAAGTTAAGATAGAACCCCAGCCAATAATCTTAGGAATATACCTAATTGATATTGGATGTTTATATACTTCCATGACATCATGATAGGACTGTGACATGGCATCGCTCATTAGAAGATACCAAAGAACATATGTCCTGTAAGAAGGTCACTTGTTGCTGCTGCAACTAGACCAAGCATGGCTAATCTGCCATTCCATTTTTCAGCCCAGACTTTCTGAGCCTCTAAGTTTTTGTTTTTCATTAAAATATACCGGGAATAATTTGACCTGTAGTTACATATGCACCTAGAAGAGCAATAAAACCTATCATTGCCCATCTTCCGTTTACTTTTTCTGCATCTTCTGGATAGCTAGTGTAATTAGTATCCACAAGGACTGCTGGCTCAGTAGGGAAAATGTTTTGCCTACCGCCACTTTCTGTGATTTGAGTCATTTTAAAGTTAAAGTTACGAATTAAAATATACCTGGAATGATCTGTCCAGTTGTTACATATGCACCGAGAGCTGCTACAAAACCTAGCATTGCTGCCCATCCGTTAAATCTTTCTGCTTCAGGAGTCATTGTTAAGTAATATTAAGTTACTTTAATAAACTACCATATATAAACCGTATTTATGCTTAGTTTAAGCATTCCAATACTTTGCAATTTCAGGAATAATATTTACATCTAATCCCATGAATGGAGGAACAATTCCTAACACTCTAAAAAGACCGTCTACAAATGCACCCATAAAGACAAATCCTAAGGACATGCTGACCATAGTTGCATTTCTATTGTGCTGATTAATTGCAACAGCAATAGATTGGTCGATTAAAGCTTGTACTTCTTCAGGAGTCATGGGTTTAAAAGGTTTTAATTATTGTATAGAAGGTAAACAAAAAGAAAAGCCCCTCGTCAGGAGAGGGGCACATTTTAAATTAAATTAAGGTAATTGTACTTAACCAATAGCTGGAGCTGTAAGAGCTACAGATGTAGACTCAGCACATGCAAGGTCAAGTGGGAAGTTGTGAGCATTACGCTCGTGCATAACCTCGAAACCTAAGTTTGCTCGGTTAAGAACGTCTGCCCATGTTGGAACAATCTTACCGTTGGAATCAACAATAGATTGATTAAAGTTAAAGCCGTTCAAGTTGAAAGCCATGGTGCATATACCCATTGAGGTAAGCCATATGCAAACAACAGGAAAAACAGCAAGGAAGAAATGTAAACTACGAGAGTTATTAAAGGACGCATATTGGAAGATCAATCTACCGAAGTAGCCATGAGCTGCAACGATATTATAAGTCTCCTCTTCTTGTCCAAACTTGTAACCATAGTTCTGAGATTCTGTCTCAGTTGTCTCTTTAATTAGAGAAGAAGTNACAAGAGATCCATGCATAGCAGAGAATAATGCTCCACCAAACATACCTGCAACACCAGCCATATGGAATGGGTGCATGAGGATATTGTGCTCTGCTTGGAAAACAAACATGAAGTTGAATGTTCCAGAAATACCTAAAGGCATTCCATCAGAGAAAGATCCTTGACCAAATGGGTAAACAAGAAATACTGCGAAAGCAGCGGATACTGGAGCTGAGTAAGCTACACAGATCCAAGGTCTCATTCCTAGTCTGTAACTAAGTTCCCATTGGCGTCCCATGTAAGCAGAGATACCGATGAGGAAGTGGAATATAACGAGCTGATATGGTCCTCCGTTGTAGAGCCATTCATCCATTGTGCCGGCTTCCCAGATTGGGTAGAAATGGAGTCCGATTGCGTTTGAGGATGGCACGACTGCTCCGGAAATGATGTTGTTTCCGTAGAGGAATGATCCTGATACTGGTTCTCTGATTCCATCAATATCTACTGGTGGTGCGGCAATAAAAGCCAAAATAAAACAAGTGGCCGCCGTAAGTAAGCAAGGGATCATTATTACTCCAAACCAGCCAACATATAATCTGTTGTTAGTTGAAGTGACCCACTCACAAAACTCAGGCCAGCCAGACACGGATTTACGTGTCTCTATAGCAATAGCCATAATAAAAGTAGTGCGGTTTATGTGTATAAATATCAGCTTTTGAAAACAAAAGCCTTAACATTAGTATACATTAACCACTTGGTAAAACGCCGCTNGAAAATGCTCCCCANGCTAATCCGATTGCTTCAATGGTTGAGGTTTCTCCAGATGTATAAGGTAAATGAACTACATCTCCGGGATGATAAGTAGCTGGTTGACCACTGACTAATACTTCACTATCACCAAATTTTCTTACTTCTCTTTGGTTATCAGAATATATAAAATTAGTATCAACAATATCTCCAAATTTAGGGTTACTCATAATGCTGGCTTGCCTCCTACTGATGGTGTATATGCTTTACCTGTCTTATCAAACATCGTGAAATTCTGTAATAACACAAAGTTACTAGGAATGTTAAACAGTTTCTGCATCATAGTAACCATCATAGGTGACTGACAGTTGAAGGGAGGTATATCCATATGAGCTAAACCATAGTTCATTAGATCTCTCATAGCTGTCTCCTGATCGTTCCTAGTCTTCTCTACAAGCTTTTGTTCCCACTCAACCATGCTTTCCATACCTACAGGGAAATCAGACGGCTCAGGGGGGAATAAACCCTCCTCAAACTTCATAGAATAAATATGTTTGCAATATCTAATCTCATCTAATACTGGTTCCCAAAAGTCAGTTAGTTGTGTAATTACATTATCCTTTGCTTGATAATCTTTAAATGAAGGCATACCATCTGATCTAGCTCCTGGTAATGAGGGGTCAGATCCACTTCTTATATAAACAGAACCGAAGTCTTTATACACACCGGGATTATCTCTGGTAGTTCCGGGAACAGTTAAAGAAGTTGGTGCTACGGAAGGAGGTAAGTTAAATTCAGCACTAGGTGAAATAATCTCCATTCTTCTATTAGTAACTGCATCTGTCATAGCTTGGTTAGATATTTTCTCTCCGATTTTCAATACTTCAAAACGTCCAGGCTTTAGAGAGGCTACATTTGTTCTTGGAAAATTACTTGCTTTTCTTTTACCTAAAGTAGATAAGTAAGCATAATCACGCCTACTGTAATCCTGACAAGTGCAATAATATCTAGTACCTGTCATAAAGAATCTACCTACGTTAGGTGCTTTAGTTGTGGGAGTGACTAAAACTCTATCGGGTGTAGCTTCAATAGATCCTCTTTTCTTTAATTTAATTACTCCTGTTGTTTCATTAATCTCTGCTATAACTGCCTGTACAAATCCAAATCTTTTCTGAGTAGTGCTATCTATTGTATCTCTGTTTATAGGAACACCTTCTGCCTCTATTATTCGATCTTCAATAACTTCACCNATAGTAGGTTTNANTCCNTCTGGTATNCCAGCTACAGGAATAAATAGTGGAGGAGGTAATGGATTAGTTGCACTCCAACTTCCAGCTAATTGAACTATGAAAAACTCATCATCCTCAGTTACGGAAGCAATAGATGCTCTAGCTCCTGTATGATCTAAGACATTATCAAAACGTAAACTACCAGCAACTCTAACCCCAGCCCAATGACAGCCTAATTCTTTATTTCTAGTAGGAAATCCTTTGAATACTCCGGGAATTGCAGGTTGATTACCAGCAGCTGGAGATGCTCCTTGAGGTAAAGGTATTTTATAAGTAAAAGGAAAGTCAATAGTATTTTGATAGTAAGATGCTGTAGCTATTTCAAATCCTCTTCTCCATCTTGACCATGAAGATGCACTATTAATTCTGTAAATAGAAGAAGGTAAACTACCACCAAACTCTGCTTTTATTGGCTTTACACTGAAATCATCAGCTTTGGCACTCGCCTGTAGAAAATTAAAAGTATTACCTCTTCTTCTAGCCATTACTTTTTGTTCTTAGTTTTTCTCTTCTGCTCCTCAATAAATTTTCTATACACTGCAGCTGGTTGTGCTTTACCAGCAGCTTTAGCTCTTTGCTCCATAGCAATAGCTGCTTGAGTCTTATGAGCGTGTGTACGATCACTTCTTTTGATCTTGGCAACACTAGCTACTGCAGATGCTCTATCTTTAAATCCTAGACCTTTTATAGTTCCTTTTGGATTTTCGTCTGTATATAAATCACTATGCTTCTTACTGTTTGCTGGCTGTCCTTTCTTACGGGGTATGCGAGCAACCATTAGAAGAACCCTCCTTGAGCAGTTACGTGGACTCCAGAGGCATATCCAGCCGTATTAGGACCTTCTGCATAAACACCAACATATACTCTATCTCCACGCTCTAGATATATACCCCTGTTTCTAATTGGTTGGCCGGCATTCGCATCGCCTGTAGAGGAGGCAAACGCAGAGTGAACGCCGGGAGTGGATAAATGAGGCATGACATCTGAACAATCTACACTATGAACTCCAGCAGGTACTTTCTTGGCAAATAATAATTTATAGTCTCCAGAAGCAGGTATAGGAGTTGTTGTTCCACGAGATTGATAGAAAACAAAAGTTACTTCAGGTTGTTGTCCATAATTAACACCTTGATAAGTAAATCCTTGAGTAAGACCTCCTGAATAGTTTAAAGCTTTTAAAATACCAGTTAATGTAGTTCCACCTGTGTATGTATAATGACCATATTGATAGCTATTACTGTTAACAGTAGATTGTGTAGGGTCTTCCATAAAGACAACCATTCCACTAATTAATGAAACGATTGAATCTTTATTGGTAGCGTTCAATGTGAAATCATTACCACGATAGTAATCATTTCTAGTAATCAGAATTGAATCAATTACGCCACCATCATTATTATCTTCACTCAATGCTGCGTCCATATCTACCAAAATAGAAGGAGCTTGACCACCTTGTACAAATAAAGTATTAGTTGCCTGACTTCCAACAGTTTGTGTAGTTACTCTTACGGAATCAAATAATGGACGGTCAACCAATAATGGTTGTTTATTAGTCGATGTAGATGCCACTTGTAATCACAATATTTTATATAAACTTATTTTAACTGAAGTACTTTCTTGTCAATGGTGCTGTTTTAGAGGCTCCAGCTATAGTATTGGCTAATGCTGCTTGACCATAAGCCATGCTTCTCAACATGTCTTGTGTATTTAATCCAATATTCTTAGCAGCTTCCATTTGAGCTTGCCCACCGAGATATGCATATTGACCAGCATCCTTTATTCCTCCCATTAAAGCTCTTTTATTCATTAACTCATTTTCTCTCTTGCGTTGCATCTCCATTGCATCCTTGTAAGTTATGCCTGTAATATCTTCAAAATCACTTTTATCATCATCTTCATCCTTATCATCTTTTTTACTAAAAATATCTCCTACTTTGTTTGATAAACGTCCAGCTAAATCGAATGCCGTACCAAACAGTAATCCAGATCCTATAGTTTTAGCAATATTATTTTCATCTTTTTTATTATTATTGTTATTGTTATTTGAAGAAGTAGTAGATGAAAATTCAGTTGATGGGGCGACCTCTCCACCTAAAAATTCAGTTGGTTTATTTTCTACTAGGTCACTTTTTAAAATAGTTCCACTAGTATCATTTATACCTTCGTTAAGAAAATTCTCTGTAAATTTATCTTTCTTACCAATATTCAATAACTTTTGAAAGTCGAAAGGATTACTACCAGCTTGAGTTCCAAAGTTTATACCTCCATAAATATTATCTTCGCCTTGTTGTTGTCTTCCTAAAAAAGGAATACTAAGCCCTATCCCTGCGAGAGGCATTAAAATTTGAGGATTCAAAAGAGCTGCAGCACCCATATATCTACCTCCAGTTCTCCGCTAAATGCATACGAGATCCAACTGCTGTATCTGCAGGACCTGGTAAAGCTTGTATAAATTCAGCACCTGATCTCTCATATCTATATCTAGCTTGCATAGGATCTTTGTAATTAGGTACGTATAATATCCCTGCTAATCTATTTGTTTCATATAGATATATCTCACTCCATATCTTCAAAGCATCTTTNGCATTNCTGGAACGAATAGTTCTATCAACGTCACCAGCAATTGTCTCTAATCTTGTAGAAGGTGTCGATGCTACTTCTGTTTTCTTCTCAGCAGTATCACATCTTCCAATCTGAATAATGATTCTGTCGTTAAAGAATGAATCTGGAATAGTATTCATAGCTTCTTCCAAACGGGCATAGTCACCTGCTGGTACAGAAACTGTGAAGTATCCTAAATGATACCTAACTCTACTTTTATCGAAGTCAGATAGTTCCACACTTTATTTACGTTATTCAATAATTATACTCGGATTAAATTAGCAGCAAAGAGAGAATCCCAATCTACCCTCTTTATTTGTCTGAGCTGTTCAAGATTCGCAAACTTCTCACCCGATAAAGACATTTGTAAATCTTTTATCTCTTTAGCTGTCTTCAAACCTATTCCCTTTACGTGATCCGCAATCATTTGTGCCGTAGCACCATTTATATTTAATCTAGTTTCGGGAGGGAAAGATCGAGGCTCTTCTTTTGCTGCCTTGTCTTTTATTTGTAAAGTTTTGACTTTTGTAGTAGCGGACTTATCTAAAATTAATTCATGGTCAAAGGCGGTAAAAATTTTACCGTCTTGATCTTCAACCATGAAATATTCGCCATCTTCGTAGCTGCAAACTTTTTTAACTCTCGCACCTGTTTTTTTGTGCTGATAAAGCATAACTAAGACCAAGTAATATACCTGATCTTAGTTTACCTCATTTAGCTAACTGTGCGACCTATGATGTACTGCTCGATATCGTTGTACTGAGGAGCTTCATCTGGTTGGATGTAGCAAACTTCACATACAATGTATCCTTTCTTATTAGCATCTACATCTGCATCGGATAGATAGAAACCATTTCCAGCAGCAGTAGCATTAGCACCTGCTTTACTAAATACTTTGTAAGTAGTTGCGGCTTCAATTTTCTTATATGGTGTGGCTGGATTCAATGCTCCACCTGCACCTGTTCCTGAAGCTGTAATGAATGGGTTTTCACTGAAACCTTCAACGCCAGCAGCGAAGAAGATAGCACCAGATCCACCATCACCTGTTCCATCTACTGTTGATGTAATGTTTGCCTGAGCAACACCTTCTGCAAGACCAGAAGCTGCTACNGGNGCACCANCATTACTACGTCCGAATGAGATTGCGTCACCAGTTGCGGCATAAATACCAGAAGCAACACGACCATCCCAACCAGATGCAACAGATACCGCAGCACGATAAACATAAGAAGGAAGAGTTGAACTACCTGAGACAACCATTCCTGTTATGTCTGTACGTGTATCGTCATTTCTGTAAGGTGAAGGAACAATGACATCTGCTGAAGATACCTTTGCACCTACCTTACCTGTGATTTGTGCATAACCACGTTGTTGAAAATATCTATAGCCTGGAATTGCGAGTACAGAAGTAGGACCTCCTACACTCTTGTCATTAGAGCCACTATCGTTAGTATCAATATTCTTGTACCAACCATTAAGAGCCTCTGTAAAGTTACCAGGATAGATTTTCTTAGCTGACAAGTAAGACATTTATTTCTCCTTTAATTTTTACTTATTTATTATTTACTAGATTGAGCCGTCGTCAGATACAAAACTAAATGCTGTTGTAACGAAGTCTTTGTTTAGACTCTCGAAACCAGCGTATAGCTGCCAGATAAGAATGATAAATCTACTGAAGTCATCATTATTATTGATTAGTACCTGTGCATTTGGTCCTCCAATTCCAACCCCGATTGCTTGTGGTCCGAAGAAGAATCCTTGAGCAACTTCCTGAGAAGCATAAGAACTATTGTTAAAAGTAGCTGTTACACTCTTTGATGGGAAGTTAGTAGACTCGAAGAATTTAACACCTTCAAACTGTACGCCTGTTGGCATTACTGGTTCACCAGCAAGGAAGTAAGCCTGTCCAGCTTGTGGTCCTTGGAAGAAACTTGCGTTGTTAGGGATCATGGGGTTGCCCATGTACATTCCCTGACCAGGAGCACCTGAGTAACGAGCGATTTCTCTGAAGTCACTGTCACGACGTAAGTGCATCATGAATGTTGGATCAACAAGAGCACGGTATAAACCATCTGCATATGTTGGAACATTACGCTTACGTAAGTCTTTAACAACAGTTAAAAGGTCAGTTTTTACTGAGAACTGTTGGATCTGATTGCCATATTCTGTTGATGTATATGCAATACGTCCAGATGAATCTTTTGTTTTACCACCAGCGAAGTAGTATCCACCTTGTGAAGAAGATGCTATTCCGTTAGCTTCTGCCTTTGCAAGCTCGTCAATGAAGACTCTATCTCTCCACCTTCTATAGTCGTCTAAAAGAGTTAGAGAGCCTATAGACTGGTGAAACATATTTAAGTTACCAGTGTCTAAAAGAAGACGCTGTGCTGTAACTAGAGTTTCACGAGCAATTTTAAATGTACTTGGCTGTGTAGGATCGCCTGGATCTGCAGGTCCTGTGTACTCTTTAAGTACTACAAGTACCTTTTCTTTTGTTATATTACGACTATTTGCTGTGCCAATGGTCTGATCTGCAATACGCTCTCTTGAATCCTTAGTACCTGGTGTTCCCCAGAACTTGTATCTGTCGAGCTGGACAGTTTGTCCAGGCTGTCTTGCGAAATCATGTACCACGACTGGCTCAGTAGCCATTTCCGCAACATATGCAGGGTGGGGCCTATATAGCTCCGCACCAAGAATCTTGGGAAAGTCATTATCGATGAACACTTTGTATTATCCTCCAAAGGTGCAGTAATGTTTTATCGGGGTCGAAGAATTGGACATTATAGTCCTATCTAAATAAAATTTTAACAGTATCTAATTTTGCTTACTAAATATAAGGAATATGCTTAGTTTTTCTTAGACATAGTTAACGGTTGTCTGTTTGTATCTAGCTCCGGGTGAGTTACTAGATCCATAAGACTCAGGATCAACGAATCCTGGTATACCAAAGGCTCCGGGAACCTCACCGGCTGCTACACCACCAAGACCAGCCGCCAAAGCAGCTGAAGGTACTGTAACTGCAGCAGTTCCTATTCCTAAACCTCTAGCAACTTTTTGGTTTTCAAGTAAGTTTTTAACCTTAGACTCAATACCTTCTTTATCAGCTAAAGTTTCTCCTAATTCTCCTATTGTTTTACCAAGAGGTCTGCTAGTTTCTTTAGCTTGGTATTGATTAGTTCCTTTCTTAGAAGGAGTACCATACTTCTTCATAGAAGGAGCTACACTTGCTCCAGCTTGAGATAGAAAAGGAGCTAGTCTTCCAGCTAACTGAGGTGCTAACTGTCTTGCAGCCATTAAGCCTCCAAAACCTCCAGCAGCACCTGCAGCACCTGCTAAACCAATAGTTCCTATATTCTCATTTTCTCTAGAAGCCTTTATGGAAGTTCCTAAGCCAGCAGCAGTAGGAATTCCATATTGGATCATCGGGTTCATGACCTTACTCCATTACAAAGAGTTTATTTTGTACGGTGTTTGGCTGAACTTGGTTGAGAACTTTCCATGCATTCTGTGGGTCACGAGCCATTGTCTCGCTAAAGTTACCCCAGAAGTTTTCTGGCTGTTGTGGTGCAGCAGCTTCAGGAGGTGCAGGGAAATTCTGACCTACTTGAGCCATTACGTTATTGTTAGCTTCTGGCTGAGGAGCAGTTGGATAACCTTGAGTTTCTAACTGTTGCTCATTCTCATATACAGGATATGGACCTTCTGGACCAAAGAACTTAAGTGTGTAATCACTAAGTACATCTGGGTTAGTAAGTATTTCGTTATAAGCTAGATTCTCTTGATGCTCTTGAACAGAAAAATCAGCGTAACCTTTAATTAAGTCTTGTGCTTGATTTCCCCATTTAACTGCGTCGTCTAGCATTCCTTCTAGGTTTAGGGCGTACTTGTTTAGTATCGCTGGTGCCTCTATCCCGTGGGCGTTCATCACGTACTTGCTCTCCTCGCTCATCCCCGCCTGATCCGCTAGAGCCTCTAATGAGGGACTGGAAGAGGTTTGGGAAGAGTTGCCCAAGTATGCCTGGCTGGCTGACAAGGTCTGGGGATCCAATTGCTGCGTAGCTTGGGCGTTGCTCTGCTGTGCTGAGTTTACCGGGGCGTACTGTGTCTGACTCGCTGAGGACTGATCCTGGAATGGGGATTGGACTGGAGTACTCAGGACGTTCATTACCTTGTTGAACGCCGATTCCCATGGATTCCCCTGTGGAGCTTCCGCTGGTTGGGATTGGGGGGCGTACTGAGTAGGGCTTGATTGGTAGCTGGGGGCTGCCTGAGGTATCGAGTTGGACACCGCCTGAGGGTAGCCCATCCCTACTTGGTAAGCCTGTGGTGCTGGCTGAACCGCTGGTGCCTGTGGTGCCGCCTGTGGAGCCGCTGCCACGAAGCTGCTTGGAGCCACGCTGCTTGTCGCTGCGGGTGCTTGGTTCATCTGTGGGGTCGATTGGCCGATATCTGCCGGCATAGCTCATCTCCTTTTGTAATGCTTCGAGTGTTCGATACAGATAAGGCGTTAGATCCAAACGAGGATCTGCAGCCATTGGTAAATCGGGTGATTGCGGATGTGGGGTCTGCATCATACCCCCCACTAATCTGGCGAATTGAGAGTATGCACCCTGCAATTCGTTTACCATTCTGAAAGGGAACCCTGATAACATGGCTGCCCTTTCCTCATCCGTTTTGCTCGGAAATAGGTATTTCAATGCTTCTATGCTATCAACGCCTAACTCTTGAAGGTTTCTAACAACTATAGAATTATTTAATACATCCTGTGTCGAATCCTCATACACAGGTCCTAACCATCTCCACTGTATATTGATATCTCCGTCTGGAATTAATCCTCTTACTCCAGGTGGTATCTGTTGAGCTTGAAGACAAGCTAGTAATAACTGTTTAATCTGTTCATCATAGAACTTCATTGCCTCAGTATATAACTGAACTTGTTCTGCAGGTGCATCCTCAGGTAAATCAACAGGTTTCTCTAGACCAACAGCTGCTGCTAATGTCTCCTTAAACATTTGTTCCTCTTGGAATATAACCAGCTCTAAACAACGACATAAACCATATGTATATAAAGAAGCTGCTTTCTTCTTAGCAGTTGCAGCTACTCTTCCAAACAATGACTTATATTCAGTAGCAGTCACACCAGCAGAAATAGATAGTTCATCAACACCACCTAAAGCTGTTCTTATTTCTTCTCTGTATTGTCTGGAGAAAGAGTTCTGATCTCCAGTAATGGCATCTGGAACAATATAACCAACACGATCATTTGGTTCTAAGTTAGCTATAACTCTTGGAACTCTAATCTGTCCATCTACACCACGAGATAAAGGATCTGATTTAAATCTTGACTGACTTAATGCACCCATTCCAGCAAAGCCAGAGTTTGCAGCAATTGATGGGCGTTGTACGGTAGACTCACCAGACTCCATTAAATCTGTTTTTGGTCTTGAAGATAATAATGTAGGATTTCCAAAAAACTGTACATTCTTACGCATTGTGCGTATCATCTCATCATGAGTACAGATATGGTTTGCTAGAGCATCAAATTCACCTGTTCCTTCAGCAGCAAAACCTTTTGCATTATTGAATATCTCTACACAAGGTATAAAACCTAAGGTATTCTTAAACGTCTTAGTCTTACCGGGCATTGCCTGATAATTAGTTTCAAAAGATATCTCACCTTCAGAATGTGTTTCTTCTATAGTCTTTTTCTTTATAGATAATTTTATATATCTTTTTGCTCCACCTTGACCCATCATTGATGGTCCATTAACAGATGTAGTATTTACTTCTTGTTGGAACCCTCCACCTTGCTTGACCTTATAGCTATAGATAACTACAACTTCGTCAAGTTGACCATCAACATCATAGTAACTTCTATATTCAGGCTTCCTAAAATAATAAAATCTGTAATTAGTACTAGTGGGTCTGATATAAAAAATACCTTGTCCATCACAAAGAAAATAATCCCATATGGAATCTAGTCTAGTATCAAGCTGATTATATTTAACTACACGATCTACAAAGTCTTTTCTTTGATTTCCAAAGTTATCTTGGGCTGGAAAGAACTCAACTCCCTGTCTAATCCCAAATAATTTCATCTGAGCAAGATGAGAAGCGACAATCCCCGTGTCGATCATTCCTCCACCATCTTTCTCTAGGTAAGAGTCAATAATCTCTTTTAATCTAGTTTTTGGATCAGATGCAACACCCATTACTATTTCTTACGCTTACCTTTATACATTTTAGCAGCTCTAGCCGCTTTGCCAGCCTTTGCTGCCGTTTTAGTATTTTTTACAAATTGTTTACCTTTTCTACTTCCAGCTCGTTTTTTACGATCAGTTTCCTCCCTCTCTTTCTTAGAAAGCTTTGCCCAAGCACTCTCAGGTAGATAACGTTTTGTATATCCTTTCTGTATCGCTTTATCGGCCATTTTACTTCTTCATTTTTTTAATAAAATCATCAAGAAAACCTTGTACTAAATCTGCTTGTCCAGCATGTAATTTAGCTGACTTTCTTAATTGAGCTGGTAAAGCTTTTATTTTTGAGGGGATTTCCATGCTTACTTTTTAGAATCTTTGTACCGTTTAGCGGCACTCTTTGCTTTTTTACGCTTTTCATATTCATCCTTCGTCATCCACTTCTCTTTACCCCATTTCTTCAGAGCTTTTTGTTTCTTTCCTTTCCCACCTTTATATCCTCCACCTGCTTTCTTATACTCTGATGCAACCATCTGAGCCTTTCTTGCACTCCATTGTCCGGGCTTTCCTCCCTTACTTCCAGCCATGATACGATCTTTGATCCGTTCACGTAATCCGGGTTTGGTATATTTGGAATCATCTTGTGCCATCTTCAGTTAGAAATACTTTTGACCACCTTCGTTTAAATGTTGTTGTCTTATATACTCTTGCATTCTTTCAGGACTATTCTTAAGTTGTTCATACAGATTCTTATCTATCATTTTACCTCCGAATTCAACAGAATTATCTTCTTTTGTTCCCATCACATTCTTAAAAGGATTTAAATCAGATAGATTAAAAGCAACTTGCTGCTGATTAGGATACATATTGTAAGGATTACCCATAGGCATAGGTGTACCTCCTCCAGCAACTCCTCCGGGAGTTATTGGTTGAAGACCTGCAAGTCCAGGTTGACCATCTCTTCCATATTGAAATTCCATTGTTCTAAACATATCTGAAATCTCTCTACCTCCAGGTGCTCCCGGAACATTTCCATAACCAGATAGTCTCATAATCTTCTTATACCTATTTTCATATATTCTACTCTTCGTTTATTTCTACTTCAAAAGGTTCATTTAATCTATTTAAAAGTAATCCAGGTCCCTTTACATTCCATTCAATTAAATCTCCATCAATCCAACCTAATTCAGCATGTATCTCTTCTGGTAAATTTAACGATAATTCACCATCAGTTTCTCTTACTTCTAAAACATAACTCATTTGTCTATAAGCTTTTCTACTAGTTTATCAAGCTTATTATGGATTGCCCTGAAATGATCGTTCATTTCTTGTAGCTCTCTAACAAAATCCACTTTTAAAACATACTCCAATGGCATACGGTTTACATGTTCTTCCAAAGCATTAATACGTAATCTTTGGTTCTCTACTCTTTGTATAGCATCCTTTAATCTTTCACGATGTCTCTCTAGAACCTTACTAGCAATCCAGCCACCTCCTGTTAAAGAAGAGATAACAGCACTGAAAATTATTGCAATATACTCAGGTCCCATAGCTATACCTATAACCCTCTATTAAAAGTCTAAATGAAGTTGACCTTTACGGGCTAATCCATTTACAAGCCAAACTAAAGCATCAACACAATCATCATGTCCACTTACTCCAAAATTAGTAAGTTCTTCAAACATATGAGTAAAGTTTCTAAATCTATTAAATACTATTTTCCTATCTTCAAACATACCCATGATTCCTCTAAATCTAGCTAACTTATCTGCTCTAAATCCTTTAACTGGATGCCAAATCAAATTATATAAACCACCATTAGTTTGACACACTCGTTTGAAGTCTGCTTCTAATGATGCCTGATATTGGACTGCTTCAGACCATATATCACAAGTTGAATAAGTTGGAAAATAATTACCATTTGCATCTTGTCCTATAACTGACCAGTCATTTAATAATTCTTTTAGAGCATCTAGCTTTTCTAAATTACCCATAACTCTTATTCTTCGATAATCAATTATATGTATTCGATCCTCTATCCTTCCTCCCAATACCATGACTGTGTAGTCATTCTTTTCTCTGGTGCCAGCTGATAGGTCAACACCTACACCAAGAGTGTCAAACTCAGTTGCTATCTCAGCCTTAACAATAAGTTCAGGTGCCAATGATAATTCGTTCTGTCTAACAATCTGATTCATGTATTGGAAAGAGAAAGCAATAGGTGCTTGTTTCTTTTTCTCTTTCAGATATTCCAAAGACCACATCTCCGGCCAATATGATTCTTCTTCTCCAGTTTTCGTATCATTTAGGATAGCGGATAAAACAATCTGAGTCCAATTATTTTGTTCATTAAATGTAGTTGCATGGATATCATCATGTCTGAATCTAGTTCCTAAACAAATAGCTCTTGCTCCCTCAAACATAGTGGGAGCTATAACTGCGTTCCAGTTTTCTTGCATCTGTTTTCTGATATCTGGATTAGCAATATCAGCAGAAGATTTTATAGCGTCATCAATCATAACCAAATGAGAACGCTTAGATGTAACTGAACCTTTTAATCCAGCTGCACATAATGTGAATTGTTCTTCACCAGTTGTATCTATCCCTGCAAACTTATGATCTATTGACCAATATTCATTACTGGTTACATTTTTAAGTAGTCTTACTTTTGGAAATACTTCCTGATATCTTTTACTCTCTATAATTCTTTTTATGGTTGCAGATTTAGATCTGGCAATATCAACTGTATATGAAAGATAAAGAACCTGTAAGGGCAATTTAGCCTCTGTATGAATGCCAATAGCCCAAGCAGTTAAAAGACCCAGTACAGTAGATTTAGCAGACCCTCTAGGAGCTAATAAATCTACATTAGGTCCGGCTATTTTTATTAAACAACTACTATCTTCATTAGTTATAAAATGTTGGTGCCAGGTTTTATGATGATACGCCGGTGGTTTATCTGCTACATATTCACAAAAAAATCCAAAATCTTCTTTAGCTTGCTGTATTAATTCAACATTCTTTGGTTTTTTAATCTGTTGTTTTCTAGCCGCAGCTTTCGCATTACGACGATATGCTAGGTGCTGATATGAAGGCACTTATTAATACTTAAGCTACTACTAAATATTACCTTATTTCTCTTCTTTTGGCTTCTCTGATGCTTTCTTATCTTTATAAGTCTTAGCGGCTTTCTTAGCTTTTCTTGCCTTCTCCAAAGCTGCAGTCCTCTTCTCTTTATCGCTCATCTTAGAGCCGTCTTCCTTTTTCTCGTTCTTATTTTTAAAGTACTCAAGAAGTTGAGGTGGCATTTTTTTCTTAGCCATTACGCACCAATCTTATTTATTCATTTCTCTTTATTTTAACTGAACTATTCCTGTAATTGCATTCTTGCCCATACACTCATGGTTGCCTCTTCTAAAGGGGTTTCAATTGGATCATCTTTAAATATAAACATCAATTCACGAATAGCTCTATCTGCACCTGCCATTAATAATCCTTTTCTATCTTTGGTGTTAGTAAATGTTTCTATCTCTGATATGGTGCTTCTAAGTTCTTTCTGCATCTGGGCAATACGACCAACACCAGCATCTCTTTTTACTGCACCATTTTCAATATCTTCTCTTAGCTTTCTAATATCTTCTTGCATCTCATCTATCTCATACAATAACTTCTTTCTATGATCTGGCTTTACGTAATTATCTTTTATCCATAGATCACAAGCAGTTATCGTACCTTCATAGCCTAAAAAACGTGCATACAAATAAACTTCAATTACAGAATAGTTATCTGCTGCAAACGAGCAAAAAGACTCCTGTGTAGAGGAGTCTAGATTATCTACCCATGAATTGAATAGATCAATATTTATAAGCTGATTGGGCTTGTTTACGATCTCTTTCTTCGTCCCTTTCCCTGAACCTTTGCTGCTGCTTATTGGTTTCCCTTTGTTCGGAACCACCTTTACCAATTGTTTCTCTTTCTTGTTCACCAGCAGTCTCCATTTTCTTTTTGGAAAATTCGTAGGCTACACCAGCTGCTTGTCTGTACTTATCCAGATCAAAATAATCGTCTGAATCGTAAGTTGTATCAACAGCCATAGTTATAACCTATATATTCTAGAGTACTTAGAAATTGCTCATCATGCCAGCAAGACCTTGAGCGAAGATGTCTCTACGGCCTTCTACTGATCTTTGTCTTTGCTGACGCTTTTTGGATGCTTCCAATTTGTCTAAGAGTTGTTGGAATCTACTGATATCAAAATCACCAGAAGTATCACTTCCAGTAGTAGATCCTTCTACTTGTCCACCTTCAGGCATTTCTCTAATTAATAGTTTTGAATATTTTTATTATAGGATTATTAAACCTAGAAGGTAAATCCACTCAAAAGATTGTACATAGAAGTACCTTGACTAATCTTAGCTATATCTTTTTGTCCTTCGACTTTAATTTTGTTGTTTTCTTTCTCAATCTCACCTTGTAAACTTGTGATTCCTGATTGATAGATAAAGTCTCTAGTTTGAGCAATACTCTGTCTCTGATCTTCTAGTTCAGCTATAGATCTTGCCTCTTTAAAATACTCCTCATAATCAGGTAGAGTTATGCCCGTTCTTTCTGATAATTTATCTCTATCAAAGCCAGGTAACACAGATGGATCAAATGTATACATACGTTTCTTAGATACATTACCTTCAGCATCTGTTCTATCTGCTGGACTACTTGCATACATGGTGTCATAGTAATTATCCATGTAATTATTATTAAACTTCTTGGTGTATGCCTCAGATTCTTTTAACTGAGATCTGAAGTCTCCAGCATCAGTATAAAGAGCCGAATCAAAATCACTCATTGCCTGACTTAACTCATCTGCAGTTCCTTCTCTTCCAAGTAAATCTCTATATGCTTTTTGAACTCCAGCACTAAATCTCTGTCCTCTTATACCTCTATCTTTCTCACCTGTTGCTTCATCTATTGCTCCTGTGCCTGTATATAAAGATTGTAATTGATTTTTAAAATCTCCTAATTGAGTAGAATCAAATGTAAAGCCAGATGTTGCTCCGGGAGTTTGATATTCATACTCTTCTTCTCGTGGTGTTCTACCAGTAATCTTCCCATCATCATCATATTCATAATCATAAACAGTTCTAGTTCTTGTCTGGGTCTCAGGCATAAAACCACCTTTTAAATCATATCTAGTAATATAATCTTGTAATTTAGTCTGGGCATCAGCAAAAGGAGTTATACCAGATTCAACTTGGCTTTTTAAATTTTGAGCAAATCCTTGAAATCCTAAGGCACCTTGTTCTCTTCTTTTACGTTCTTTACCAAGAGATATATCCTCAGCTGCCTGAGCACGTTCATCTAATCGTAATTCACGATCCTGTTGATACTGAAGATATTTCTCAAAGGTATCATCCTTTTCTATCTTCGGTGATTCATATGTAATTGAGGGTGCTCCCATCTATCCTCCCTATACCGTACTACGGAATGCTATAGGACCATACTTCATTGCTTCAGGACTCATCATGGCCGCAGCTTTCATCTCTTTAATTCTTCTATTTAACTGTCCTCTCTTCATCTGTCCATAACCGGGACTTAATCTAAACCCTAAGTTAGCTCTGGCATCTGCCATATTCTGCATTCTCGTTAAATCTCTACCACGAGTTTTAGAAAATACAGAGCCTCTTTTCTGTCTATCAAAATCTAAATCAGCTCCAGTTCCATATCTAGTTACTGATTGCCCAATACCAAAACCCATTGAGCCTTTATCTTGCTCACGACCTCTCATGATGCCAAACTTCATCCTGTCAGCATCTGCTTTTAATTGTGCTTCAGCAGCAGCCGCTTGAGCTGCAGCAGCACTTCTAGCTCCCATAAAGCTGAATAATCCTCCAGCTAGTGCTCCGAACATGTTACCGCCTCCTCCTTTAAACATATTACCAATCCTTGATCCAAAACTTGGTTTAGATGTAGGAGGTACAAAAGAACCTGAGAATCCCCCAAAGTCCGAATAGTTGTAGTCACCCAGTCCAAAATCCTGATTGAATGCAGCTGAATATGGTATGTCAAGATAATCCATATCATAATTTTAACTGAAGTACTTCCTATTTAATGGTGTTAAATTAGATGCCCCAGCTATAGATTTACCTAAGGCAGCCTGACCATATGCCATGCTTCTTAACATATCCTGAGTATTCAAGCCTATATTTTTAGCAGCATCCATTTGGGCTTTTCCTCCAAGGAATGCATATTTACCAGCATCAGATATACCCCCGATTAAAGCTTGTTTATTCATCAATTGATTCTCTCTATCACGCTGCATCTTCATCAGCTCTTCATAAGTTAATCCTGTAATTTTCTGAATCTCAGGTCTTTTATCTTCAGGCTTTTCTTTTTTTCTAAATATATCTAAAAAATCTGAGAATAAATTACCATCATTTTGCCCATAGTTAGGTCTGTTTCTTCTTCTATTTATCTCGTATTGAGGTAAAGGTCCTCCAATAAATGACATTTACCTACCTCCCAAATGGACTGGTCTGTAACATTGTATTTGCGAGAGTTCCTGATATTTGCTGTTGTCCCATCAACATTGAATTAGCAAGTTGCATTGCCATTTGTTTTCTTTGAAACTCTTGTGCTTGTTCTAGATCTTCTTTATTAAGTTCTCTCAATCTTTCTCTCTGTTGTTTCGTTCTAGCATATGGAGTTAATGGAATATCCAAACCGGGTATGCTTATGTCTGGTCCACTAAGAGGATTACTAGGATTTATACCTGCAATACCCTGAGTAACTCCGGAACCAATCATGCCTCCAATCAATGTACCAGCTATTCTTACAGGAGCTGGAGCAGCCCTTAATAATCCCTGAGCTATTAGTCCACCACCAGCAGTTCCAAGACCTCCAATGGGATCTCCTTGTATTGCTTGGAATGCACCAGCAGCAATTGGTATTCTCTTCATTCCAGCAACCCTAGTAGCACCCGCTTTCATGGTAGCTTTACGTGCATCTGGTGTTGCAAATCCAGCACTTGTAAGAGCACTTGGTAGCTGACCAAACGGACCAGCTTTCTTCAACATTGCTATATCACTTGCCTTAATAGCTTGACCACCTGTAAGTCCTGTAGGTAGATTACCCAACGCTCTTTGAGGAGCCATCCTCACTAGAAAATCATTAAAGTTACCACCCATCGCCATGAAGTTGGATAAGCCAAGCATTCCTTGTTCTGCTGCCTCAGCCTGTCTACCTCTAGTCATTCCTGGATTCTCGGTGCCTGTATATACTCCGTACATGTCTATGGGGCTAATCTATATAACATAATTTTATCAGTACTTATATTCATTGATATGGATGCATTGGTGGTTGTTTATCATTTTCAGATCTAGCTAAGGCTTTATTTATTAATTTACCTGCTAATACTCCGGGAACAGCACCAGCAACTCCACCAGCTAATCCTCTTCCCATCAATCTTGCATATCCTTTTTGTTCAAACTGAGGACGATTATATTGAACTACTTCTTTCTTTGTTTTTGTATCCATGAATTTTTCTTTTGTTACTTGAGAAGAAGTTTTCAAAGCCAGTCTTGTTCCAGCTATTCCTCCTACTGCACTTGTGACTGCGGGAATAGATACGGGATAACCAAGGAATCTTGCTTCAGGATTACCTTCTAAATTTTCTCTAGTTGTTTTTATAAAACCACCAGTTGCCTTACCAAGAGGATCAGGATTGTTATATAGAAAATTTAAATAATTTGCGTATCTTCTTTTTGTTAAATCAGGTATTTCTTTTTGTGCATCTGCATATGCTAATGGTCTACCAGTACGACCTTGAACAAATCTTTGAAATAATTCTGTAGTAGGGTTTGCTGTTTTTGTTTTATCTTCTTGCGTAGGATTATTCTGTTTAAAACCTTTTGGTCTACCCAACTGACCTAAATTTGTAGGATCATATGCTCCTGTTACTGCGACTGCTGGTTGTAATGCAGCCAATCCTAAAAGACCAATCTCGTATTTGTTAAAAGTTTTAGTAGGATCTACAGTTCCTTTCAAAGCTTCATCAGCTATAGCTAAAGGATGATTAAATCTCCAATAAAATTTACGACTTTCATCTGTAGTTAAATCTCCTAAAGTACGTGCGGTATATGCTCCAGCTAACTCTAATGGTGTCTTTCTACTTACTCCTTGTTTCTTTAAATCTTTCTTGAAATCTGGATCTCTAAAAAGTGATACATAATATTTTCTATTTGGATCTTGCTCCACATTCATCATGGAGGTTATACCTTTTTGTACACCTGTACTAAAAGCTTTTATAGGTTTTCCTACTACAGGAAGACTTGATAAAAAAGTTCCTACTCCAGCAAGCTTCATCTCTGTTGCTTTCTGCAACGGAGTTGTAGTTGTTACTGTAGGCTTTTTTCTAACCATTATGACTGTTGCCTAAGTTCTTCTAATACTTGTGGAGGTAAATCAATTCCAGGATAATAATATTTATCTTGATTCGCAGTCCTATCTTTATATAATCTACCTCCAGTTGCTAAATCTACTAAAGGGTAAGAGGCAAAGGAAGCACCTATATTCACACCAGTTTCCAGAGCAGATGGTTGGTATTGCGGTACCTTTACAGCTTTCCCTGCTGCATTAACTCCTGTAAGAGTTCCTGTCATTCCCGGTTTTAATACTCTTGCGGCAGCTATCGCTGGTGTATTTAAAAGTAAATCTCCTCCACCATAGGCAAGAGCAGCTACGGGACCTCCAGTTAACATACCTATAGCAGCGTTTATACCTGCACCGGGAAGTGCAAACTGAGCAGATGGTCCTAACTTATCTACAAAATTCTTTAAAAAATTAGCGGGTAATTTTTTCATATCTGTAACTACTTAAATACTATTTTACTTCTGGTGATTCTTTATCCACTTCTTCTGTTTGTGTTCCTTCTCTTTCTTCTCTCTTCATTTTATTTTTAGTTACCATAGGATCTTCTTCTAGTAACTGAGCGATAGACTTCTTACCTTCAAATTCTCTTTCTGCTCTCTTCTCTGCTTTAGCCATTAGATATCCATTAGGATCAGGATTCTTTATTCTAGGCATTGGATTATCAGCAGATTTACTAGGATTTAATGTAGGACTAATATTGTAAGCATCCATCCACATAGGATTAAAATCTGGTTGATCCTGTGGGCGTTGTCTGGTTAATGCTCTGCCACTTTCAAAGTCATAATCCATCTGTCGATTGAATCTTCCAAGACCTTCAAACAATTGATAGTCAGGAGTTACTTTATCATTGTCATCAAAGAATGGAGTATTGGGAGCAAAGTTTAATCCGGGATTCTGTGTTAACTTTTTAGTCATTGCACGTTTTAATAAATCCTTTGTCTCAAACCTTGATGGGTTAAAAGGATATTCTCCTGTTGCAGCTCTAGCTGTAAATAGATCATCAAAATCTAAACGCTTGGTTATATCTCCTCTTCTGTTAAAAGGATTGGTGATATATCTACCAAGATCTAAACGTGAGTCTCTCATTTTTTCTTATCCTTCTTTTTCTTATTTAATCCTACCAATGTTTTACGAAGTCGTGCTTGCTTTACAGTACGCTCATCATAATCATCTGGATTGGATAAAACATTTTCTTGTAGCTGTGCAGTAGTAATACCTTTCTTCTCTGCTTTAGCAGTAAAGGCACCCGGACGTTTTATAGCGTCTTGTATAAACTTTTTCTTTTTCTTCTTTTTCTTTTCCATTTTTTATTTCTTTCTCCTTTTAGCGGCTCTACGTTTTCCCTGAGCAGCCAAATTAGTTTGTATTATATTCTGAATGTTTTCATTAAGATTTTCAGTAAAATCAGGAACTTGTTTATCTGTTCCTGTAATTTTCTTTCCACGTTCTATATCTATTTGTTTTTGTTGTAATTCAAACTGTGCTCTTTTTCTTCTTTGTTCTATATCAGCTGGGCGATTACTTCTTCTAGCAGAACCTAATTCTCTAGCTCCCATATCTAAATAGTCATCATCAAAAGTTGTAACCAAATCTCCTTCTACATTTCTTACTTCTTTTTCTAAAACAGTACTACCTTTTTCTTTAACATCAAATTTAATAACATCTGTAGCTCCTCTTGGACGACTTAAATCCACAGTAGATACTGGTAAGTTATTCATCTTAGCAAAATCTGCCTGTTCATCTTTTACAACACGAGATAATGTTCCATCCCTTTTCTTAGTCGCATACATGAATCTCTCTGGTCTACTGGCAGGTTTTCCTACCAAAGATTCTATAAAATCAAAACTATCATAAGACTGTAAAACAGGTAATGTTATACCTTTTTCTTTTTCTAAAATAGTATTTAATTCTTTGGCTACCGAACCATAATCAGCTCTACTTCCTTTTCTTTTAATATTTCCTTGTGCTCTATATGTTGCATCTAAAAGCACGTTTCTTTGTAGTCTTACTTTTCCTGTTAAATCTTTTCCTGTAGCAGTTTCTAGAATCTGTAAAGGAGCATTAACTTTTGTTTGAGATATTTTAAATAAAGGTGCTCGATACAGTTTTCCTGTTTGAGTTTTACGTGTTGCTTGTAATTGTAAATTGCTCTTTGGATCTATCACAGGTTCAACATTGTCTATACCCATTGATTGCATCATAACAAAATTTTGTTGATCAGCAGCAGAAACTTTCAAAGGTTTTCCTTGTGCTGTTTTTAGTAAATCTGCTTCTTTAATATCTTTAACTTCCAATCCTTGTAAATCAGCAATCTGAGGACCACGGGGAGTATTTTTATATTTCAAAGCGTACATAGATTCTGCTAAAGGAGCTTCGGTTACTCCTCCAACAAGTTGTCCTTTTATTTGAAATTCAGGTGTGATGTTTGGTTTACCACCTACGTTTCTTACTGTCTTATATACCCTACTATCTTCAGGAATAAAATCTACACGAGCACTATCTGCAACTGGTCCTACTATCTTTTGATATTCTCCACTTAGAGCTTTTCCAGTATCAACATATTCAAGAACTTCACTTCTTAGTTGTTTTATATTTGGAGATTTAGTTGCCTCAGCTTGTTCAAGAGCATTGATAGCTTTCTGTTTATTAACTTGGAAAGGAACTTGTAACTCTCTTGGTTTTCCTTCTAAAATATCTTTTACTGCTTCAGGATTTTTCTTTAATAAAACTTCTCCAAATGTTTGATCTCCTAATGCTGGTATACTTAGATCTTCTTTAGTTACAACTCTCAATTCTTCTCTTGGTTTGGTTACAAAAGAAGCAGGGTCACTATATAACTGATCCCATTTTTTAGTCCATTCTTGTCTCTTAAGTCCAAACTGTTCACCCTCAACTTGACTTGCTCTTAGTACATTTTGTCTAAGCTTATCAAGATCTTCTCCTTCTACAACTGTCTTAGGTGCTTGAGGTAAATATTTAACACCTATACCCTCTTCTGCTAATTGTATATCCTGAGCCAATATACTTTTATCTACTGTTTCAGTTGGAGTATCTACTCCTCCAATACCTCTTTTTATTTCTCCTCTCTCTGCACCTGGAATATTAATAGTAGTAGCTTGGGTAAGTTGTCCTCTTTCATTAAACTGAGGTTTAACAAGAGGTGTACCAGCTTTCGCAAAAGATTGTATATAAGTATCTGCTCCAACTTGTAAAGGATTATAAGCTGGATTTAAAAACTTCAAATCTCCAGAACTAACATAAGCTTCAACACGAGTATCAATATCTACTTTTGGTAAACCAGATTTCATCAACAAGTCATAACGCCCTCCCTCTTGTCCTACATCTCTTCGTGGTCGAACTCTTGTAGGTGTTACTTCTACAGTCTCAACTGGAGCCTTTTCAACCACAGTTGGGGATTCTACTATTTTGCTGGGTTTTACCTCGTTTAAATCTTTTACTAATGTTTGATTGTTTCTCTGTGCAACTCTTTTATTTACTTGTTTAGTTTCTGGAGGTACATCAAACGAAATTTTTTTAGGTGGAGTTTGTGGTCCTCTAAAACGCTCAGATATCTTTTTACCTCCAATAATACTTCCTAATATTCCAGCTCCTAATGCAACCAAACCTAAATCTCTGCCTTCATTATCTTCAGGTGAAGGTGCTCTAAGTTGATTACGCTTGAAATCAATGACATCTACAGCCATTGCTGCTCTTTCTTGGTCATTCTCTGGAGGCTTTGTACCAGTAGCACGACTATATGAATAGAAATCGGCTGGTTGAAGTAACATACGCCCTGTATTTTTCTCAATTACTATCTTTAGCTATTCTATGTCGAGCACATCTAGTCGTGATAGCATTATTAAAAGGATACAACTAGCGATACGATTAATGAATGTTGAAGATCGTAAAAAGAAGGTTCAAGGATTAGAATCTATTAAATCCAAGGCGATTGATATGGCGATGAAGGGGAGTGATTCCCTAGAAATCCGGGATTTTGTCGGTGGTGCTACCAAAGAACTTGCATATGAACTTCCAGATGAGGAAGCATTCGTAAAAGCTGTAAAAGCTAGCAAAAAATTTAAGAAATCTAAGGAAAAATAGCTAATATTTAAAATTTAAAGCAATTCTGGGTCGAAAACTGCGGTTTTTGGCTCATTTTTTTGTGTAATTGGGGATTTTTAGTACAAAATCGGCCTTTTAGTACCAAAATAGGGGACAAAATTACCTGACCCTTCTCCACACACTTGTGCGTTTGTACATGTGTATAGAAAAAAAAAGACATGTGCAGTGGTTATTTTAACTACCACAGTCTATCCAACTATCTACGGAGGTTTACCATGAGACATCTCAACTTTGTCTTTCAATTGATCTGTTCATTACTAGCTTTTGCTTTTGAAGAGTATCCTATTACATCTCTCTTTGTTATGGGAGCAATTCTTTACGGTTTACATGTTTGGACTGGAACGCCTTGGTTCGTTAACTACTCTGACATGGGACAGTACGCTCGATGGAGCTTCTGAGATTGGTGAAGGAAGGTTCGATTCCTTCCCTCAGTATTGCCCAACTCTGGCCTGGGCTTGGATGCCAGCACATTCTTTATATGGAGTTTATCTCATGACTACAAGTCAAATCAAATCAACTGTCGACTTCAAAGACTACAAGGTCTGGAAGATGAAGGACGGCATCAAAGCTACTCTTGTCGAGTCTGATATCAATACCACCGTGCGTTTGCATGATGGATCACAGAAAGATATCAAGGCTGATAGGTACATCTTGATCGAATGGTCTCCCAAACTTAGTCTCATCCTTGAGATACCTGAGACCCACCAGAAAGACCCAGCTGCATGGGTAGCCAAGATGAACAAAGCTGGACAAGTTGACCTAAGAAGAGGTTGGGGTAAGGTCTTCCCACAGGCTGAACAGTACGATTTCTAGCCTAAAGAGCCAAATTACGGGTATTTTGACCCAATTCAGGGTATTCCCGCCCGAATCTGGGGAGAGATCTTCTCTGCAATAAAGCCGAGATAGAACTGTAACCACCCCAGAAACAATAACCATAGCCGTGAGTCTAGTTCAAGACCCATGATATTGGTTCGCTGAGTAACATGGTACTAGCTTTTCGCTAGGGTAGGTTCGATTCCTACCTCAGCAGTCACCCACAGTGGAGATGGGTGCCACACATTAGGAGTTCTATCATGAAATCCCCAAGACTATATGTTGCCTCGACCCTCGAAGCTGCCGCCAAGCAGCTGAGAAAGGGGAGTACAAAGAAGTTTGTGTCGAGTCTCATACTTGATACATACAAGACTGTAGGCCGTAAGGCTCTACCAGCTAGAAGAGCTATTGCGAATGCAATTGAGCCATCTAGACCCAGTTACTGGAACTAGTACCCCTCAAAATTACACATACGGAGTACCCATGAAACGCTGGAACTACAANGGCCAGGACATCAACTGGAATGACCCAGAATCTATAGCTAGATACTGCCCAGAAGATGAATATGAGTACCTGCCAGAGGATGAAGAGGTTATCGACCTCAGTGATGAGGAGATACACCCCTCTCGCAGTTGACTCTCTCCCTCTGCTCTTTCGAGGGCAGACTGAGGGATTCACACCCTCTTTCAACTTAACTTAGGAGACTATTATGTCTAACGCACTACTAGTTGCAAATGTGATTAAAGAGATCTCTACTGGAGATCAAGCTCTTGATTATACATATCAAGACAAACAGTTAGATGCTATGACTTCATCCAAATGGTTTCAAGACCAATGGGATGAGTTTTGCGAAGCTTTACCAGCTGCCAAGAACATGTCTCGTGATGAAATCATCAGAGTGATGAATTGTTTCACTTGCATGTTCCCAAACGAAGCAGCATCTATCATGGTTAGTGAAGACTCCAATGAGTAATGTCTGACCTTAAACATATCTGGGTGTTGGTATATAACAGTACCGACCCCCAGTTGTTTCCTTCGGAAGAGAAAGCATGGCAATGTGCCGGTGCTATCAATACTCGACGTAGGGAACTAGGCCAGGAGCCTATCCCGTACAGTGTTATGACTGCACAACAACTCCAATTACTCTATAGGCATCTAGACAATGAGCATGATTAAAGCTTATTTACATGAGCGTCAAGACGAGATCAATCGTCAAGCAGTAGAAGATATGGAATGTAAAGAGTTCCATGATCAACTGCGAAACGAATTTGAAACTCGTCTATCAACTGAAAACCTTAACAACTTAGATCCCAAATGACATCATTCATTATCTTATTCTGTGTCGTCATCCTCCTATTTATATTCCTCAAGAATATAGGAGCTTACTGACGAAACCCTCTTCGGAGGGTCGGCGGTGGGATGACCTCCACTGCCCTGAAGAGTCAGGTCACTGTCCAATTTATTCATTAACTTATGGAACAATCCAATGAGCCAAAGAAGGCTACCCCAGAGCAAAATGCTAACGTTGCTGAACAAGTTAAACGTATAGTTGTAGATCGAATACTAGAGGAAAAGGTACAGGAGAAATTACAATCACCTGAAAACCAATTAAGAATAGAGATGATGGCTGTATACAAACAGCTAACTGACAACACTGTCTACACAAAAGATACGAGTAAACATGTTATCGATGAATTGAGAAAGGTTGTTGACCTTGTCTCACAATATAGATCTCGTGTTGAACAAGTTGAGAAAGACAACAAAGCTATCAATGAGAAGTTAGCCATTCTTGCAGGTCAATACAAGGGACAGGCTGAACGTATCAACAAGTTGGAGAAACTTAAGTAATGGATCTAATAATTGCTATTGCTTGTATTGGTGCATTTATCTATTTCCTCTACTTGATAGCAGGTTATTTAGATGCAAGAGAAGCTGAACGAGCCAAGAAACCTAAGCGTGGGAGAAGGAAACGTAAATGAACATAGCTCCTCACTACTACCCCCAGAAAAACACGCCTCTTGATAGGGTTAAATTTTCATTCCAGAATAAACTTTTTACCTTTGAATATCAGAAGCGAACTCCTCCATCAGGAGTGTTCATCACAATAGATTGGATCGCATTCCCACAGGATACAACGATTCATATTCTTATCGGTAGGCTGGAGGATTATTACAAATCAAAGGCGTATGCTTCCGAATGATGACATAGGTAGAAATTACCATATTTATTATGTACTATCGATCTAATGTTTTTATCACTTAATGGACGAGCCATCGCCTGATTCCCACCAATATGACTTTGCAAATCCTAGTCACACTAGCGTGTTTATCAAGGATGACTTTGTAATTGTCAATGTAGTTATTGAACCCGGTATCACAAATGAATTCAAATTCAAACGAAGCCAACAAACCTAGAATCCCTGATTCTATCGACAGAAAACGACTGCAGAAGATGCAGACAGTTGCAAAGATGAAAGACTTTGCAGATAAGAACGGAGTAGGTTTCCTAGGTGGATATTATGACGAAACGACTGGTGAGCTGTTCACTATGGACAACTTACCTGAAGGTTTTGATACATCCAGTATCACTGATAGTATCCTACCTCCTGAACAATAAACTCTGGGCTGTGTAACGTATTTCCCGTAACGTTATGTGTAAGTCCCAGTTATTACAACTTAAATTATGCCTATTGATTCAAAAACCCCAGACTTTCTTGATGACAATATTCGCTCTGCGACTGTTGCCAAAGAGATGTTTGCAGAATTAGGTCTCGAATACTGTCAGGTGCATTGGTATGGGGACAACCCAGACTTCAACAAAGAACCTGATCGTATCGATACCAACATCAAAGATCCAGTCAAGATTGGCATACGTGTCATTCAAGAACGTCGTCGTCGACTGGACTATCAACAACTCAAGTCAACGGAGGAACCCAATGGCTAAAGACAGCCCTACCAAAGGTTTTCGATTCAAGAAAAGAGTGCCTGTCATCAAACTTCCATTCGGACTGGGTGATGTCAAAGTCAACTTATCTATGAGTCATGGTATTGAATCTATCACAGCTCAAGGTAAACTTGGCAAACTGCAGAGCAACATCAACTACAATCTGCACAAGAATACAGTACAAGGTCTTACCTCTGTATCTGGCACCGGTCTATCAAAGCAATACACATTGCAGACCAAAGAACAATCTGACTCACAATCAAAGGAGGAATCTAAAGATGGCAGTGTCTAAGAAACATCAGCCTGTAGGTCAACGATACAAGATCGGTGATCGTGTCTATCGCAAGAAAGCTAACATGGGATCGAAAGGTTCCATGAAAGATTACAACCAAAGATATGGCACCATCACCTCAGTGGATAGCAGTACTAACGCAGTTGGTGCTGTTAACTACTTCTATATGGTTGAGTGGGAAGGATCAAGATCTGGTTCTCCCTCCAAACATATCCAACATAGGTTGGTTCTAGCGGAGGATAAATGATTACACCTCGTGCCCCCAAACCTCCTCTCGTAGGCAGACTTTTACGAGGTATTTCAAAATCCCGGAATCTAGAGAAAACTTATCAGATCTTTGGTAAGATGTTCAAACCACTCTATAGCAGTGAGGACAAGCTTGGTATCTTTCTGCTATGGAAAAAGTTTTTGAACTCTCCAGACAAATGAAACAGTCTGCAATCCAAACAGATATTGCATACCTACAAAAATTTAATTACCAAATCAGACCAGACCTTTCGACAAAACGGAAGGTCTTTTTATGCAAATCTGCTCGTTGGAAAGGTGAGAAACTTCTCACTATGAATCGTCTAAAAGGCATGGCTGATGGTCATCGCCGTGACGTTCAACGTTATGTCCAATCTTTACCCACGGAGGATTAATTTATGAGGGAGTACAAGATAGAAGCAAGAGCTTCTGTCCCCTACGCTATGTATATCAAAGCTAATTCTAACGAAGAAGCTAGGAAGATAGCGGAGAAAAAAGCAGAGAGTTATCAACGCACTGCTATGGAACGTGCAAAAAATGAGATCACAAACTCATATGACAGTTGGTCAATGAGAGTTGATGACTTTGGACTTGAGATTGAATCAGTCAATCCAGTCTGCATGAGACCTTTTATTCCTAATTATGATGACTAAAAACAAGACTCTACTTGATGAGTGCCATGACATCTTAAATGAAGATGACATGACAGCCTCACATAATTTAGTAGATGTGATGTTTAATTTACTTGATGTAAATCAACTTAATCAATTGGGAGACATCATTACAAATCAATTTGGAGATTCCAAGCAATGATTGACAATCCACTACCTGACCAGGTAATGCAAGAAAAGCAAAGAGACTCTGAGAATGAATTATTCAAAGAGTATGCTTACAAAGAAGCTGAAGAATTATGTTCAGACCATGGTGTCTGGGATCAATTCAGAAAGAGCTTCAAAGAATGGTATCACGATTACCTATCTGATCCAAAGAACCAAGATCCTAACGACATGATTGATAAGAAGAATCTTATCGAAGATTGGTGGGAGGAACATGGTGATGATCTAGTCGAAGCTGAATGGGGTGGATGGTCAGCTAATCCTGGCCCGTATGAAATCGATCCTACCCCAGAATATCTCTATGATCATTCAGGAGGTGAACCTCCGATATCAGCAGAAGAACGTGGCCGTATGGCTCTCGAAAGTAAAAGAGAATCACATGGTAGAGGCAATCCTTTTCATTGGTAAATGTAATGGCGTACTTAAGAATGTCTATTAACTTAGACAATGCAGCATTTGAAGACAATGCAGCACCAGAAATTAGTCGTATCTTTAAAGATTTATCTGACTACTCAAGAGATGCAATCATTAATGAAGATTCTATGCCAATAGAAAAGACATTAAAATGCATTAATGGTAGTAAGATCGGCTACATGATAATAGAAACGGATGATACAAATCTCTTTTCTTTTCTGATAGAAAAAGAACTCTAAGGATGATACAGACCTGAGATGTCTCTAAACTCATTCGTGTTCAATTTAATTTATGTTAATTACTATGAGTATTTTCTCAGCACTAGGACAATTCGTTCCTACATTTGAGTGCAAACAAGATGAACAGGGTTTCTGCAATCTTAGTCTTGTCTTCAAAGATGAGCGTGGCTTGGAGAACCAACATGTTCTCTCTGTTCGCTACCTCAACAATGACGAGGCAAAGGCACTCAATCTCGGTGAGCCTGTCACCGAAGAGTATCTAAAACTCAACCCTAGTTGTTCCTACGAACTGGGTTGTATGATCTACGAAGATCCAGCAACTGGTCGTGTTCACAGCCTCTCAGCAGAGAAGACTATGGCTTTCATCAAGTCAACAGAACACAACGCTAAGTTGGTCAACACAATTGCTGACAAAGCGAAGCAAGCCATTGATGCCAAATGGCAACTGGATCAACCTGATCAACAGATAGGCACAGCTACTGCCTAACTTATTTGTCCACGCCCTGGCTACTTCGGTGGTCAGGGTATTCTTATCTCAAATTATGAGCAACGATCAAAACACAGAGATCAAAGAAAATCTCTACGAAAAATACAAGATTGTTCAATTCAACTGTTCTGATTCTGCGTATGAACGGATGGTATCAGATACGTGATGACAACAAGAATGTTGCAATGCTGAAAGGTCTGTACGACAAAAATGGTGAGTACACCACCAACATTTGGAGAACCAGAAATGAAGCAGAGGAACAACTACAACTAATAGTCGAACAACAATTCGAGGAGATGTGCCAATGAGAGAAACAATGCAGTTTCAATTGTCTGATACGTTTTCAAATCATCTGATTAAATATGATGATGTACGTAAGAAAACAATCAAACAAGAGCCAAAGAAACCAAAGAAACCAAATCCCTATCCTCTAGGTCTACCACCTCTTGATCAACTTATACCTTATGATGTACTACCTTATGGTACGAAAAGGAAAGAAGAAATTATCAAGACAATCAGTAGATGTTCTCCTGAACATAGATACACACATATGTCTTATCCAAAGGTTACTGATAAGTATCCGCAGATAGGAAAAGAAGATCATCTATTCAAAGAGACTGATCGACGTGTTACATGGGATGGTCATCGAGTCAAACGACATGTGATGATCTATCACTATGAAGGTATGTGGACTTGTCTCTGGATTCCTCATACTAATAAGTATGTGTATGGTTACAGCTTTGCTTTCAAAGATAACAAGTCAACTCAAGTCAGATTTGAAAGTCATCCATCTAGAGATTATTCTCCTGATCGTAAAGTATTCTGCCGTAAATCCAGTGGTAAATACATGACTAGGATGGATCAAGATGGTAAGAATGCTAATCCAAATTGGTTTGATGGCTGGTCATGGAACGAATGTGAACAGATCAAAGTTGGTAAAACTGATTGGCGATACAAAACAGTGTATGTAACCAAAGAGATGCTCAAGAATGGTCATCACCAAGATCCAACTTGTGGTATCTTCTTTGGCAGACCAATCGGTGATGGCAACCGAGAAAAAGATTATCACATATCTAAATATCTAGAAAACTTCCAAACGATTCTTAAGAAAAGTATTCCTCAATGGAAACCTGAGTATCGTAATCGTCGTGGCTATTGGGCAGATAGGGGTGCTTACAGATCAAAAGACAACGAGATGTTTGATCGACTTATACGTAACAGTATTGGATCTGTTATGAAAGATAAGTTCATGACTTCACAAAAACATTGGAAGTATTGTGGAGATAATCATGATCAAATGGTTGCTGCCGGTAACAAAGATCTGATCTTTAAGGACACTGATAAATGGGATGTACATAAATTGAAAGATTTATTATTCCGTTTGAATCATACTCAATGTCGTACTCTCTATGAACGTAGACACAATATTGGTCATGTTTTATGGAAAGAAAAGGGTTGGATAGATCAGCCTTACTTCAGACGACTGTTGCATGCTGCAATGGAAAGCACTGAGACTAGATTCAGACACAGTCAAGATCAGACCAAAGCATTCGTTGTGGTTGAGATCATGAAACTTGATCATCTTATCAAGTGGATAGAAGCTGTACTGGATGTCTGGCCTGACACTCCTGTTGATTATTTCAAGAATTACCAGGAAGCATTGGAAAATGTCTGTGTACCATGGATATCCAGAGGTTATCACAACGAGGATCGTGATCAGATCTTAATGATGACACGTCATTATCTATCTCGTATGCCTGTTAAAACTTTCTTTGAATATGTCAAGAAAACTTATGAGCAAATGAGTAGAGATTCAAGGCAGCGAGTAGATGAACTCTATGACAGAGGTGAACATCCTCGACACTACAACAGAGAGTCAGAGACAATGAGATTTGTCATGCATGAATTTGATGACACTATCAGTATGTTGAAAGATGTCATGCTCAGATTCAAACGAGAAGGAAAATTAGAGAGAGATCTACCTTCCCCTCGTCGTTGGAGAATGACTGAATTCCATGATCACATCAATGCCGAGCAATGGAAATGTACGACTGTGAAAGAGAAACTACCTCAGGATCTATTTCCACAACCATTGAACATCAAGGCTAGAGATATTTTATCCACAATAAATCATTATTCTGACTTTGAATTAAATGACACCTTCTGTTTCTTTCAACCTTACGATACTCACCAACTGGCTGAGTGGGGTAGAGCAGCACGTAACTGTGTAGGTAGTACCAATTATGGTAAAGGAATCAAAAAGAAAGAACACTTCATTGTGTTAATTATGATCAACAAGGTTCCAAGATACACTGTTCAACTCAGACTATCTGATCAGATTCTACGTATTGATGCCGGACTGATCAAAGACATTGCCAACA
>FUFK010063729.1_pt1 | contig 44964 bp, 52 predicted proteins | sample 1021851 | NCBI WGS metagenome assembly FUFK01 (sample SAMEA51879418, study PRJEB19060) | metagenome
TTTTCAGCTAAAGTTTTCTTCTTATCAATCTCTGTGTTTTGATTTATAGGAGGTTGATTTAAAATATTTTCTATAAGCTTTTTTTTATTTATCATTATAAATGAATTTCTGTTTTGAAGATTATTTAACCTATTTTCATTTTTGAAGCAAAAATCAAAACTTTTCAAATACAAAACTTTCAATATTTAATATTTTTAATATTGATATAGTATTTTCTTTATAGTGATAACTGAAAGCTTTTTCAATTTCATTAGATATTTTCTTATGTTTCAGGTTCGAGATTAAATTTCTATTTTTTAAAAAAAAACTCATATATTCACTTGAGTATACTGGAGATTTAAATAATGAACAAAATCTGATAAAACGTATAATACGAAGATTATCTTCCAGGCACTTTTTCTTAAAATCACCAATGAAAATTATTTTTGAATTCTCTAAGTGTTCTAATCCATTATTAAAATCATATACTTTTTGGCTACTATCCATGTAAAGAGCATTGAAGGTTAAATCTCTTCTTAAACAGTCTTTCTTAATTGATTTCACATATCTTACTTTTGTGTATCTGCCATCTTGTTTAAAATCTTCGCGAAGTGATGTAAGGGTATATTCTTTGTTATTTAACTTTATGATTATAACTCCAAAATTAATATATGAGCTAATAAACTCCAATTCATTAGTTTTCAGAATATCAACTAATTCTAAAGGGTTGATGTCATAAACAAAGTCTAAATCATTTATATTTTTTTTTAAAAAAAAATCTCTTATAGCGCCGCCAACTATCCATATATTGAACTTATTTTTTTCCGCTAAGTCAAAAATTTTCAAAACATCATTATTTTTAATATGGCTAAATAAATTAATAGACTTTATTACAGTATTTTCCATTTATTTAATTAAAGTTTCCCTTTTCAATTTTTCCATCAATAATTTTTGGTGGAGTATATTTAAGAGTTATATTATTATGAGGCTCAAAATATAAAAAAGAAAACATGATTGTTATTATAAAAAAAATAACACTTGTTAATAACCCAAAATAATTTGCATTTTTTATTTTAAGTCTTTTCAAAATTTTACTTAATAAATAAAAAATTACTGATGATCCAAGTAAACAAATTAAAATTATTATATATCGTTGCATGGAGGATATTCCCTTAAATTAAACCCNGCTGATAAAGTGACTAACAATCTAGCTGTTAAACCCCAGATATTTTCATTTTTATATTTCACTTTCCACGTCATGTTCATCGATGAATTTTGGGGTGCTTTAATTCTGAAATGATTTATAGGACTTAACAATTCTTCTGCGTCAGCAATAAAAATTTTTTCTATTTCATTTAAATCTGGCTTTAATGTTTCTTCTAAAAANACATTNTTNTTTAATTTTGAAATTATTGGTTTTACCTTATAACCTGTTCCTGTGTAAAAAAAGGGTAATTCTCCTAAAATCTCTAAATCTTTATTCTTTAAATTAATTTCTTCATGAGTTTCTCTTAATGCAGTTGTCTTCAAATTACTATCAAAACTTTCTTTTTTCCCTCCTGGGAAAGCAATCTGGCCTGAGTGCTTTCTAAGATTATTTTTCTTTTTTATTATAATTAATTGGTTCTTATTCTGAAGGTTATCTATTGAAAAAATTATCATAACTGCTGCTAACATAAATTCTTTACTATCTCTTTCAACATCTCCAGCAATTTTACAATTTTCAATACACTGTTTAATTTGATTTAAAGAAAACATCATTCATTTAACATAAAATAAATTATTATTACTTGCACTATTATTATAGTATGAGTTTAAATTAGACTATGTATATTTATTTACCTATTGCAGAACAGCCTATCAATGCTTTTATTGTTTTAGGAATAGGTTGGTTAGTTGGAATAATAATGGGAATGGTTGGAATTGGAGGAGGTTTCTTGNTNACCCCTNTAATGATATTTTTTGGAATTCCTTCACCTGTTGCCGTTGCCTCAGTTGCTAATCAATTAGTTGCACCTTCAGTATCAGGNGTTCTTTCGCATTGGAAAAGTGGAAATGTAGATTTTAAAATGGGNACAATACTACTTGTTGGAGGTGTTATTGGCTCTTCGATTGGCGTCTTAATTTTCAACATTTTGAATGCTATTGGACAATTAGATTTAGTTATAAAATTATCATACGTGATATTCCTTGCAATTATAGGTTCATTAATGTTTATAGAATCTTTTAAACTAATTATTCAAACTAAAAGAGGTAAAGCTACTAGAGGTAAACTTCATCAGCATAATTGGTTACACGGATTACCATTTAAGACTAGATTCAGAAAGTCAAAACTTTATATATCTATTATTCTACCTCTAATAATAGGAGTTATTGTTGGCATTTTAGCTGCGTTAATGGGTATAGGTGGCGGCTTTATTATTGTCCCAGCAATGATTTATTTACTTGGAATGCCCACTTCATTAGTGATAGGAACCTCTTTATTCCAAATCATATTTGTNGCTGCCAANACTACAATTTTACAAGCNTCNCAAAATCAAACNGTTGATATNGTTCTAGCGCTNNTATTACTAATTGGNTCTGTAATAGGAGTACAAATAGGTTCTAAATTTTCAAACTTGATGAAAGGTGAACATTTAAGGCTNNTTCTTTCNTTTATAATTTTGTTAGTTGGTTTTAAATTAATTTTAGACCTTGTTACAATTCCATTAGATATTTTTTCAATTAGCGTAATTCAATGAGAACTTTAATCAAAAANATTCTCTTAATAATTATCATTGCTTTAAACTCTTTTACAGTTTTTGCTAAAGACAATTTAGTAACAGATTTATCAGAAAGTACGGTAGAAATTTCTTCAACATTTTCAGGTGCTGATATATTACTTTTTGGTGCTTACGACGGACAAAAGAATGATGACATAATCGTCGTGGTATCTGGTCAAAAAGGAAATATAAAAGTTGATAAAAAAGAAAAAAAATTCGGAATATGGATGATTACAGAAAGCGTTAAATTCTCAAATGTTCCTAAATATTACTACATAGCCTCAAATAGAAAAATTGAAGAAATTACAAATAAAAGTGAGATTAAAAAAAGAAAATTAGATTTTAATAATTTTGAACTAAAGAACAATAAAATCGATTACAAAAATTTAGATAAAAAATGGTATGAAGCGCTAAAAAGAAATATGAAAAAAAAACAATTTTGGAAAATTGAAGAAAATTCAATTAAATTAAATAAAAACACCTTATTTAGAAAAACTCTATCTCTACCTTCAAACGTTTCTACAGGAATGTATAATGTTAAAATATTACATTATAGAAAAGGTAACCTTATTTCTCAGGAAGAAAGCAAGATTAAAATTGATAAAACTGGAATAAGTGCAAANATTTATAATNTTGCTCAAAATTTTTCAGCTATTTATGGTATTATTGCTGTTATNGTNGCATTATTTTTTGGTTGGTTTACAAATTTTATTTTTAGAAGAATTTAATTATGAAAAATAAATCTAAATATAAAACGCATAAAAGNATNTTTTTAGTTGTCGCTGATAACACTTCNGAAATGCATCAAGCTTTATATTATGCAGCAAGAAGNGCNGCAACTGCAAATGGAGAGGTNGCTTTATTNAGATGTNTTGAACCATTAGAAGGTCAATTATGGGGTGGNGTTAGNAANATCATGGAAAATGAAGCNGAACAAGAAAGNAAANAATTACTTCNTGAGCTAAGTTCATACTGTGAAAANCTNGGAACNANTAAACCAAAAACTTATTTGAAAAAAGGTAANACCTCTGATGAGTTAATTAAATTAATNAATACTGAAAAGAGAATAACNGTGCTCGTCCTTGGAGCTTCCATAGAGACTGGAAACCCAGGGCCACTTATAAACTTTGTAATGAACGCAAGTTTTGAGAGTCGAGTCCCAATAACAATAGTGCCTGGAAATTTGACTGATGAACAAATCGATGATCTAATTTAAAAAAAAGTTGATTTTATTTCACTTCAGTTTATCAAGTAATTATGGGAAAAATTTTTCAACTAAACATTAAATTATTAACAATTATATTATTTACAATTATGTCTACAAAAACAGTTAAAGCCTCAAAATCAAATTTTATTACTCTAAAAACTTCTAAAGGTTCAATAATAATAAAAACCTTACCAAAAATAGCACCCAATCATGTAAAGAGGATAAAAGAACTTGTCTCATCTGGATTTTATAACGGAATTATTTTTCATAGAGTTATAGAGGGTTTCATGGCTCAAACAGGTGACCCACTTGGAAATGGAACAGGCGGATCCGGTAAAAATTTAAAAGCTGAATTCTCTGACTATNAATATAAATACGGTACTGTTGGCATGGCTAGATCAATGAACCCAGATAGTGGAGATAGTCAATTTTTTATTTGTTTTGATGGCTGTGGTCATTTAACGGGTCAATATACTGTTTGGGGACAAGTTGAAACTGGAATGGAAGTGGTCGAAAAAATTGAGATTGGGGAACCTCCTTCTAATCCAGATCAAATAATTGAAGCTTTTGTTGGTAAAAAGAAAACTAAATAGTTACAACTCTAATTGAATTCGTAGTGCCCTCTATCCCAAACGGCATGCCTGCTACTACAATTATATTCTCATTAACCTTTGCTAGTTTATTTATTTTTATTGTTTGTCTAGCCTCTTTAATTGCTGCTTCATATCCTTGAACTTTACTAAGAAATGATCTTGCACCCCATAATAGAGATAGTTTTCTTCTAACTATATTTTCAGGTGTCATTACGATCAAAAGTAAGTCAGGTCGCTCTCTACTAATTCTAAAAGCAGTTTTTCCAGAGGCCGTAAAAGCTACAATAGCTTTTGCATTAACTGTTTCTGCTAAATTTACAGCTGCATTTGAAACAGCATGATATATTGAATTTTCCTTTTTTAAAGCTCTTGGAGAATCATGTGGGTGTAACTTAATATGCATTTCAGTTGCTTCTAAAATGTTTGACATGGTATTTACTGAGTCGACAGGATATTGACCAACAGCAGTTTCTGCAGATAGCATAACTGCATCTGCCCCATCAAAAACTGCAGTTGCCACATCTGAAGCTTCGGCTCTAGTTGGAACTGGAGTATTAATCATTGATTCAAGCATTTGNGTTGCAACAATCACTGGTTTACCTAAAACTCTACAAGCCATTATTATATTTTTTTGGATACCTGGGACATTAGAAGGTGGCAATTCTACACCTAAATCACCTCTTGCTACCATAATACCATCTGACAATTCAATTATTTGATCTAAATCATTTAGCGCGGAAGGTTTCTCAATTTTGGAGATAAGTGGTTTTTTATTTTTAATAATTTTTTTTACATACTTTACATCATCAACTTTTTGAACAAAAGACAAAGCTATCCAATCTATTTCATTTTCTAAAATAAAAGTTAAATCATTTCTATCTTTTGCAGTTATAGGTTTTGTATCTAAAATTAAGTTTGGAAGGTTTACACCTTTATTGCTAGAAAGGTTGCCACCTACTAAAACTTTTGTTTTTAATATATCTTTTTTTTTGGATAATACTTTTAATTTTATTTTACCATCATCAATTAATATTATGGAGTTTATTTTAATAGATTTATAAATTTCATTGTGTCCTAAGTAAGCTCTTTTTCTTGAACCAATTTTTTTGTCTTGATCTAATATAAATAGATCATTTACTTTTAATTTAACGTTATCTTCAACTTTACCAATTCTAAATTTAGGACCTTGTAAATCTGCTAAAATGCCAAGTTGTAATTTTAACTTAGTTTCTATACGACGTATTATATTTATTGTGCTTAGATGATCTTCATGTGAACCATGGCTAAAGTTTAATCTAAAAACATTAACACCAGCAAAAATAAGTTTTTTTATTTTGTTTTCTGTATTTGATGATGGACCAAGCGTTGCAACTATTTTTGTGGATCTTAAAAATTGAGTATTCTTCATAATGACTGTATAACACATAAAAACATTACAAAAAAATTAATTATTTGTATTTTCGGCAAGTAAATTGCAATTGCTTCACAACGGAGTAAAATATGGCACAAATAATACCTTTTCCATTTCATAAAATTAAAAATAAAAATAATCATTTTACCGAAAAACATATTTTACATATGATTAAAAATATAAGAGAGAATTATCCCCCTTCACTTTGGAANACGATTTACCAACTATCAAAAAAAGGACATTTAAATGAATATTTAAATNCTGACGGAGACGCAAAAAAAACTCAATAAATCGTAATTATTTTATTATTTTATAAATTAAAATTTTAGAATATATTTTTAATACTGTGACTTTATATAAATATCCAATCTTATACTCTTTTAGACGTTGTCCTTATGCTATGAGAGCTCGCTTCTCTATAAGNTTGTCAGGAATAAAAGTAGAATTAAGAGAAATATTATTAAAAAAAAAACCTGAAGAATTCCTTAATGCTTCAATTGATGGAACAGTGCCTATATTAGTTATTTCTAATGAAATAATTATTCAGGAAAGCTTAGATATAGTAAATTGGTCTTTAAAATCCAAAGAAAATGGAATTTTTGAATTACATGATCCTGAAAACCTTTTATCGTTTTGCGATAATGACTTTAAAATGAATCTAGATCGTTATAAATATCCAACAAGATATGAAGGAATTAATCCTATTCATCACAGAAACGAAAATGTTAAATATCTAACTCTATTAAATAGTAAATTAAAATATTCAAAATTTCTTTCAAGTGATGAACTTAACTATTTAGATTATTGCATATTCCCATTCGTAAGACAGTTTCGTAATGTAGATCATTTATGGTTTGAAAATTTAAATTTATCTAAACTTAATTATTGGTATTCATTAATTGTAGAAAGTCNTGAATTTAATGATATTATGAAAAAATATAAAGTGTGGGAATCTTCAGACTCTCCTCTTATAACAAATTTTATAACTTAAGGAATGATATGAAAGAAGCGTTTATATGCGAAGGTATTAGAACTCCAATAGGAAGATTTGGTGGAGTATTATCCTCAATCAGAACTGATGATTTAGCTGCATTACCATTAAAAAAATTGAAAGAAGATTTGAAAGATGTTGACTGGGAAAGTATAGATGAGGTTTTTTTTGGGAATGCAAATCAAGCAGGTGAAGATAATAGAAATATTGCTAGGATGGCTTTGTTACTTGCTGATTTTCCTGAAAGTATACCAGGCATAACATTGAATAGATTATGTGCATCGGGCATGGAAGCTGTGATAGCTGGTGCAAGAATGATTAAAGCTGAAGAAGGAGATTTTATAATAGCAGGTGGTGCAGAAAGCATGAGTAGAGCTCCTTTTGTAATGCCTAAGGCAGATTCCGCATTTTCTAGGAATGCTGAAATATATGATACAACAATTGGGTGGAGGTTTGTAAATCCTAAAATGAAGTCAAATTATGGTATAGATTCTATGCCAGAGACAGCTGAAAATGTGGCTGAAAAATTTCAAATCACAAGACAAGATCAAGATTTATTTGCCTATAGAAGTCAAATTAAAGCAGCTAATTCAATCGAAAATGGTAGAATTTCTAAAGAAATTTTAACTGTAACTATAAAACAAAAAAGAAAAGACGATTTAATAGTTAATAAAGATGAACACCCTAGAAAAACTGATTTAGAAAAGCTTTCAAAATTATCAACTCCTTTTAAAAATGATGGTTCGGTAACAGCTGGTAATTCTAGTGGAGTTAATGACGGCGCAGCTGCTTTAATAATTGCAAGCGAGGATGCTATAAAAAAAAATAATTTAAAACCTATAGCTAGAATAGTTAATGCTGCAAGCTCAGGTGTTGAACCTAGAATTATGGGAATGGGGCCTGTTTCAGCAACCGAAAAAGTTTTAAAAAAATCAAATATTAAATTGAATCAAATTGACACCGTTGAAATTAATGAAGCATTTGCAGCACAAGTTCTAGCATGCACAAGAGAATTAGGAATACAAGACGACGATCCAAGAATTAATCCAAATGGAGGTGCTATTGCCTATGGTCATCCTTTAGGAATGTCAGGAACAAGATTAGTTTTGTCAGCGTCTAAACAATTAGAGTCAAATAATTTAAAATATGCTTTATGCACTATGTGTGTTGGTGTTGGTCAAGGATCCGCAGTCATTCTTGAAAAAGTTTAATTTCTAAATTATTGCTTGCCTATCAAACGATGTCGATTTGAATAATATATATATTTTATCATCTTTTTTGATTTTAAGCTTTTCAAGCTGATATTTTGTTATTCTAATTAATAGCAATTGAAAATCTTGAGAATTTCCAATCTTTATTATTAATTCAGAAAAAGCTGTATCATCTTCTCCTTTAATTTTTTCAACATTACCAAACAACTGATTTTCAGTGATACTATCTGAATTAATATTTTTACTTATTAGAATATCTCTAGCCCTAATTCTAACTCTTATCTTTTCTCCAATTTTTTTAAAGTCACCAGGCAAAACAATTTCAAAACCACTTATTAAAATTTTAGTTATATTTAGAGATGAATTTTTTTCAAAAATTACACCTTCCAAAATTGAACTACTTTCAAATTTACCAAAGATATTTGTAAATTCCTTTTCTAAAAAAATTTGTGATAATTTTCCACAAGTAACTATTTTTCCTTCTTCTAGGATAATTACATTATCTGAAATTTGAGCTATCTCCTCTACTGAATGAGAGATTATCAAAATTGGAATTTCATATTTTTTATTAATTTCTTTTAATAATGAAAGAACAGTAGCTTTATTTTTAATGTCCAAAGATGACATTGGTTCATCTAGAATTATAAAGTCTGATTTAATAGCTAATGTCCTACATAAGTTTACCAATTGCTTTTGACCGCCAGACAATTGATCAGGAAATTTATTTAAAAATTCTTTTATACCCAAAGACTGAATTATATGCTCTACATCAAGACTTTCAGAATTTGTTTTTTTAATTTTTGATTTTTTTAAAGCAAATGAAATATTTTCCTTAACATTCATATGAGGAATTAACCTTGTATCTTGAAACATTACAGAGATTGGTCTTAAATTTATTTTTGATGGGATATGAGAATCAAAAACATTTCCATTGATATTAACTATACTTTTTAATTGTCTATTAAAACCTGAAATTGAGTCAACTATAGTTGATTTTCCAGATCCTATATGGCCNAGTAAAGTTGTAATTCCACTATCAAACTCATGTTTAAAATCGAATGANAATGNAGAAAAATTTCCATTTATTTCAACATTTATAGACTTCACGATTTTAGTCCAATAGCATTTTTATTATTAATAAAATATATGACAAACAATACAAAGGTAGAAAATAATATCAGAAATAATGATAAAACATGTGCATTTTGATAACTTAGCTGTTCAACATTATCATAAATTGAAATAGATAAAACTCTTGTTTGCCCATCTATATTTCCACCTACCATAAGTACAATTCCAAATTCTCCGATAGTATGTGCAAAAGATAAGATAAAAGAAGTAAGAAAACCTTTCTTACACATAGGTAATAAAATCTCAAAAAAGATANTTGATTTACTAGAACCCATATTTGTGCATGCTTGAATTAATCGCTTGTCTACTTTTTCAATTGAGTTTTGTAGGGGTTGTATCCAAAATGGTAAAGAATAAATAATTGAAGCTAATACCAAACCCTGAAACGTAAAAGCTAATTGTTCACCAGTTAATAAAATAAAAAACTTCCCTAAAATTGTATCAGGATTAAAAAAAACTAAAAGATAAAAACCAATTACTGTTGAAGGTAAAACTAAAGGCAAAGTAAAAATACTTTCAAGAAAAGTATTAAATTTATTTTTTTTATAAGCTAGTAAAAGAGCTAAAGGTGTTCCAATCAAAAATAAAAAAAAGCAAGTAATTAAAGATAGTTTAAGTGTTAAAATTATAGCTGGTAATTCAGCTGTTAGAATTTCAAATACAGTCATGATAATTATTTTTCAATTTATTGTGGCTTTCAATCCATTTTTTTTCAACTATAATTCTAATATTGGAGGTAAATATGCCATATTTAAAAACATCAGATGGAATAAATTTATATTATGAAAAAACTGGATCGGGTATACCTGTAATTTTTGTTCATGAATTCGCTGGTGATCATAGAAGTTGGGAGCCACAGGTAAATTTTTTTTCAAGAAACTTTACTTGTATAACTTATTCAGCTCGCGGATATACACCATCAGATGTACCTAATGATATCAATATGTATAGTCAAGAAAGAGCATGGCAAGATATTAGAGATATAGTAGAAGGTCTAGATCTTAAAAAAGCTCATATAGTTGGTTTATCAATGGGTGGATTTGCAACACTTCATTTTGGTATCAACTGTCCTAATCTAGCTTTAAGTCTTTGTATTGCCGGTTGTGGATATGGTGCAAAGCCAAAAAATAGTCAAAATGATGAAGGTTTTTCCATAGTCTCAGAAAATACAGCAAAGGATATTTTGAACAGAGGAATGAAAATTGTGGGATCAGAATATGCACTTGGACCTTCAAGGGTTCAATTTCAAAATAAAGACTATAATGGCTGGAAAAAATTTAATGATATGTTAATTGCTCATGACCAAACAGGTTCAGCAAATACACTTTTGGGTGTTCAAAGTAAACGTCCAAATTTATATGATCTAACTGATGAAATTGCGAAAATTGAAACTCCAACTTTAATTATTAATGGTGATGAAGATGATATGTGTATAGAAGTTGGAGTTTACTTAAAAAGAACTATTTCAACTTCTGGACTTTTTGTTGTTCCAAAGACAGGCCATACTATTAATCTTGAAGAGCCTGCTTTATTTAATCAACAATTAGCTAGCTTCTATCAATCAATTGAAAATAAATCTTGGAAAAAAAGAGATGATAGAGCTGAAATAATAATTAATTAATCTCTAAAATTTACATATTGTAATGGAAATTTAATTGACATATTTTTTACCAGTTGAATAGTAGATTGTAGATCGTCTCTTTTTTTNCCAGAAATTCTTAGTTCATCACCTTGAATAGATGCTTGTACTTTCGTTTTAGAGCTTTTGATCTCTTTAATGATTTTTTGAGCAATTTCTCTGTCTATTCCCTGCTTTACAATAACTTTTTGCCTAATTGTATTCCCAGACGAAGCTTCCGCTTTTTGAAACTCTAGACAATTAGTATCAATTCCTTTTCTAGTTAAATGAGTTATTAACAATTCTTCCATTTGTTTTCTTTTTAATTCATCATCAGCATTTATAGTAATTTCATCTCCGTTTCTTTCAATTCGACAAGAACTACCTTTAAAATCATATCTGGTGGTGATTTCTTTGGTGACACCATCTACACCATTATCAACAGAAGGTGAATCAACTTTACTAACTATATCAAAACTTGGCATAAGTAACTCCTTGAAATATAATTAATATTAAGATAAATGATTATTAAGATAAAATAACTAATTATTTTTTAAAATGTATATTGCACTTAAATTTTTCTTACTTTTAATTTTAATTTTTTCATTTATTTTCTTTTATTCGATTATTGGCCTCTTTGCACTAATTCCTTTTTGGATTATATGTGGTTTAATTGACGTCTCACGACACAAAACAATGGAATTAAAATTAATAAAAGAATACTTCATTGGTAAAGGTATCTTAACATTTCTAATATCTCCTCTAAATTTATTTGCTGACTTAATTTCTCATAGGAATCTCCATTCTTTCAAAATTGAAAATTTTCCTGATGAATTTCAAAATGAAATTAACACAGTTAAAAAACTATTTGATCAAAATAAAAAGAAAATTGAAGAAAGATTTAGTCAAAGTGAGGATAACAGAACAATGTTATTTTATAAATGGTATGGAAAAAATTTAGATGAAAGTATCAATGATTTTACAAAAGATTTTAAATACATAAAAACTATAGGTGTCTCTTTATTTAGAGAAAAAACATCAACTTCAAGACATTTTGGACCATTAAGATTGACCTATAGATTACTATACAATTTTAACAAAGTTAAAAAAAATGGATCTTATATTGAAGCTGACGGCACAATAAATATTTGGAAAAATGACCCTTTATTTATTTTTGATGATACTTTAATTCATCAAAGTTTTAATCAAGAGGATAATCTGAGATATTGCGCTTTTATTGATATTGTAAGACCAAGCTACTCAAACTTAATTATAATGACATTATTAAATTCTGTAGGTTTCCTTTTAAAAAAATCTCGAGGTATTTTTTATAAAAACTGGAAAATGATATAAACTAAGGTACAAGTATCTGCCTAACAACTTTACCAGAATCTAATTTATCAAAACCTTCATTTAATTGATCAAAGCCTATTTTGTCATCAATCAATTTCTCCACCGGTAGTCTACCTTGCTTAAATAAATTTAAAAATCTAGGCACATCTCTAACAGGTACACATGACCCCATATAACTTCCTAAAATTGATTTTTCTTGAGCTACTAAATCACTATGATTAAAACTGAATTGAGTATTTACTGGAGTTAATCCAGCTGTTACGACTGCACCACCATATCTAATTATTTTATAAGCAGAATCCATTGCGGACATAACACCTGCAAGATCAATTGCAAAATCAACTCCTCCATTCGTCGTATCTAATACTTCTTCAACAAAATTTTCGTTTTGCGGGTTCATACAATGAGTTGCACCTAATTCTTTTGCTTTTGAAAATTTTGTTTCATCAATATCTATTCCTATAATCGTTTCTGCTCCACCAAGCTTTGCACCCATTATTCCATTCAAACCAACTCCACCTAATCCCAATATTGCAACGGAATCTCCACTTCTTATTCTAGCTGTGTTTATTACAGCTCCTACTCCGGTCATTACAGCACAACCAAATAATGCAGCATCATCTAAAGAAATTGACTTTTCAATTACCACAACAGATCCTCTATCAACTACCGCATACTCAGACATACAAGAAATACCAGTGTGATGATTTAATCTCTCACCATCTAAAGATTTTAATCTACTTCCTCCAGACATTAATTCACCTTTNCCTTTTGTAGCTGCTGCTAATTCACAAACCTGTGGCCTTCCCTCAAGGCACCTTCTACATCTTCCACAACTAGGTGAAAATTGAAACACAACATGATCACCAACTTTAATATCATTGATTGCATTTCCAGTTTCTACGACTTCTCCTGACCCTTCATGACCAATCACAAGAGGAAGTGGCATTATTCTAGAGCCATTTATTACAGATAAATCAGAATGACAAAGTCCTGCGCCTTTTACTTTAACTAGAACTTCATTATCTCTTGGATTATCAATTGAAATTTCTTCAATAGACAAAGGCTTACTATTTGCAAATGGTTTCTCACAGTCATTTTTTCTAATTACTGCAGCCTTACATTTAATTGTCATAATTACCTCTTTATTTAATTAATTTTCACAGGGTGACCATGTGGAGTACTTAAAAAAGCGTCTTTCCATTTTTGTTTAGTAATATTTAAGTTAGATTGATCCACAATATCTTTTTTGATTATTAAGTTTTCTAANGCTTTTATCCATGAAAAAAAATAATCATCACTACCATTTTGTTTTTCAGTCTTATCTATCTTAATTTGATCAGCTAGTGCTTTTGAAAACTCACTCCATTCAAAAACTTTATTTTCAGATAAAGAGACCGTTATAGCAAAAATTTGACCATGCCATGGTTTTTCAAATGATTTAAAGTCAAAATTATTTTGATTTATCATATTAAATAACTTTCCCACAAATCAATACAAATAGAATCTTTTTGATTACCATCTTTATCGCCCCATAATTCAGTAGATNAAAATTCAACGGTGTAAAGATGTTCTGGTGAATCTCCTAAATCATGAGCACTAGCATCTGGCAAAACATGACCTTTGTGATGTAGAATAACTTTTCCTTTTTTCCCTCTGGCATAAATAGGCAATCTTGTATGCCCTCCAATTATATTTTTGTTAGGACTATAATTTATTGTTCTTACTTCTTGACCAACCTTAAACTTTGGAGAATGGAGCACCTCTCTTGCTGAAGGACCACCTCTACCTAAGGTGATCGCAACATCTTTTGCTTTTAAAACGTCCTGATGCTCATCTGTAACTTGGCTAACTTCTAAATTATCTTCTTTTGCCTTTTTTGTGATTTCAATTAAATCATTTTTGTTTATTAATCCTCTTTCGACCAAAAGGTTAATTAATGCTGAAGACCATTTTTCATAATAATCAAATTTTGCATAATCTTTTGGAGGAAGTGANTCTCTAAAAAATCTACTTTTATCTATACTCCACTTTCCAACCGAAGCAGATGCAACTGTTATAGCAAAAGCNTTTGCATGCCAATCTGTTTTAAATACAGGTTCATCATCAACAACCTTNCCATCAATTTTTTTTAATGGTATCGGGCCATCCCCAAATCTTCCTCCCATATCATGTATTCTAGTCACTTTGGCATCTCCGGTAATCCAGTTCCAATCATCGAGTTACGAGTAACAAGACTTTCAAGTTCATTTTCAGATAAGTGTTCTGTTCCAACTGGTCTCATTGGCAAAACTAAATATCTCATTTCTGAAGTTGAATCCCAGACTTTTATTTGTGTATTTAAATCTAATTCTAAACCAAATTCTTGTAAAACCTTTCTAGGCTCTCTTACTGTTCTAGATCTATACTCATCAGACTTATACCATGTTGGTGGAATACCCAATACAGGCCATGGATAACAACTACATAATGTGCAAACCACAACGTTATGAACCTCAGGTGTATTTTCAACAACAACCATGTGTTCTCCTTGTCTTCCTGTATAACTAAGTTCTTCGATTGCTTTAGTAGCATTTTCTAAAAGCCTTTTTTTATAGTCTGGATCAACCCAAGCCTTTGCAACTACTTTAGCTCCGTTTCTTGGTCCAATCTTATTTTCGTAAGTATCGATTAATTCATTAACTGTATCAGAATTTATAATGCCTTTATTTAACAAAAGTGTTTCAATAGCTTTTACTCTTAATTCTGGTTCTTCGGGTAATAAGCTATGATCATGATGGTGGTGGTGGTGATCATCGTGATTATGTTCTACATTTTTTTTATCAGACATGATTATGGCTCCAAAACAATTCTTCCATCTACATCTCCATTTCTAAGTTTTTTCATAGCATCATTTGCTGTATTAAGATCCTGTTTAGTAACTTTAATTAATTCTACATTTTTTGAATTTATTAATTCAACTAATTCTTTGAGCTCTCTCAATTCTCCAACATAAGAACCTTTAATGTTGATTGATCTCATAGGAATAAGTGGTAATGAAATTGACAAAGAACCACCATATAATCCTACAATTACAATTGTTCCACCTTTTTTGACAATTGATAAAGCTAAATTTGCAGTTTTTTCATTTCCAACAAAATCTATTACTCCAGCAATTTTTCCNTTAAAATCATTTAAGTTTTCAAGCATTTCTTCTGGAGANAAACAATGTTTAGCTCCATTGCTTNTAGCATTTTCTCTCTTAACTGGATCTGTATCGACAACTATTATTTTCGCATCATGAATATGTGGTAATAGTAATATACCATTTGTTCCTACACCACCAGCTCCTATCAAAACTATAAATTCATCATTTNNNGTTTTTGGAATTTTNTTTANAGCACTATATGATGTTAGTCCAGAACATGCATAAGGNGCTGCTTGAGCNGGATCTANTTTNCCGTATGNCACAAGATATCTTTCATGAGGAATTATAATATGACTTGAATATCCTCCATTTAATCTTGCGCCCAGATATTTTGGCGCTTCACATAATGTTTCATTATTTTCTTTACAAGCATTACATTCTTGGCAACCTATCCAAGGAAAAACTATTCCTTTATCACCAATACTTATATCTTTGACATCTTTTCCAATTGAAATAACTTCACCTGTAATTTCATGGCCAGGTGTAAATGGTAGTTTTGTTCCTCTATCGGCAAGAGTAATTCTTTTTCCATTTCCAAGATCAAAAAATCCATCAGTTAAGTGAATATCGCTATGACAAACACCACAGGCAATAATTCTTATCAATACCTCTGTTCCTTTTGGAACTGGATTTTCATATTCTTTTAACTCTAATGGTTTTCCAAATTCTGTTACTTGATAAGATCTCATAACTTCCTCCATATAAAATCTATCAAATCATTTAAGAAGATACTATTAAATAATCTATTTAATGGCAGTTTCTACAAGAGTTCTACTATCAATTCCAAAATGCTCGTATAGTTCAAATGAATTTCCAGTTTGTCCAAATTCATCTACACCTAGTGGTTTTAAGGGGTTTCCATTTACACCGGATAACCATGATAAAGTCAANGGATGACCATCTATCAGAGTAATTATATTGCAATCACTTGGTAAACCTTTAAATAAATTTTCAATATGAGATAGATGATTTGAATTATTTTTATTATCATAAGATTTTTTCCAATCTGAAAATAAAAGATCTGATGATGTTATTGATAAAATTCCAAAATCTCTNTCTTTTTCNCCCAANACAATTGATGCTCTAATNACTTCTTCAGCAACTACTCCTTGATANGCAATAATAAATTTTGGACTGGGTCCAGGTTTCCTTAACCAGTANCCACCTTTGACGACNTTTTCAATTTCTTCGTGACTTAAATTTCTATTTGGTTGATCTAAAGATTTTGTACTTAATCTTAAATANACTGACCCACCATCTTTTTCATCCTGCAAATAATTAAAACTATGATCTAAAATCACTTCTAATTCATCTACAAATGCTGGTTCATAACTAATTAAGCCAGGTTGACCTATTCCAATTAATGGTGTTCCTACAGATTGATGTGCACCACCTTCAGGCGCTAGGGTAATTCCAGATGGTGTTGCNACTAACAAAAATCTAGCGTTTTGATAACATGCATAATTCAATGCGTCTAAACCTCTAGATATGAATGGGTCATAAACTGTTCCTATTGGAAACAATCTTTCACCAAAAAATTCATGCGATAAACCAGCTGAACTTAACATTAAGAATAAATTCATTTCAGCTATACCTAGTTCTACATGCTGACCTTCTGGAGAAAATTCCCATTTTTGAACAGATGGAATTTGTCTATTTTTAAATGTATCTTGACTTTCTTCTCTACTAAATAATCCAACTCTATTTACCCAAGGCCCTAAATTTGTAGACACAGAAACATCAGGAGATGTTGTTAATATTCTATTAGAAAATTCACTATTTAACCTTGAGTACTGATCTAATAATTTTCCAAATGCATTTTGCGTAGAGCTTTTGGTTTCATTAAGTGGTTTTAATTTATCTACAAAAACTTTTTCAGATTTAAATCTTCTAAGTCCAGCTTTTTGAAATGAATTATTTATTATAAAATTGTGAATTTCATTATTATCTTTTGAAAAATCATTCCATTCATCACCTTCATTAATTTTCATTTTAGATTTAAAATCATTCATCTGAGATTTTGTCATTAAGCCGGCATGATTATCTTTATGACCTGCAAGAGGTGTACCCCATCCCTTAATTGTATAAGCTAAAAATGCAGTAGGTTTATCATCCTTGATTGANTCAAAAGCATTTTTTAGTGATTTAATACAATGCCCNCCTAGATTTGCCATCAATTCTAAAAATTCATCATCGGTACGACTATCAAGAAGTTTAGAGATATTACCTTGATCACCAATATCATCTAATATTCTTTCTTTGATCGCTTTACCACCTTCAAAAATTAATGCAGAATAAAGTTGATTAGGACAATTATCTATCCATTCTTTTAATTTTTCTCCACCTGGTTCGTTAAATGCATTTAGTTGTAACTCACCATATTTAATTACAACAACATTCCAACCAAAAGATTTAAAAACAGAATCAATCTTTTCCCATAATCCCTCATGAACTACACCATCTAAAGATTGTCTATTATAATCNATAATCCACCAAACATTTCNNAAATCATGTTTCCATCCTTCTTGTAAACACTCATATATGTTACCTTCATCAAGTTCTGCATCACCNACTAATGCAATCATCTTTCCCTTATTTTGATATTTGTTAAATTTTTTCTTTCTAATATAGTCTTGAGTAAGAGAGAGAAAACTTGTCATTGCAACACCAAGACCAACTGAACCNGTGGAAATATCTACATCATCTATATCTTTGGTTCTAGAAGGATAGGATTGTGCGCCATTATAGCCTCTAAAATTTTGTATTTTCTCTAATTTTTGTAATCCTGCCAGATATTGTATTGCATGAAATACTGGACTTGCATGGGGTTTTACAGCAACCCTATCTTCGGGTTTTAAGATATCAAAGTATAAAGAAACCATCATGGAAACCATTGAAGCGCAACTTGCTTGATGCCCTCCAACTTTAATTCCATCAAAATTTTCTCTAATATGATTAGCATTATGTATCATCCAACAAGATAACCATAATACCTTTTGTTCAATTTCTTTTAATATTTTAAAATTTTCCATNTTTAAATATTATCATTTGTTAATTAAAATTAATGATCAAATATTGTATTAATTTTATAATTATTAATATATTATGCTATNAAANATATAAAAATTAGTTTATAATTTTAAAATGGATAAAATAGATAAAAANATAATTTTTGAACTACAGAAAAATGGCAGATTATCAAATTTTCAGATCGCCGATAAGGTTGGTTTGTCACCTTCGCCATGCCTTAGAAGAATAAAGAATCTGGAAAAAAAAGGAGTGATTTCTGGATANACAGCAATTGTGAATGAAGAATTGTTTGGACTACCCATAATAGCTTTTGTTTTTGTTCGACTAGAAAACCANACAGATGCNACTCTCAAAACTTTTGAACAAGGTATAAATCTTCTATCACAAGTTGTAGATTGCTGGCTTGTAACTGGAAATAGAGACTATTTATTAAGAGTAGTATCCCAAAGCCTAAAAACATATGAAAAGTTCATGNGNGAAGAATTAACTAAAATTAAAGGGATTGCTTCTATTGAGACTAATTTTGCATTGGGTAGTGTAAAAACAAAACAACCTCTCCCAATTAATTGATATTAGCTATACTAACCGGTACACCNAATTCTTTTTTACATACTTCAGCAAGCTTTTTAACACCTTCGTCAATTGCTTTATCAGTTGGGTTAGCAAAGCAAAGTCTCATTTTTTGTTTATTTTTTTTATCCATCGACCATTCAACACCNGGATTGATCGCAACTCCNTCCTGTAAGGCAATATTGTATAATTTTGAAGTATCTACTCCATCTGGCATTTTAATCCACACATAAATACCACCGATTGGTTTTTTATACTCTACTGTATTACCAAAATATTTGTCCAAAGCTTCACACATAGTTATAGCTTTTGATTTTAATTTTTGGTTAAGTTTAGTTAGATGATCAAAAAAATGANTCTCACAAAACTCAGACAAAACCATTTGCTCTAATCCACCAGTACCNGCATCAGTTTTGTATGGTAAAACCCTAGATAAAATTGGCCAATCTGCTACCAGATAACCTAATCTAAACCCAGGAGCTATAGATTTTGAAAAAGAACCACAATATATTACCCTTTTAGAATCATCTAATGCTCTTATTGAAGGAGGTCTTTCTTCACCCCAAATTAAATCTGCATAACAATCATCTTCAAAAATTGGGGCATCATACTTCTTAGCTAACTCTATCAATTTGATTCTTTTTTCTTTTGACATAATTGTACCAGTAGGGTTTTGAATAGTTGGTATTGTATAAATATACCTTGGTACAATATTTATTGCTTTCAAATCTTCTAAACATTCAGACAATAAATTAATATTCATACCATCATCTTCAACGGGTATGCCTTTTATATTTATTCCTAATTTTTCAAGTCTTGAAAAAACACCGCCGTATGAGCCTTCTTCAATAATCACAGTNTCTCCTGATTTCAAGAATGTTTCATTAACTAAATCTAAAGCTTGTAAAGAACCTGAAACAACTAAAATTTCATCTTCAGAACATTTCATTGAAGCACCATTAAGAAGTTTTTTAATTATAAATTTTCTCAAGGGCAAATATCCAAGTGGTCCAGTATAATTATATTTTCCTAAAGTNTGGCCATGATTTAAGATGACTTTTTTTGAAGCTTCTTCTAATTTTTCAATTGGTATTAAGTCTTCATCATTATGTCCACCAATAAAATTNTAAAGAGGAAACCCTGTCCACTTAGCAGAGGCTGGCAAGGCCTCATCATGAAGAAAATTATCAACATTAAACATTTTTAACCTCCGTATATTAAATCTTAACCAAAATTTTCTATTTTTAAAACCATAGTTTTGTTCTATCTTTTATCTATGAAGGTAATTGAAAATTTAAAAAATAAAGTTAATAAAAATACAAATTTAATTAAAAGAGGAAGATGGATAAATTTATCTTTTATTTTTGGAGTAAATGAAAAAGAATTTATTTTTAAAATAGTCGATGGGAAAATTAATTCGATTTCTCAAAAAAAAGTTGATACTGAATTTGGTATTTTTAAGATATCATCATCTTTAGAAAATTGGGAGAAACATTGGTTAAAAATTCCTCCNAGAGATTTTCACGATTTATTTGCAATGCTTTCAAAAAAATTAATTAAACTAGATGGTGACTTAAAACCATTAATGCAAAACCTTCAATACTTTAAAGACTTAATAGCATCNAATAGANCAAAAAAATGAANCATTCAAAGATTGAAAAAATTAATGGAAAATATTTAAACCTAAATATTAACAAACAAACCAACAGAATATTTTTTGAAGAAAATGGAAATGGAATTCCTTTAGTATGTTTGCATACTGCAGGATCAGATTCTAGACAGTTTAGACATTTACTTAACAGTAAAGAAATTACAGAAAATTATAGAGTGATTGCTTTTGATTTGCCATGGCATGGAAAATCTGACCCACCAGCTAATCATATGGAAATAGAATACAAATTAACGACTAAATCTTACATGAATATAATTATAAATTTTTGTAAGGCTTTGAANTTAAAAAACCCTGTTGTAATTGGTTGCTCTATGGGAGGAAGAATAGCCCTACATCTAGCCTTAAAACACTCAAATTTTTTTAAGGCTGTTATTGCTCTTGAAGGTGCTGACAAACTTGAACCATATTATGATTTATCTTGGCTAAATAGACCAGATGTTCATGGTGGTGANATTCAAGCAGCATATGTNTCATCACAAATTGCTCCACAAACAAATAAAAANAATAGAGATGAAATTCTCTGGCACTATAAGCAAGGTGGAACTGGGGTATTCAAAGGTGATTTATATTTTTATTGGGAAGATGGAAATTTTGAAAAATCCTCTCATCTCATTGATACAAAAAAATGTCCTGTTTATTTACTCTCAGGTGAATATGACTGTTCATGCACTCCAGAAAGAACTATTGAAACTGCAAAAAGAATAAAAGGTTCAAAATATAAAATTATGCCAAATATTGGACATTTTCCTATGTCTGAAAACCCAAAGTTATTTTTTTCTTATCTATTACCTTTTTTGAAAGAAATTCAAAAACTATAATTAATTGGCTTTTTCTATGTTTCCACACACACTAATTGCTTGACCAGAAATATTTTTACCTAAATCACTACATAAAAAATAAGCCTGTTCTGCTAAATCTTCATGGGTNACAAAACGTCCTAATGATGCTGCTGATAAAATCTCATCTTTCATTTCTTCAAAAGAAATTCCCCTGACTTTTGCTTTTGCTTCAATAACTTTATCTTGTCTTTCACCNTGAACAATTCCTGGTAAAAGCGCATTAACTCTTATGNCTCTAGGCCCAAGTTCAACAGCCAAACTTTTTGCCATTCCAATTACGCCCCACTTTGTTGCAGCATAAGGTAATCTATAAGCAAATCCTACTCTTCCAGCAACTGACGCAACAGATAGAATTGCTCCACCATCTTCCATTCTTGGAACAGCAACCCTCATTGTTTCAAAGTGACTTGTTAAATTCACCTGAAGACATTCTTGCCAACCACCAAGTGTCTGTTCACCTACACCTGCAGTTTCGCCTGCTATTCCAGCATTNTTTACAATTATGTTTAGATGGCCTAAATAATCAAATGCACTCTCTACCATTGAAGAAATCATTTGGGTTTGACTTAAATCACAAAATATTGCTTTTATATTTTGATGNTTCTTATTCACNATATCTACAGCATCTTGATTTATGTCACATACAAAAACTTTAGCTCCTGATTCTTCGAATTTTTTTGCAATTGCATAACCAATTCCGTTAGCTCCAGCTGTAACTAATGCTGTTTTATTTTTTAAAAGATTATTGTAATCCATGTTTAAACGATATTTGTTTTATCTTTACCTTTAAGGTTTAGCATTTGTCTCGCTTCATCGGATGTAGCAACTTCTAATGAGAGACCTTCAAGAATATCCCTAACTCTTTTAACTTGATCTGCATTTTTTTGAGCTAACTTACCTGGGCCATCCCATAATGAATCTTCAAGCCCTACTCTTACATGAGATCCGAGAGATGCACCTGTTGCATTCATCCTCATTTGGGTGGCTCCTGCACCTACAACAGACCACTCATAATCATCACCAAATAATTTATCTGCTGTTTTTTTCATATGTAAAAGGTTATCTGTATCAGCACCAATTCCACCCATAATACCCATAACAAATTGAATGAAGTATGGACCTTTAAGCATTCCTTCTCTGTGGTAGTGATGAAGATTATATATATGCCCAACATCATAACATTCAAACTCAAAACGAGTTCCATTTTCATAACCTAGGGTCATTATATTTTCAATATCTTGAAATGTATTTTTAAATAAAGAAGATTTACTTTTCTCTAGCATTTCAGTTTCCCATTTATGCTGAAATTGATTATGTCTTTTCAACATTGGGAATAAACCAAAATTCATTGTCCCCATATTTAAAGATGCTAATTCAGGCTTAAAATGCATACATGGTTGCATTCTCTCTTCAACAGTCATCTGTGGCCCACCACCAGTTGTTATGTTTATGACTGCGTCACATTCTTTATGAATTGTTGGTAAAAACTTATCAAATTCTGCTGGGTCCTGNGTTGGATGCCCATCTACTTCATCNCTTGCATGAAGATGCAGAATGGCCGCACCAGCTTTATGAGCCTCTAAAGAATGTTCAATAACTTCATCAGCTGTTACAGGAAGATGTTCGGACATTGAAGGTGTATGAATAGCACCTGTTACGGCACAACTAATAATGACTTTCTTTTTCATCTCTTACTCTCCATTTTCAAGTTTAAGTTTTCTTACCAAGGCAATTAATTGGTTTCTTTTTTTAATTCTATTATCTCTATCAGAAGATTTCAATCTAAGTCTTTGTTCTTTTTCTAATTTCAAAATGTAATCATCAGAATAGTCAGGAATACTGTTTTGCTGTTCTGCAAGTTTTTTTATTCCAGGCCTATATCTTGTAAAAGAGTCTTTGATTCCACCAGGTGCATTTAGATCCATTATTTCAAATGGGCCTAAAAATGCCCATCTAATTCCTAAAGCATGTTTTAATGATATATCAATATCTTCCATAGAAGCATATCCTGCTTCATGAAGTCTGACAGCTTCATTAAGGAGCGCTCCTTGAAGCCTATTTAAAACAAAACCTTCAATTTCTTTTTTTAATATAATTGGAATATATTCTGCACTTTGATATATTTTTTTTGCTTTTTCGATTGTAATATCTGAAGTTTGTTTACTAGGNCAAATTTCAACAAAAGGAACAACATGAGGTGGTAAAGCTGGATGTGCAACAATGCATCTATCTTTGTGCTTAATTTTACTACCAATTTCAGAAGGCAGTAAATATGAAGATGATGAAGCTAAAATAGTTTCTTTATTGGAAAATTTGTCAAGTTCCACAAAAATATTTTGTTTTTCTTCTAATTTTTCAATAATACTTTCTTGTATAAGAGTTGCATCTTTACATATTTCTTCAATTGATTCGCAAATAACTATGTTTGATTTAATTTCATTAAAACTTATGTCTTTAAGTATTGATAAATCTTCGTAAAGACTTTTAACAGTATTTAAAAATTCTTCCCTAACCTTTTTGCTATTATCATAAACAAAAACCTTATATTTATTACTTGAAAAACCAAGGGCCCAACTAGCACCAATTAATCCTCCACCACAAATACCAATTTTATCCATAGATAACTCTTAAAAAAATACCGAGCACTTAGCTCAGTATTTTGTATTTAAAATTTAGATAAGGTTAAAGCTATATCTGGATCCCAGATAACCAAACCAAGACCTATAAGTTGTATAATTACAAAAGGAATAACCCCTCTATAAATACTTANAGTCTTAACCTCTGGAGGCGCTACTCCTTTTAAATAAAATAAAGCAAAGCCAAATGGNGGTGTNAGAAATGATGTTTGAAGGTTTATAGCCATNAANACTAAAAACCAAACTAATGTATCTGTTCTACCCTCATAACCAGTTTCTGTTGTAACATGATCTCCAAAATCTAAATTTGCAACTAATGGTGCAAATATAGGAAGGATGATTAGCGTAATCTCAACCCAATCAAGAAAAAATCCAAGAAGGAATGTCATTCCCATTAGTAAAAATAACAGGCCCCATGAACCTAACCCAGCTTCTGCAATTAAATCTTCAACTATATAATCTCCACCTAATGATCTAAATACGTATGCAAAACATGTTGCTGATAAAATTATCATAAACACCATTGCAATTGTTAAACCTGAAGAGTGAAGAACACCTTTAAACATTTTATAATTTAATTTACCAGCAATTATAGCTAATAAACTTGCTCCAAAAGCACCCACAGCACCAGCTTCACTAGGAGTGGCCCAGCCTAATAAAATTGAACCTTTAATTAGTGCGATTAAAAGTACTGGAGGTAAAAAAGCCTTTAATATCATCATAGGTAACTCTCCGCCTTTTACATCAAATGCATNTTCTGGCAATGGAGGAGCAACCTTTTTATCGACTGTAGCCCATACCCAAATAAATAACATATAAAGACCAGCTAATATAAGACCCGGGGTTACACAAGCCATGAATAAGTTACCAACTGAAACCTGCATAATATCAGCCATGATAATTAACATGATACTTGGAGGAATTAAAATTCCTAAAGTACCTGAGGCCGCAATTACACCTGTAGCAAGTGCAGGACTGTAGTTTTGCTTTAACATTGTTGGGAGTGCTAAAGCTGTCATCATAGTAACAGAAGCACCAATAATCCCAGTCATAGCAGCAAGGACTGTACCCATAACTGTTACAGCCATCGCTAAACCACCATTAACTTTTCTAAGTAAAACCTGGGTTGTAAANAATAGGTCATTAGCAATACCACTTCTTTCCATCATAATTCCCATAAAGATAAAACATGGTATTGCCACTAATATTAGATTTTCAGCTGAAAACCCCCACATCCTTGGGACGAAGTTAAAAAACTCTGCTAACTTAAAAACTCCAAAACCGTAACCTATCAAACCAAAAGTTACAGCTACACCTCCTAAAATGAACCCAACAGGATAACCTATGAAAAGTAATATTCCCATTGCAAGAAACATAAAGATGGGCAAATACTCTATGATAATGTCGACAAATTCCATAAATCCTCCAGTTATTGTCTTTCAACTAAATTATTTTTTTTGTTTTGGTAATAAACAATTTTGATCAGTCTTATAGCGTACTTTATTAAAAACATTAATAAAGTTGATAATAAGACCATTTTTACAAAATTTTTATTACCTATTAATTGATCATAAATAAGATGAGACACTAATATTGAAGGTGCTATTGAAATTAATACACAACACAACATAATGCTTTTCTTAATAGTAAAATGAATTGATGCTAACACAGATAATGAAAATACCATCCATATTAAATACACAAAATCAAAAGAACTTTTGTAGTTTAAAAAAGCTGCAAGTCCTATAAACGAAAAAATAGTTCCAATTAAAACCCCATAAGAAAATAATTCATATTGAGATTGTACTAAAGTCATCTCCTTTGGATTTGTGAAATAAGGAGTTTTATCTTTATGATAAAGATACTTTGGTACTTTAGAAAAAAAAATTGATTTATTAAGCATATCTAAATTCTATCTATCGTACTTAGATCCTCTTAAACCAATCGAATCTTCTGGCCATTCAACGACCATAAGTTTTTTCCCGCCTGATGATGTTTTTGTAACGTTTTGATATAAAACTGCGTAAAGTTGTAGCATCACTGACACACCGGCTAAAAATAAAAAGAAGTAACCAGCTGGTAAAAAGCATTTAATTATCCATCGATGTGACAGACCAACTAACGATGCTGATACTTCGCCTATAACATAAGAATCATACATATAAATTAAAGAAAAATATACACAAGTAAGTGTAAAAGGAAGCATAAAGATAATATTTCCCCAAAATTCAATATTGGCTTTAGTTCTAAAATGAAAATGCTCTCTTAAAAAATCTACCCGAACATGTCTATTGTTAATGTAACCATAACCCAACACGAGACAAAAGACTACGGTATGAAAGTGCCACTCTAATTCCTGAAGTAATGTTGATTCAAAAATAGAACCAAAATTTTTAACCATAAATATTTGTATAAATATAAATTTTCTAGCTATAACATCCCACATTGTTATAACTACAAGAGGGACTAATGCCCAAGTTGATAGTTTTGCAACTGCGTCAACAAAGCCTCTTAAATTATCACTTGCTTTCATAGCATCCATAGAGNCCTCCAATTATAGACAATATATAATTGTTATCATAATCAATTAATGTTGCAAGACTTTAAACAAAAAAAACGCCTGCTAAATTAGCAGGCGTTTCAATCTTAATTTAAGATTAAAAAATCTTAGTTTAAGTAAGCATTCTTCTGCCAGATNCTGTAGTCATCTCTAAAAGCTTGGTAGCTTTTTGTGATCTTAGCAAATAATGGATCAGAAGCTGACTTNTCTTTAACAACTTCTNNCCAAGCAGCTTTAAGNTTATCAAGATCAGCTTGCTTCCACTTTACAAAAGTAACACCTTTTTTCTCAAGCTCACGCATAGCAGGTACTTGCTTTGCATCTGATCTAACAAGAGCCCACCACATTGTATCTCTACATGCTGTATTGATGACTTCTTGCTGATACTTTGATAACCCTTCCCAAGCTTTTTTGGCCATCAATAATTCACCAATTGATGTTTGCTGATGCCAACCTGGGAAATAGTTAAACTTAGCTAACTGGTAAAAACCATAACTTAAGTCGTGTGTAGGCATTGAAAACTCAGTTGCATCAATAACACCTTTTTCAAGTGCTGGATAAATATCTCCACCAGCTAATAACTGTGTTGATACACCGATTTTGTTCATTACCATAGCTCCAAGGCCAAAGAATCTCATCTTCATACCTTTTAANTCATCAACAGAATTNATTCTNTTTCTGAACCAACCTGATGTTTCNGGAGCGTGTGTAAGACAGTTAAGAGCCTTTAATCCGTACTCACCATAGATCTCATCTTTTAACTGCTGGCCTCCGCCATACTCAAACCATCCATGATACTCACTTGCACCTGGTCCAAATGGAACAGCTGTAAAGTAAGAAACAGCAGGGATCTTACCTGCGTGATATCCTGGTGTTGTGTAACCTGCGTCTACTGAACCGTTTTTAACAGCATCCCATACTTCTAAAGAAGGTACAAGCGCGTTAGGCTCATGGAATCTTAACTGAACTTTACCATCAGATAATGACTTAACTTTATTTGAAAAGTAAACAGCTGATTCACCGTTAATAGCTACCTGACTACCCCAAGTACTTTGCATCTTCCAACGAAGATTTTTTGCATGACTTGTTACAGCAAGTAAACTAGTAGCTGCTACAGCAGCAGCACCTATTAATAGGCTAGTTTTGAACTTCATGAAATTCCTCCCTAATATTAGTTTATCGTCAAAAGCTACNTTNAACTTCTAGCGATAAGTGTTAAAAAAAAACCTAGTAAAGGCAAGAGTTTTTAAACAAAAACACTATTTTTTTTTTAAGTTATTGATTAGTAAAACAATATTTAGGTATTATTATAATTTTAACAACTAAATATTGATTTTACTCAATTTGCTTTTCGACGATTCTTTCGCGCCAGAAAGTATATAAACCNGCTCCTATAACAATAGTTGATCCAATTAAAATAGCTAAATCTATATTTTCATCAAAAATAAAAATTCCAATAAAACTCACAAAAACTAAATGTAAGTAGATAAATGGCTGTAAAAGTGAAGCTTCAGCATTTTGAAATGACTTTATCATTAAATAGTGACCCGCAGCTCCAAGACAACAAACAGCTAATATAAAAAAAACATCTATGAAAGCTATTTTAGTTAGAAAAAATGGACCTATTAAAGTTAAGACAATGAGACCTGTTGCGCCTGTGTAAAAAAAACTTGTATCAGAATCATCTTCTTCGGACACATATCGAGTTAAAACTTGATATAATGAAAAAGCAATTGCACAACCAACTGCAATTAGAGATATGGGATCAAATACTTTTAATCCAGGTCTTAATATTATTAAAATACCAACAAAACCAAAAATAATTGCTGACCATCTTCTCCAACCAAATTTTTCATTAAGTATAATTAGTGAAAAAATTGCTACAATTAGAGGGCCACTTGCAAAGATAGCATGAGATTCTATCAGTCCTATTTTTAAAAAACAGTAATGTGCAAAACACATTTCAATAGCTAAAATAGTACCTCTTATTATTTGGATATATTTATATTTGGTTTTTGGTAATTTTATTTTCTTTTCTTTTGGAGCATACGACAAAAAGATCAATAAAGCTCCAAAAAACCAATATCTAAACATGTTTATTGCTATCACGCTGTAATGTTGTGAAAGATATTTTGAAATGCCATCCATTATAGAAAGAAGAAAAATAGCNGANATCATCAGCNNTATTCCCAAAGANACATTATTTTTCATATNTNNNTTTTANTNTATTAATACCANAANCTTTCACTTCTACAATTTAATGGCTTNGGTAANGNAGTTACTTTTTTCCATGANGANCTNAAAATAAATGGCTTTAATACACCTGTAATTTTATCTAAATGCCAGGCAAAATCTAATCCTTTAAGTGTGTGNTTATCTTCCCAAAGTGAAAAAGATCCTGGTTTTTGGCCTACAACNTTCCCAACAATCATAAATTGTCCAGATACTCTTTTAAAAACTCTTATATCGTTATCACCTTTTTCCATGAAAAAAAATTCAAGTTTTTTCGTTTTATTTTTATCTGTNCATACTAATCCTGTGTAGGGTGGCTTACTATAAGCATTGAATGAAACAAAAACNAAAACTAAAATTAAATATTTGAAAATTTTCAANTCTATTCCNCTAAATTGTTTTTATAATAATNAATAGTNTTTTCTAANCCAGTTTTTAAATCTGTGAAAGTAAAGTNTTCAAAAAAATCNGTTGGACNATTTCCTAATATCTCTTCAACTATTGGAAGAGAATTTTCATAATAAGTTATTTTTTTATTTTTTGTAAAGGAGTTTAAATATTCAACTATATTAGCCACCGTCCCCGAAATTCCATTAATATTCATTACTTTTGCACCATCAGGTAAACTTTCTAAAATTTTTAAAACTATACTAGCTATATCTTCGACATAAACAAATCCAGCTCCACCACCAAATTTAATTTTATACTCTTTGTTTTCAGCAACTGCCTTACAAGCAAGTGAAATACTAGCTGTACCACCTATTTCTCTTCCAGGACCATAAACAACAAATGGTCTCAATCCGAATGAATTTAATTTGTTTTCTAAATTATAAGCTCTTGCAATACCTTCTACTGCTAATTTATAAGCGCCATAATGCGTTTCTGGAAAAGGGTTTATTTTATCTTTTTGTCCATAAACTCCACCACTACTTGTATAAACAACAAGATTACATTTAGCTTCTAAAGCAGCTTCAAAAACATTTATAGAACCAATAATATTTACTTGGTTACCTAGTCTCGGATTATTACTACAATCAGGTGTCATCAAACCTACTAAATTTATCAAAACANTATGATNTTTTGCAGTTTTTAAAACAGTTTCATATTCAAGAATATCACCTTCAACAAAGTCGATTTTTTCAACATTCTGGCCAATAATACGNTTAAGAAAATCTTTATTAGTTTTCTTATCAAATATTGTAATTTGAAAATTGTTATTGAGCAAAAACTTAGTTATCCAAGAACCAATAAAACCTGAACCACCATAAATAACTACTTTCATCTAATAATTACTCACTAAATNTTTGGCACTTTCAGAAATTTCTTTTAAGCAATCTAAACCCTTTGGAAAATGTTTCGAATTAGTTACAAACCCATGAAGTTGGTCTTTATAAAGTTTATAAATCACATTATTTCCATAAGATTTTAATCTATTATAGTAAGCGATTCCTTCATCTAACAAAGGATCTAATTCAGCTGCAAAAATAAATGCATTTGGCTGATCTTTTAAGTCTTTTGAAAAAAGTGGAGAGACTTCATAGTTGACCTCATCTTTTCTATCTCTTAAATAATGTTTTGCGAAATAACCGACAGTATCCCCTGTTAGAGTAGCTCCAGACAAATTAAAATCTGAAGATCTCATGGATAATGTAAAATCAACCCAAGGATAAATCAAAATCTGTCCTTTTATTTTAGGAAGCAATTTTTTTGATGAATTTATACTTAATACTGTAGCTAAATTTCCTCCTGCACTGTCTCCACAAACTATTATATTATTAAAATCACAATTTTCAGATTTTAAAAATTCTAGAGATTTTAGAGCACATTCAGCATCTTTATATGGGATTGGGAATTTATTTTCTGGTGCTAATCTATAATCAACTGCAACAACAATCATTTGACTATATTTTGAAATACACCTGCACGGATAATCATGAGTATCCAAGTTACCCATGACAAATCCTCCTCCATGAAAAAAAAGAATAATTGGAGTTTTTTTATTTTTTTCATTTTCGAAAGGAATATAAACTCTTAAATTTAGTTGATAGTTATCAAAACTTTTAATTTGAGTATCAAAAACTTTTTTTAAATCTGGCCCAATCAAATTATCTAATTTTAGTTGTTTTAATCTTTCTTCTCTTAACTGGGTTGGTAAAAGATCATGATGATTAGGTGCTTCTATTTCTTGTCTTTTTTTTAAATATGAATTTACATCTTTATCTTTAATCATAATAATAAACTCTAACAATAATGATAATATTTAAAAAAAAATAGATTATCAATAAGAGTATATTTTATTAGGAGAGTTAATGTATGTCTGATCTTAAAGGAATAATTTCACCATTTACTACGCCGTTTTCAGAAAACGGTGAAATTGATTATAGCCTTGTCAAACCTCAGGTTGATTGGTTGATTGATAACGGTGTACATGGTCTAGCAGCAGGCGGAAGCACTGGAGAAGGACATGTTCTTGATAGAGAAGAATATATAAAATTGATGAAAACTACTGTTGATTCTGTTGATGGAAGAATACCAGTTGTCGCTGGTATTGTAACCAATTCAACATCCGAAGTTATAGCAAGAGGAAAGTCAGTAAAAGATTTAAATGTAAGTGCCTTGCAAATAACTCCTCCACATTATCTTTTTAAACCTGATGATGATGCCATGGTTAATCATTTTAAAGAGATATACGATGAGTGCCAAGTTCCTATTTTAATATATAATGTGGTTCCCTGGTGTTATCTTTCACCAGATTTACTTATTAGAATAATGGATGAAGTTCCNGGTGTATTGGGAGTTAAACAGAGTGCAGGAGATATGAAATTATTTGCAGATCTAATAAGAAGAGCTAATCCAAAAAACCTTATCTTTAGTGCTGTAGATGCATTACTTATGTCATCTTATCAACTAGGAGCACCAGGTGCTATTGCAGCTATTTTAACTGCCGCTCCTGGTCCATCTGTAAAATTATGGAATGCTGTTCAAAATGAAAATTGGGATGTTGCTCTTGATCTCCACCAAAAATTGATGCCACTTTGGGATGCTATTGGCCTAGATAATATGCCATCTCTATGCAAATATGCTCAAAAGTTACAAGGTTTAAATGCTGGATATGCTAGAAAACCAACCTCACCTGCTACAAAAACTCAAAAGGAAAAAGTTGAAATTGCTTTGAAAGGTTTAGGGTTAATATAATGAAGAATAAAAGTTTTCCTCAAGCAACAAAATCAATAGCTAAAGCAAAGCTTGATTTAAAAGAGTGGGGATATTGCTTACTTAAAGATGCAATCCCTACTGATCTAAATGATGAATTATCAAAAAGATTAGTTGAACAAGCCAATGCTGAAAAAAAACAAAAATTAGCTTATGAAGATGGTAGCAAAGAAAAAAAATGGGGTGAATTTGATAACACCAAAAAAGGTGGAATTAATCAAAGAGTATGGATGCTTCCTAATAAAGGAAGAATTTTTTTAGATGTATTGGATATGCATAAATATACAAATTGTGTTGAAGCTGTTTTGGGAAACAAATTTATTCTTTCAAGTTATAATGCAAATATAGCAAAACCCGGGGGTATTGCAATGGACCTCCATACAGATCAATGGTGGAATCCAGACCCAGTAAATAGAGATGAAAAATTTTTACCAATTAGTTCTATAACAAGAAAAAAATTTGATTATAAAGTAAATAAAAATGTAAATAAAAATGATGACTTAATTACAAGACCAGTAGTTTCGAATGTACTTATAATGCTTAATGGAATGTCTTTTGAAAATGGAGGAACATTAGTTGTTCCAGGTTCTCATAAATTTGGAAGGCATCCCAATAAAAACTTAGATAAAAAAATTGTACCAATTGCAGCTGAAGGTCCACCAGGATGCGCCATCATTACTGATGGAAGATTATGGCATGGAACTGGTGCTAATATAAGTGATAAAGAAAGACTAGCAATTTTAATTACTTTCTGTGGACCACAATTTAGACCACAAGAAAATTATACTCTTGGACTAAAGAGAAATATATTTAATAAACTATCCGATTATCAGAAGGAACTTTTAGGGTTCAGAGTATGGAATGGCTATGGAAGAATTGGTGATCCAACTGATGATTTTTTAGACATAAATCCAGAATTAATTGGAGAGTTAAAAAATTAATAAATTTTAATCTTAATGAAGTTTTTTCTTGAAAATTTTAAATGGTTATTAGCTTGTTCATTAATGTACTTTTCTTCATGTTTTGGACAAACATTTTTTATTTCACTTTATGCTAATGAAATAAGGTCCTTTTTCCAGTTGAGTCATGGTGACTGGGGCAGTATCTATGCACTAGGAACTTTAGCATCTGCTTTCATGATGTTAGTTTTAGGTGGATTAGTTGATAAATATGAATTCAAAAAATTACTTATATTAGTTTTTATCAGTTTATCAATTTTATGTTTTACAATGGTATTGAATTCATCTCTTTGGATATTAATAGGTATTATTTTTGGATTAAGGTTTTTTGGTCAAGGTATGTTATTTCATTTGCCCTCTGTCGCAATTGGCCGTTGGTTTGGACAAAACAAAGGTAAAGCAACTTCAATATCTGTACTTGGATTTTCACTTGGAGAAGCAATTTTTCCAATTATTATGACATTTATTATATCATTTGTTGGTTGGAAATTTAGTTGGAGCTTTGGTGGTGTCTTACTTTTGTTAATACTTCCGTTTATAGTAACACTTCTAAAAGTTGAAAGGACGCCCAAGTCATCTAGAAATCAAGTTATAGAACAAACTGGACTAAATGATAAGCATTGGACGAGAAAAGAAGTTTTAAAATTTTGGCTCTTTTGGTCAGTTATTATACCTTTATTAATTACACCAATTTTTTCTACTGCATTTTTTTTCTATCAAATGCATTTAATAGATATTAAGAATTTTAATGTAGTAAAATATTTTTCCATTTTTCCAATATATACAATATCTTCAATGTCTGCTTTGATTTTTTCAGGATGGTTAATCGATAAGCTTGGAGTTTCGAAATTTTTACCATATTACCTTATACCTATGGCATTAGGCTTAATAAGCTTTTCAATTGGAGATAATTATTTTTACGTATTTATAGGGTTTATTTTTCTTGGAATAACTCAAGGGTCAGCTATGACTATAGGCTCAACATTTTGGCCTAATTATTTTGGGACAAAAAACTTAGGTTCTATTCGATCTCTTTCAACATCCTCTATGGTTTTTGGTACAGCCCTTGGTCCAGTTATTGTAGGTCAATTACTAGATTTAAATGTTTCATATAATTATATTCTATTTGGCATGAGTATTTTAGCTATTGCTTCTTGTATTTCTTTATTTATAACGATGTCTAGAATACCTAATTTAAAATAAGNGGAGGTTGAAATGTTGAATATTTATCTGGCTGGAGAAATTCATTCTGATTGGAGAGATGAAATCATACAACTCACAAAAAAAAATGATTTAAATGTTAATTTTTCTAGCCCAGTAACTGATCATGATGCATCTGATAATTGTGGCGTAGAAATCTTAGGAAATGAAGAAACCCAATTTTGGAAAGATAATAAAGGCGCTAAATTAAATGCAATTAGAACAAGAAAAGAAATTGAAAATTCAGATATCGTTATAGTTAAGTTTGGTGAAAAGTATAAGCAGTGGAATGCTGCTTTTGATGCAGGATACGCAGCCGCGCTAAACAAGTCTCTAATAATCATTCACTCTGACGAACACCAACATGCTTTGAAAGAAGTAGATGCAGCAGCGTTAGCTGTTGTTAAAAATAATGACCAAGTAGTTAAAATTTTAAATTATGTCATTAATGGAAAANTAAATTAAAAATGTTTCANATAATCTTGTTTAATCCTGAGATACCACCAAACACAGGAAATATTATGAGATTATGTTCAAATACAGGATCAAATTTACACTTAATTAAACCACTTGGATTTGACTTAAATAGTAAAAATTTAAAAAGAGCTGCATTAGATTATAGTGAAATATCTAATTTAAAAGTATATGATAGTTTAGAATATTGTTTATCAGAGAATAAATTTAATAATGTTTTTGCTATTACAAAATTTGGAAAAGAAAATTTATTTTCTCTTAAGTTTGAAATTGATGATGCCTTTTTATTTGGAAATGAAACCTCTGGATTACCCTCAGAAATATTAANCTCCTTTACTACTAAAAACAAACTACGTATACCTATGAAAAAACAAAACAGAAGTCTAAACTTAAGTAATGCTGCAAGCATAGTTTTATATGAAGCATGGAGACAAAATAATTTCAAACTTGCAGAACTATCCTTTAACGGTAAATAATTGATTTTTTCTGATTGGTTATCTATTAGTCTTGTCTGCCTAATTGGCGCAATGTCACCCGGGCCTAGCTTACTTATAGTTTCTTACCAAACAACATCATTTGGTTTGAAAAATGGCATAATATTTTCCTTTGCTCATGGTATAGGAATTTTTTTATATGCTTTTGTTACAGCTATAGGTATTGGATTATTAGTAATAAAAAGTCCTATTTTATATAACGGTATACAAATAGTTGGAATTGTATTTTTAATTTATTTAAGTTTTCAAATGTTAACTTTTAAAATGGAAAACTCAGTTTTAAAAAATAAAACCGAGATATATAAAAATCCATTTTTAGTTGGCATTACAGCTTCAATAGTAAATCCAAAAATTATTCTTTTTTTTACATCCGTTTTTAGCCAATTCATAAAGCCAGAAATGATCTTTATAGAAAAAATTTATATAGCTTTTCTTGCTTCTCTAATTGACGTCACATGGTACATTTTAGTGTCAGTTTTTATTCAACATAGTCTTTCTAAATTTATTAAAAAAAATATCTCAATCTTTATAAAATTGATTGGATTAATACTAGCTTTAACAACAATTATATTAATTAAAAACTTACTTTGATATTTAAGAATTAAACAATTTTTTTAATGCCAATTGAAGTAGAAGATTGTCTTTGATTATAATTATTACCCCAACTAATAGTTCCAACATCATTGCAACTAGGACATAATATATCATTTATTCCATTATCATAACCACAACTTTTACATAGGTATCCAAAGCCAACTTTAGTATTAGCTGCTTGTTTTAAATATGTTCTTACATCATTTGTATTATTTTGTGATGATGCGATCTCTGCTAAGATTTCAAATCCTTCTTTCGGCATTTCACTTTCTTTAATAGTTTCCAAAATACTTTTTGCTTCACCCCATATTTCTTGACTAACTGAAAATTTTGCAACCAATACTTTTGCAAATATTTTATTGTCAGATGACAGAGAATTATTTTTTATAATTTTTTTCGCAAAAGATACTTTTTCACCTGAATTTGAACTTCCAGATCTGTCAACCATTTCAATTAAAACATCATAATTTGGACTAGAGAAAAAAGTTTTTTTAAGAACATTCATTGACTTAGATCTTACGGAAAAACCTTTAATAATTTTTATTAAATTTAAACATGCTTGAAAATGACCTGGATTAAATTCTAAACACTTAGTTAGATACTTTTCAGCTCTTTTATTATCTTTACTTAGTATATTCAAACCTTCCAAAAAATTTAATTCAGATAAAATTATATTTAATTGATTATCTGGAAATAGATTTTTTAATAATGTATTTTCACTTAATTCTAATGCTTTTTTAAAATTCTTTAATCTTATTGCAGCTAGAAAAAGAGTTTTTGAAACTTGTTCTGATGAAGGATCAATTTTAAATGCTTCATTTGCATATTCATAAATTTTATCCAAATCTTTTTCTTTTTTCATTAAAGCTAAATAACCTATAAAAGACGTATTTTTTTCATTAGTAAGAGATAACAAATACTTATCAGAATTTTTATTATCATTTTCATTTTTCAAATCATCGATTGTATCAGCATGTTTAAGAATAATTTTTCCTAATTTTTTATCTAGGATACTCTTATTAATCATTCGGGCTTCCAAAGCTGCTTGTTTATGTTCACCATGACTTGCTAATAAATAAGCTTTAACAAGATTTTGTTCTACCTTTTGTCTATTTTTTTTATCTCTTCTAGATATAGCAGCACTAGGAATATTTATTATCATTAACCATAATCTATCTAAAAAAATTAAGATCAAACTAAAGAAAGCTAAAATTAATACTAAATAACTCGTTTCAATTTCTATACCCCAACCCAGCCAATCTATCTTTGTATTACCTTCAGTTTCTGAAATGAGGATAGCAATAAACACTATTAGTAAAAGAGAAACAATTAATTTCAAAAACTTAAAAATCATTTAATTAACCATTTTCCTTTGCTAAAAATAATTTACATTTAGATATGAAATTTTTCAGACCTACCTTCCAATCATCAGGAAGTTTTTCCAAATAATACAAAACTGATTTCAAATCACCATTTAATGCACTTATCTCAGCTTTAGTAATAAGAGATCTTGGTGAGTTATTATCACCATAATCTCTCAATTTAAAAAATCCTGAAAGTTTATTTATAATATCATTAAATACATTTCTTTCTTTAGTGTAATCAAACTGTTCTTTACTTAACAACTTACTTTTTAAATCTTCAAATTCTTGNATTAATTCATCAAGTTTTGTATTTTTATGTTCAATAGTTTTTATATCATTATCTTTTTTAATATTATTATCTTCTGATAAAACATTAGGGTCTGGTTCATTGGATACTTTATTTTTTTCAAAATCTATAACCTTAGAATTTAAATCATTAATTTTTTTTTCAACTTTATTAAGTTTATCAGTAAAAATTTTTGAATTAAAATTTGAGAATTTTTGATTATTAGTAACAAAATCATTTCTGAGATTTTCTATTTCTTGTTTAATTTCTTTTTTAAAATTATTAATAACTTTATTTAAATTGTCAGAACTTTTGATAGTTTCTTGGTAAATTTTTTCTTCAAAATCATTAGATGAAAACCATATGAAAAAAAAGATCATTAAAACTATAGAAAGTGAGCTTAACGTTAAAGAAATAATTAAAAACAGCTTCGTATACTTCTCTTTAATTATAGGCGCCATTTCAATAATGGTTTCATCCTTATCTTCTGTTGTTTTATTTTTTTGTTTCTTTGTCATTTTTTAATTTGAATCTAAAATTATTTTAACCTCTTTTAAGAAACTTTTCCTAGAATTCTTTTTAAGAATTAAAATGTTTTTCCATCCAAGACTTAGTGCTTCTTCTTTAATATCTGTACTCATACAAAAAATTTTTGATTTTTTTAAAAAATTTTTGAAAGTCTTTAGTTTATAAAGAGTTTTAGTAAGTAATTTTATATTTCTTGATGAATTTACAATAAAGGCATTATTACTAAAGCATTCATTTTCATCAATTTGTAAATTCTTTGAAAGATCTCTAAAAGCCATTTCATAAACAATATTTTCCTTTAAAAATCTTTTATTTTCTAATAGTTTTGTTCTTAAAACTCTTTTTCTATGGAGACCACAAAGCCATAGTCCTTTAGAATAAATTTTAGTATTTGAAATGACTAATTCAGATAAACTCTTAGAGTTACCTTCTGATACAAAAAAATCATCATAACTATTCTTTTTTAAGGCATTTGCAGTCTCAATTCCAACTACAAATATTTTTGGGATTTTATTATGAATTTTTTTATACAAATTAATGAATCTGATAAAAATTGTAATTGATTTAGCACTAGTTAATAAAATGAAATCATATTTAATTTTATAATTAGGAATAGTTTTATAATTACATTTAGTAATTGGAAGGGATTTAGACTTAACCCCAATTTTTTCTAAATCTTTAACTGTTTCAAATGCGTCTTTAATTTCTCTAACAACGAATACATTCATAAATATTTACTAATGTTATAATTCTAACAATTTTTTTGCGCCTTTTTTAATTAATTTTTTTGCTAATAATTCACCTGTAGTAATTGCGTCTGTTTTATGGCCTTCAATTTTATCTGTAATCATCTCAGTCCCTTTTGTGTTAATTATATAAGCTTCTATAGATAAAGTTTTATTGTCTATAACATTCGCACTTACAGAAATTGGAGAGTAACAATTTCCATTTATTGTCTTTATAAAACTTCTTTCTGCTTGTGTTTCAAAAAAAGCTTTTTGATCATTAAGAGAAAAAATTATCTCATTTATTTTTTTATTTTTTATTTTATTTAAACATTGTATTGCAATGGCACCCTGACCAGCTGAGGGTGGCATTACTTTAATTGGAATTTTGCATGAGTAATTTATATCTAATCTATTCAACCCTGCTTCAGCTAAAACTAATGCGTCGTATTTATTTTCATTTAATTTTGATATTCTTGACTCAATATTACCTCTGCACAATTTAATAGTAAGATCATTTCGAAAATATTTCAAAAATGCCGTTCTTCTTGGAGAAGTGGTNCCAATAATTGCATTTTTTGGNAAATCTGAAAGACTTTTAAATTTGCCAAGTAGCACATCATTTCTGCTATCTCTGGAATGAATAGCTCCAATGAAAGTATCTTTAGCAATATGAACTTCCATATCTTTTAAAGAATGAACAGCTATATGCGCATCTCCATTTAAAAGACTTCTTTCTAACTCCTTAACAAATAAGCCTTTACCNCCGACCTCGGCAAGAGGTTTATTAAGAAGTTTGTCTCCAGTTGTTGAAACTTTCACAACTTCAATTTCAAAAAACTTTTTCAGGCTTTCACATACAATTTCGGTTTGCTTCAAAGCTAAACGAGATGATCTTGAGGCAATTTTTATTTTTTCCATTTTGTTAATGACTTTTATTCAATTTGTTTATTAACAATTATAAATTCTATATTTTGAAAATCTTTGTTATAAACATATTTTATATATATAGATTTAAAAATGACAAGCCATCAAAAAGTGAAATATGTACTTGGAGTAGAAACAAGTTGCGATGATACAGCTATTGGCATAATTGATTCATCTAAAAACATAAAAGCAAACATAGTTTTAAATCAAAATAATTATCACAAAGAATTTGGCGGGATTGTTCCAGAAATTGCTGCCAGAGCTCACCTAAGTTTTATTGACATCGCTTTAAAAAAAGCTCTAAAGAAAGCTAAAATAAAATTGGAAGAAATTGATCTTTTTTGTTCAACAGGTGGTCCTGGTTTAATTGGAGGATTAATCGTTGGAAATACTTTTTGTAAAACGTTAGCTTGGTCATTTCAAAAACCTTTTTTAGCTATTAATCACCTAGAAGGTCATGCTTTAACAGCTAGACTATTATACGATGATTTGAATTATCCTTTTTTGCTTTTATTAGTTTCAGGCGGTCACACTCAGTTGATAGCTGTTTTGAATTATGGAGAATATATTAGAATTGGTACGACACTAGATGATTCTGCAGGAGAAACTTTTGACAAGGCTGCAAAAATGATGGGTTTAGATCAGCCAGGTGGACCATTAATTGAAAAATTAAGCAAGGAAGGTGATGAAAATTTCTTCAAGTTTCCAAAACCTTTATATAAATCAAAAAATCCTAATTTTTCTTTTTCAGGATTGAAAACTGCATTCTCAAAAACTGTCAATAATGTAGATATAAATATTAATAAACATAACTTAGCAGCATCATTACAAAAAACAATTTCAGATTGTTTATTAGATAGAACAAAATTAGCAATTAAAATTTATAAACAAATAACTAAATCACATAAAGTAAACTTAGTAATAGCAGGAGGAGTTGCCGCCAATAAAAAAATCAGAGCAGACTTAAAGAACTTATCTAATAAAGAAGATATTAAATTTTATGTTCCAACTCTTGAATTATGCACTGATAATGGGGCTATGATTGCATGGGCTGGATTTGAAAGATATAAGCTTAAAAAAGATACAATGTTCAATTTCAAACCAAGACCAAGGTGGCCATTAGATCCAAATGCTTTTAAAAATAATCCAACCATGAGACTTGTTGGTAAAAAAGGTATAAAAGCTTAATGACAACTTCAGATAAAATTATTTTTTATGGAGGAGGTGCATGGGGACAAGCTTTAGCGATAGCTCTATCAAATTGTAATGCAAAATCATCAATTTTAGTATCTGACAAAAAAAGAATGGAGTCTTTAAATAATGGAATAACTAAATGTTTTCCTGATATTATATTTCCAAAAAATATTTACGTTTCAAATGATAAAAGTATATTAAGAGAAGCAGACATTGTTTTCATAACAACACAAAGTTTTAGAGTTCAAGATGCAGTTAATGAAGTAATTTCATCAAATCCAAATGTAAAAATTATTTTAACATCGAAGGGCTTTGCAAATGATAAAGGTGAATTATTTTCTGAAATAATTTCAAAAAAATATCCCAACTTAACTTATGGTATTTTAACGGGACCAACATTCGCAAGTGAAGTAGCTAAAAACTTACCATCAGCTGCGATTATAGCTAGTGATAGTGAAATATTCAGTAAAAATGTATCTACTCTTTTCAGTAATAGTTGCTTACGCCTTTACCCATCAGATGATGTTATTGGAGCATCAGTTTCTGGAGCTATTAAAAATATTTTTGCAATTGGAACAGGTATATCAGATGGATTAAAACTTGGCGAGAATGCAAAGTCAGCAATTATTACTAGAGGAATAGCAGAATTATCACAAATTATACTCAAACTTGGTGGTAAAAAAGAAACGGCTTTTGGATTGGCTGGAATAGGCGATATGATTCTAACATGTAGCTCTCCAACATCAAGAAATATGAAGTATGGATTAGATCTTGCTCAAAACAANAATAATAAAAATATTCCACTTGTTGAAGGTCTTTATGCTCTTAAATCAGCTAAATATTTATCAGACTTATATAAGTTAGATACTCCCATTATAAATTCTATTTTTGACTATATATATAATAATAAATCTATTGATAAAATTATTTTAAGTCTGTTAAATCGTCCTATTGGAATAGAATTTAAAAATTGAAAGGTTTTTAAAAATGAATTTTTGGCTATTTAAGTCTGAACCAAATACTTGGTCATGGGATGACCAAGTAAAAAAAGGTGAAGTTGGAGAACATTGGGATGGTGTTAGAAATTATCAAGCATCAAATAATATGAAAAAAATGAAAGTAGGAGATCTTGGTTTTTTTTATCATTCGGTTAAAGAAAGAAGAATAATTGGTATTGTTAAGGTAATAAAAGAATATTATCCAGATCATACGGATAAGAAAAATATATTTGGGATGGTTGATTTAGTAGCAGTAAAAAAACTTAATGAATTTGTTACACTTGATCAAATAAAAAATACAAAAGAGTTATTAAATATGCCATTAGTTAAACAAAGTAGATTATCAGTTTCTCCTGTTTCAAAAGCTGAGTGGGAAATAATTTTAAAATTGGGTAAAACTACAATTTAATAAATCTATTTTTCGCCTCTATGAATAAAATATAAATTTCTTGCATATATTAAAACACCTACTGATTGTCCTGCAATAATCACAGGATCTTTTCTCCATATTGCATAAGTTAGCAAAACTAAGCCCCCTGTGATAGAAAAATACCAAAACGCTACAGGAATTACTGACTTTTTAGCATTTTCGCTTGTTATCCATTGAATTAGAAATCGAGCTGCAAATAAACCTTGTCCTCCAAAACCAATGATGACCATTATATTCTCAGGCTTATCCAGCAAAACATCCGACAAGAATGGTAGAAAATAAATAATGATATTTGATACAAAAATTGCGGCTAATTCAATTTTTTCTGATAAAAGTGATATAAAATTCATAAATAGATCCTATTTTTTTATTTCATTAATCTTCAAATTTTTAGGATATCTTTTTAATAACCATATCATACCAACTATATCAAAAATACTAACAAATAATCTTCCAAGATTTGTATAATTAGAGCTTCCTTTTGATCTGGGTCGATGATTAACATCATGTTGTAATACTAAAGCTCCTTCTCTAGTTGCTAATGCTGGAAAAAATCTATGCATATGATCGAAATATGGTAGTANTAAATATAATTTTTTATGAAAAACTTTAATGCCGCAACCTGTATCGGGATGATTATCATTTAGCAAATGTTTTCTAAAAAATTTACCAAATTTAGATGCAATTTTTTTTCCTAGATTATCTTTGCGATTTACTCTTACTCCACCAATCATTAATAAGTTATTTTCAGAATGGTTAGTAAATTTTTCAAGCATGGCAGGTATATCCTTAGGATCGTTTTGACAATCACCATCTAGAGTTACTATTATTTCATATGTTGAATTATGAATACCTGTTTTTAAAGCAGCTGATTGTCCTTTAGAAAAATTGTGATTTAATATTCTCAAATTTTTATTTTCTTTTTTTAAAATCTTTAAAATATTTATAGAGTTATCATTAGAACCATCATTAACAAAAAGGATTTCAAACTTTATTTTATTACATGCTTTGTTAATTTCTCTTGTAAGTTTTTGTATATTCTCAGCTTCATTTTTTATTGGAACTACAATTGAAATATGTTGATTTTTTAACATAAATATCTTTTATAATTTTTGCAGTTATTTGGCTACTTTAAAAAAAAGAATTTTTATATTTTGACCTTTAGAATAATTAAAACCTTTAATCTCTCTTATTTTTTTTAATTTAAGATTTAGATTTGAAGAAGAATTAATGAACTCATCTAATTCTCTACCCTCGACTAAAACAAGGTTGTTATTTCCTTCTGCAAGAAAAATGGCCGCTTCATTTGGATCTGATAGAATTANCTTTCCTTTAGCTAAAAAAACTAAACTTGGTTCATGATAACCAGTAACAGATAATTCTTCATAATTAAGTTTTTTTAGTTCGTCAGAAATTATCTTACTTGGAAATAAATATTTTAAACTAGGTAAAATAAAAGTGAAAATGGTGATATAAAAAATTACAGAAAAAAATATTATATAATTTTGAAATTTTATTTCTTTTTTAAAATTAAAAAAATTAAAATTTTTTCCATATATGACTTTGATGTTAACTAAAATTGATAAGATTAAAATCAAAAATGAAATTAAAAACAAAATAGCTATATAAAGATATTGATCCGTTTTATTTTCATTAAAATTAATTAATAAATAACAAAGAAATAAGCTAAGAACAATGCCACCCAAACTAAATAATAAAGAAAATAAGAAAACAGCATTTTTAGAAATAAAAGATTTTAAATTTAATTTGTTATTCTCAAAATAAATCATTGTGCCAGCCACAATTAAAATTAGTGGAGAAAAAATAGGTAATGGATAATGAAATAATTTTGTAGGAATAAATTCTATNATGATCCAAAAAGGGACAAGCCAGCAAATTAAAAATCTAATGCCTAAATTATTTAAATTATTTTTTACAAAGAAANAAGCCAATGGAAAAAAAGATGCTAACGGCCAAAAAATTAAACTTGAAATCAAAAAATAATACCCTGGATAACCCCCATGACTTTCTTGTTCGCTGAAAAGTTTTGGTAAAAAATCTTCATTTATAGCTTTTTCAAAAAATAATCCATCTGTAGTTTTTTGTATAATATAAACCCATGGCAAAACAATTATCATAAAACAAATAACACCCCAAAAAGGTCTAATGTTTTTTAATAGATTAATGTCTTTGCTCCATAAAACATAGCTTGATAAAGTGAAGATAAAAACGACTAATGAAATTGGTCCTTTAATTAGAAATCCAACACCTAAAACAAGCCATATAGATATTGGTATGATTAAATCAAATAAAATAGATTTCTTTTTATTTAAGATGATTTTTAATAATAAATATTGTTGAAAAGTAATAAATGATAATAACAATGTATCGGTTTTAGCTACATGAGATTCAAATATAAATAATAATGATATCATTGAAGCACTGACAACAAATAAAGACGCTTTTTGTCCAAATAGAATTTGTGAAAACTTCCATAATACCAAGATTGTTATAAGAGCACCTAGAGTAGATACGTATCTGTATGATGAGATTTTATCTTCACCAAATATATTAGCAAAAATTGATTGTGCCCAGT